>Ga0272441_10014791_pt1 | contig 10999 bp, 3 predicted proteins | sample SSMProp6N_FD_193582 | JGI IMG/M metagenome (GOLD analysis project Ga0272441, IMG submission 193582) | Marine sediment archaeal communities from Little Sippewissett salt marsh, Falmouth, MA, United States - SSM-Prop-6N | ecosystem: Environmental > Aquatic > Marine > Wetlands > Sediment ...
GATCCCGTCCTTCGGGCAGATCGACTCCGATTTGAGGCAGGTCAACGATCTGATTCATCGGTCGTTCGAAGTTCGGGATTCCGCCGGGGAACTGACGCCTCTGTGCGATCACGTCAGTACGCACAGCGGGAAGATGCTCCGGCCGGGGCTGGTCCTGCTCACCGGGCGGTGTTTTGGACCGCTGACGGCCGAGCACACGCGGGTCGCGGCGATGGTGGAGATGATCCACCATGCCACGCTCCTGCACGATGACGTCATCGACGAAGGGCGGATGAGGCGGGGCGCCCCGACGGCCAACGCGCTCTGGGGAAATGAGTCCGCTGTGTTGCTGGGGGACTTCGTTTTGAGCCAGGTCTTTCGGATGGCGTCCGATCTCGACGCCTCGGCCGCGAAGACCATCGCCACAACGGCGATCCGGGTGTGCGAGGGCGAGCTCAGACAAGCCATGCAGAAGCGCAACTGGCAGCTCAGCGAGTCCCACTACATCGAGATCATCACGGATAAAAGCGCGGCATTCTTCAGTGGATGCTGCCGGCTTGGCGGCCTGCTCTCCCACGCCGGCGAAGACCAGATCGAGGCTCTCTCGCAGTTCGGCCTGCTGGCGGGGATCGCCTTCCAGATCACGGACGATCTTCTCGACATCGCGGGCGACGAGCAAAGGACGGGCAAGGCGACCTTGAATGATTTCGCCAGGGACAAGCTCACGCTGGCCGTGATTCACTTGCTGCGGACCGTCGACGAAGCGCGTCGAGCGGATATCTGCGCCCTGTTGGAGTCGCCGGATGGCTCGGGCCAGCCGCTCGTGGACATGCTCTCTCAGCACGGCAGCCTGCAATACGCACGCGAGCGGGCGGACGACTACGTGACGAAGGCGACGCAGGCTCTGGAGTGCCTGCCGGCGAGCAAGGATAAGGACGCGCTGATTGAGACGGCCCATTTCATGGCGAACCGCGCCGCCTGAGCCCGTAGTGTTTCGGTGAGTCCGAACCAGAAGCGAGAATGAAACAGGAGGCAAGATGTGGCACCTTGCCTCCCGTCTGTATCGATCCCATTCGCTAATCGGATGACTGCTACTTTCCGAACGTTTCCTCCGGCAGAAAGACTACGCCGAGGCCGACAAACCAGGAATCCCCGGTGACCTGTCCTTCCGCCCACAGATTCCATTGCTCGGCCACATCCCAGCTCGCGCCAAAGTGTCCGCCGATCTGCGATTCTTCATCAATATCGCTCGATGCGTCAAAATTACCCGAGATACCTTCAAACGGTGGAATGTCTCCGCTGCGATCCAGGTCCCCGTCCACAAACTGGAGGAAGGGGCCCACCCAGAGTCGCCATGTGTCCACCTGGTAGACCGCCGCCAGGGCGACCTGTGCCTGCCAGAAGTCGATGCTCACGTCGCCGGAGTGTACGGCGTCCCCCCCGAAAAGCGGATCGGTGTACTCGATGTCGCTGTCGCCAGGGTCGAACCAGGTGATTTGCGTGATTCCGCCAAAGGACCAGGGTCCTGAGCGGCAGAAGGTCGCCCGAGTTCCCAGACCCCAGGCAAACCCATAGCTGCTGTCCAGCGAGCCAATGGAGTAGTCCTGGACGACCCCGACGGGATCACCGACAATGTCGACCGGTATGTTGGCACTGGCGCCGATGTCATCCTGCGCATCGGCCGCACCGAGCCGCAGGAAGACGTCCCAATTGTCGCACAAGCCATAGGCAATAGTCGCGAAGAACATGTTCATCTCGAGGTCTTTGATCTCCTGGATCTCTACGAACTCGAAGAGCGCATCGTCATAGGTCGCGTCAAAAGTTCCGTACGCTTTCAGGTCCATATTCTCGTGGCCGTACTCGCCACCGAAGGCCCATTGACCTTCGCCCACGTAGGCCATTGGCGGGCCCATCGGCGCCCCGGCAGACGCCATGGACACGAATGCGACCATCATGGCAAACGCCACCATCGGAAGTGTTCTGCTCGTCCTCATTTCCCACTCCTTTCCCCTACAATCGTGTTTTCACGAGTACCGGCATCGGCGTGCAACGCCGAGTACCGCCATTCCCAGCCGGGCAACCCTTCCGGCCTGTCCATCTGGGAATGTACATGCCGGTTGGCGTGGCGTCAAGCGAACAAATTGGCAAACATTTCCGGCCATCTCCAACAGGGCGCGCGGACGAACCCACCGTCGGACAATGAAAAAAGCTGCGGGTCACACGGGACCCGCAGCTTTGTTGTTCAATCGCTCGACTCCGGCACTTGCCGAGTCAGGCTGTTTGGCTCTCGACCTTCATCCTACTTGAACTGGTGGACGAGGCCCATGAATATGGCATGGCCCTCGTCGAAACCCGGGCCACCGCTGTCTGGTGAGTCACTGATGTCATCTTCCCACAGGTGGTACTGATACTCGACGAAGAAATCGTTGTAGGCATTGAGTTCAAACCGCGCACCGGCGACGGGACTCCAAAGAAAGGCGTCCAAATCCGCATCTTCCGCGTCAAGGTCGCCGTCGATGTCCACATTGCCCCAGAACAGTTGGACGCCAACATACGGAACCCACTGGTTCGTCGGCATGAAATGATACTTCGCGCGGACACCCAGGGCAAAGATGTCATAATCGGTATCCAGAATCTCCGTCCATGCGCCAAGCACGGCAGGGGCCACCTGGATATTGTCCGTGAGGAAGTAGCCCATCGAACCGAACAGAATCAGCGCGTCCACATCCGATGCGTCCTCGCCCTCTGCGTTCACGGTCAGCCAACTGCCCAAGAACTCCAACTCTGTGTCTCCCTGTTGGACGGCCGCGCTGGCCACCCCGGCGCACATCACGCCGACTACTGACAAGACCATCAAACCACGTTTCATGATACTCCCCTTTCAATAAAGGTCACTGACACTAACTTCTCAACTTTCTGCATGTACAACCGAGAACCAAGACGAAACTTTTGCCCCACGGGCGATCCCTGGCTCGTACTCTCATCTCTGACGGCCTCCCGACAATGAACCAAAAGGATGTAGTCTACCCTTAAGTTTCCATGACAGTCTAAGGAAATCCGGGGCACAATCAAGCAAAAATCGCAGGATTTGCGGTTTTTTGAAGCCGGGCACACCACTTGGATAAGCTGTGAATCTCCGATAGGACACAAAATCCCCCCCCCCCGTCTTGGCGTCTGTCTGGCCGGAAGCATCCGGGCCAAGGTCGTGCCCCTCCGGGGCATCTTACGGGGCGATCGAGGTCGCTCCGTCCTATAACGGAAAGGGCCAACGTCCGGTATTCTCCCGCCTTTTATCGCAGGTTTTTTTTTTGCCGGAAAAGATGCAAGATTCTTTGAAATTCATGTTGACGCCCGGTATTCTCGCCGATACTAATGTTACTACTCGTACAATCAGTTTGAAGGATTCAAGTTGATATGGCTGACCTGGAGACACAGGATGAGGTTGGCTTGTGAGGTGTATGTGACGGGGTTTGGCATGGATAGGGGAGTCATTGCGGGACGCGACTCATGACTTGGTGCAGGTGGAAGGAATTGTATCAGTGGGGATTTTTTTACATGTGTTCCCACCTGAAGGCCATAGAAGTGCCTGATATGTGTAGGCTTGAACTGGGGGCAGTTTGATAAGGAAATCTGTTCACGTTAGCATTTGGAAGGGATTAGTCATGGGAATCAGGAAGTTGGTGTCAGGAATTTTGTTGGTAGGGATGCTGATGCTTGGCGCCTTGCCGGGGGTGGCCCTCGGGCAGACCGGTTTGCACGACGGCCAAACAGTGTATGGCCTGGAGTTGACGGCTTCTCCGTACGAAAACGACGATGCGATTGACCTTGATGCCTCGGGCGAAACCGACCCCGACGTCTGGACCAATGTTTCGTTCTGGGCGTACGGTTTGTGGGCGGATGGGGCCGTGACGAACGAAGGGCCCATCGACGTCGACGCCGATGGCGGCAACACAGACTCTGATGACTTCTTCGTCCGCGCGACCCTGGCTGCCCTGGGTCTTTATACCGACGGGGTCGACATCGACAACAGCGAGGCAATCACGGTCGACGCGACCGGCGGCACCGCTGCGTCCACGATTCGAGGCGCCGAGGCCCGCACGCAGGCGTTCGGGATTCTCACCAGAGATGATCCCGACGACGATGTCGCTATCGACAATGCAGGGGACGTAGCTGTCACGGCTACGGGCGGCGAAGCCACCGGCACCGATGTCTATGCCGATGCCTTTGCGGCGGGTATCGGTGCTGAAGGTCTTTTCGGTTGGGCGGACCCAGCGTACGACATCGACATCGGCAACACGGGAGATGTCACGGTCCTGGCGACGGGTGGTGCGGCTACGGCCAGTGGCACTGATGAGGCCGAGGCCTCTGCCGACGCCGGCGCAGTTGGGATTGGCGCTATTATGAATGGTGACGTTGGTGTCTACAACTGGGACGACGCCGACTTCAACGATGTCAGCATCACGAATGAAGGCGTTGTCGACGTTAGGGCCGTTGGCGGCACCGCTGACGCCACAGGCTCCGACACCGACACTGGCGCCTTTGCCTCTGCCTATGCCGACGCTGAGGCCGACGCCTCTGCTGATGGAATTTATGCTGAGCGCGGCACGGTCACTAACACAGGCGACGTGAACGTCGTTGCCACCGGGGGTGCGGCCGATGCCGATACCGACGCCGATGCCGACGCCGATACCAACGATGCCAACGCCTACGCCAGCGCCTACGCTGATGCGAATGCTGATGCTGGCGGGATTCATGCCGGCGACGACATCGACAATACAGGAAACGTCACTGTCGTGGCCACGGCAGGCCCGGCCACTGCCGACGCGGACGCTACGGCCAATGCTGGCGAATACGCCTACGCCTACGCCTACGCCGAAGCCGAAGCCAGCGCCGAGGCTGCCGGGATTGTCGCGGAGTACGATCGCAAGAACGATCCCGAGGATAGCTACGTCAATCTCGACATCCGCAATGACGGCGCTGTCACCGTAACGGCTGACGCCAATGAGGCGTCCGCCGTTGCCCAGGCCGACGCCACCGGTGAGGATGCCGAGGACACCGACGCCTACGCCTATGCCTATGCCAACGCAGAAGCCATGGGCATTCATGTGAGAGGCGATTTCAATGACGTCGACTTCGACAACACGGGCGATGTCACCGTCACGGCCACGGGAGGCAATGCCACAGGCATGAATGAAGCCGAGGCCGAGGCGGATGCCGTCGGGATTGCTGTAGGCGAGGAAGACTCTTGGCTTGAGTTCCACGATGTTACTCTCGACAACAGCGGGGATGTGACCGTCACGGCTACAGGAGGTATTGCCGACGCCAATGCCGTCGAAAGTGACGATGGAGCCGACGCTGACGCGGGAGCCTTCGCGGTCGGGATAGGCGTGGGAGGCGATTTCAATGACGTGAGCATCACCAATACCGGCGATGTCGAGGTCGAGGCCACAGGCGGTACGGCCAGCGCCATTGCCACCGACAATGACGCGGAGGCCGACGCCGACGCCGAGGCCCTCGGGATTGCCACGCAGGCCGATGTACACGTTCTCGATGTGAACAATACCGGGAACATCACCGCTACCGCCACGGGCGGCGTGGCTACCGCCACCTCCGATAGTAGCAGTGAGGACAGTGAAGAGGACACCGATCCGCAGGCGGGTGACGATCCCGACGGCTACGCCGACGCCGACGCTGAGGCCGACGCTGAGGCCGACGCCGAGGCCTACGCCTACGCCGACGCCTACGCTGCCGGAATCGGTGGCGAGGGCGACGTCAACAACGTGGGTGATATCAGCGTCACAGCTACGGGTGGGACGGCCTCCGCCGACGCTTCCGCCGATGCCTTGGCTACTGCCGTAGCCGACGCCACGGCCGTCGACGCTCCCGAGGTCGGCGACGCCGACGCCGAGGCCTACGCCGACGCCGACGCCTACGCCGACGCCTACGCCTACGCCGACGCCGATGCCGATGCCGAGGCTCGCGGGATTTCCGCTGACGGCGACGTGAATAATGTGGGCGCGATCAGTGTCACGGCCACCGCCGGCACCGCCACGGCTGACGCCACGGCTGACGCCACGGCCGACGCCGACGCGGACGCCGACGCGGACGCCGACGCGCCTTTTGTCGATCCCGACGCCTATGACGCCGACGCTTACACCGACGCCGACGCCGATGCCGATGCCGACGCTGATGCCGACGCCGAGGCGGATGCCGAGGCGGATGCCCATGGAATCGAGACGGATGGCAGCGTCAACAACACGGGCGCGATCACCGTCGCCGCCACGGGTGGTACGGCCGACGCCAACGCGGTGGCCGACGCCGCGGCCAACGCCAATGCCATAGCCGACAGCGACGCTGACGCCGATGACGATGCAGGCGAAACAGACGCCGACGCGTACGCCCGTGCGACCGACTGGTCCAGCGACTACGAGGCTGAAGCTGACGGTGACGCCGACGCCTACGCGGTAGCCGAAGCGTACGGAATCGAGGCGGGCGGCGATGTCAACAACACAGGCGATATCGCCATCACCGCCACGGGCGGTACGGCTAACGCCGATGCGGTAGCCGACACCGACGCCAACGCCGAGGCTGATGCCGACGCCGTAGCGGATACCTCCGATGACGCCGATGCATACGCCGACGCCGACGCCAGCTATATCAGCGCCGACGCCGAGGCCGATGCCGACGCGGACGCCTCTGCAGACGCGTACGGAATTCGGGCCTATTTGGACGATGCCGGCTATGAAATGGAAGGACCCGCCGACGTCAACAACACGGGGGCCATCTCCGTTACGGCTATCGGTGGAACGGCGGTCGCCAACGCCGGCGCCGATGCGAACAGCGCCGACGGGATAGCGGAAGCCTATGCCAATAACGAGGACGAAAATGCTTATGCAGAAGCCGGCTACGTGGAGGCCGAGGCCGAGGCGGATGCCGAGGCCGAGGCCGACGTCAACGCAGGCGGCATTCAGGCCAATGGTGACGTCAACAATGTGGGCGCCATCACCGCCCTGGCCGCGGGCGGCACCGCCAACGCTACTGCCACCGCCGTCGCTGGTGCGCTCAGTCATGCCGATGCCGACGGGGATGATCTTCCATGGTATGCCGATGCCCGTGCCGATGCCGAGGCCGACGCCGAGGCCGACGCCCATGTCGAGGCCCATGGAATCCGTGCTGACGGCGATGTCGACAATACGGGCGATATTGTCGTCACGGCCGACGCCAATGACGCGTATGCCTACGCCGAAGCCTACGCCGACGGCGACGCCAATGACCTACGAGATGACCGACACGACTACGTTAAGGCCGTTGAGGTTCAGGCAAGCGCAGAGGCGGATGCCGACGCGAGTGCTTGGGCGGTCGGTATTGACACCAACTACGGGGACTACGACTACGAGCTGGAAGGCCACGGCGACGTGAACAATACCGGGGCGATCACTGTCACGGCCACCGGCGGGCTCGCTTCCGCCGACGCCAATGTCCCTGACGGCGACGCCAACGCCAACAGTGAAGCCAGCGCGGGCGCCAACGCTGACGACGGCGACGATGCGTATGCTTACGCCAAGGCCAACGCCAACGCCAACGCCAACGCGGAAGCCGACGCCTATGGAATCAATGCCTCCGGCAGTGTCGTCAACACCGGGGCGATCAACGTCACGGCCACCGGCGGCATGGCGTACGCCGACGCCAATACGGCTGACGTCGAGATTCCGGATGTCAATATGCCCGACGGCAATGCCAGCGCCTACGCCGACAGCCAGGCTGACGCCGCCGCCAGCAGCTTCCGTCGCAGCGAGTCTCGGAGCCACGGCTACGCCTACGCCTACGCCGACGCCGACGCGATCGGCATCTACGCTGACCGTGACGTCAACAATGTGGGCGAGATCAACGTGACAGCCACCGGTGGCACGGCCGATGCCGGCGCCAATGCCGGCGCGGATGCCTACGCCGATGACAAGGAAGAGACCGGGGCTGACGCCGACGCCTACGCCTACACTTCTGCCGAAGCCGAGGCTGGGGCCGAAGCCTACGGAATCGAGGCTGATGGCGACGTGTATAATGCGGGCGACCTTACCGTCCTGGCCACAGGCGGTACCGCCAGCGCCACGGCGAGCAGCAGTGCTTCCGCCTATGCCGACCCTGATGTGGACCTCTATGCCGACGACAACGCCTACGCTAAGGCCGACGCCTATGCCTACGCTGACGCCGGTGCCGAAGCCTTTGGCATCCTCACTGGCGACGCTGATGACATTCTCTTCGATTACGGCGAAGACATGAAACTCAACGGCAACGGTTACCACGGTTACGGTTACGAAAATAGCGGTAACGATGTCAACAACGTGGGCGTGATCAACGTCATGGCCGTGGGCGGTACGGCTGACGCCAATGCCTTGGCCGATGCCGACGCCGATGCGGAAGGCGACGACGACTCGTACTACAGCTACGCTTATGCCGAAGCCCGTGCAAATGCGACGGCCGTTGGAATCGGCGCGGACGGCGACGTGGACAACACCGGCGATATCACCGTCACAGCCATCGGAGGCGTGGCCAACGCCTTCGCGGCGGGTGCCGACAGAGACGACGACGACGCGGAAGCCGATGCGATCGCCGTTGGAATTGCCTCTACCGGCCACATCCGCAATAGCGCGAACCTCAACGTTACCGCCATCGCGGAAGACGGGTTCTCTGAAGCCTATGGTTTCGTGACGGTAGGCTATGACAGCAGGCTGACGAACACCGGGATCGTCCGGGTCACGGGCGATGAGGCCTACGAGGTATACGTAAAGGACGGCACCACCCGTCTCGAGGGCATCTACAATGCCACGCTCGACGGCGATCCGACGAACCCGATCTTCAAGATCGGGGACGAGGCGACGCTGCTTCTGAACGATGCGACGCTGGCGGTGACTACCGTCGCCGGGGAAACCGTGTTGAACACGCCGTACTACCTCTTCGCCCTGGACGGGGAAGCGGCCTTCGTGGACGGCGACTTCGGTGCCTACACGGTGCCGAACCCGAACCTCACTGTCACGCCCGACGATGGAACCACGTATGACAGGAGCGACGACACGATTTCGCTGGGCTACACGCCGGTCGCGTCCGAGGCTATGGCCTCCAGCGCGGTGCAGAGACAGGCGACCACGCAGAGTGTTGACGCGATCAACTACCACATGAGTTATCTGTTCATGCAGAATGTCCTGTTCCCCCAGGTCTCCAGCCTGTTGGCCGATTCCGGCACGACGGCCGAGAGTTTCGCACGGGCCGGGTCGGGCGCGGACAAGAGGGCCGGCATGTTCGTCGAGCCGTACTACTCCTGGCTCGAGAAGGACGCCGATCCGCTGGGTTATGACGCTGACCTCTGGGGATTGTCTGTAGGCTACACCGATCACGTTGGAGACAGCCTGCTGGGTCTGTACCTGGGTTACGGACAGGCCGACATCGATTTCACCGGTGGTGGCTTCGACGACAACAACGAAGAGCAGGACCTCTTCACGGCCGGCTTCAGCGGCCTGACTCGGTGGGATCCGTGGACCCTTCGCTACGGCCTGACCGGCTTCTACGGGAGCCACGACTACAGGGGCCTGACCGGCGTGGCGCTGGACGAAGTTGGAAAAGCCGACTTTGACAGCTACGGCACGACGGCGACTGTCATGGGCGGATATGTCATCCGCCGCGGAAACCACGTCTTCCTGCCTGAGGCGGGTCTCAATTGGACCTGGGTCAATCGCGAGGAGTACACCCTCGAAAGTGCGACCATGGATACCACGTTCTCCGAACTGGACGAGCACGATCTGGAGGCGGCTGCCGCGCTGCGATGGTTGGGTGACTACGTGCATGAAGATATGCATGTCATTCCTTCCGCTTCGGTCGGTGTCCGTCATCTCCTTACGGACGATGAGACAAGTGTCTCGCAGTCGCTGAACGGTGGCCGCCCGGTCGTCGTGGAGACCGAACGGGATCGGACCGGTTTGACGCTGTCGGGTTCTCTGACCCTGACCAACAATCGGAACGCCCTGTCGGTAGTCTATGACGGTGAGTACTATTCGGATCTTCAACGTCACAACGTTTGGCTGCGATACGCTTGGGAGTTCTGACAGCGACTGTGACGCATTAGTCAGAACCTAATCACAGAGCCTTAAGACATCCGCCGATCCTGCCCTTGGGCAAGATCGGCGGATGTGCATTATATGGAAGAACCAACTGTGGCTTGTACGGATACGTGATTTCCTGCCTTTCCTGTGAATCTGATCAAAATGGAATGCCTTCGACAGGGTAGTGGGCACCCCCTATAATGGCTCGTATGGGTAAAGATCGTGTCCAGAGACATTTTTTCGAAGCGCAGGAGAAAAGGAACCTTGAGTCGGCCGCACCTCTGGCGGCGCGGATGCGGCCGAAGACCCTGGAGGAGTTCGTGGGCCAGCAGCATTTTCTGGGACCGGGCAAACTGCTCACCCGGATGCTCCAGGCCGATCGGCTGACCAGCCTGATCTTCTGCGGCCCGCCCGGCGTGGGCAAGACCTCGCTGGCGATGCTCATCGCGAGCAAGACGCAAGCGAGCTTTCACGAGCTCAGCGCCCCGGCGGCCACCGTCAAGGATATCCGCGAGGTGATCGCCCGCGCCCGGGACCGGCTGGCGACGACGGGTGCCAGGACCGTGCTGTTCGTCGATGAGATTCACCGATTCAACCGGACCCAGCAGGATGTCCTGCTCAACGATGTTGAAACCGGCATTCTCATCCTCATTGGGGCGACGACGGAGAATCCCTACTTCTCCATCACGGGCCCGCTGATTTCCCGCAGCACCGTCTTTCGATTCGAGACCCTCGGTCCCGACGAGGTTCTGCAACTGCTCGAGAGGGCGGTGAGCGATCCCGAGCGGGGCTTGGGCAAGCTCGACGTTCAGGCGGACGAGCCGGCCCTGCGATTTCTCGCCGACCGGTCCGACGGCGACGCCCGGAAAGCTTTGACCGCCCTGGAGGTGGGCGTACTTTCGCAGGTGAGCCAGTCCGGGGGGGCAGGC
>Ga0272441_10014792_pt1 | contig 10997 bp, 9 predicted proteins | sample SSMProp6N_FD_193582 | JGI IMG/M metagenome (GOLD analysis project Ga0272441, IMG submission 193582) | Marine sediment archaeal communities from Little Sippewissett salt marsh, Falmouth, MA, United States - SSM-Prop-6N | ecosystem: Environmental > Aquatic > Marine > Wetlands > Sediment ...
CGAGGTAGGGATATCATAAAGATCTCTGCCAGGTACACCTACTTTCTCCATTGCCTTTCTAATGCTGTCCATTACATCTCCTCAAGATAAGGTAATATCTCCCTGTTAAAAAAAGTGTCGGTGAAGAGATATTTTCAACATCAAGAGAACAGAAATATTTAAGAGAATATGTGCATATTGCTACCCTGATGGATTTGATTCACGAATTACTCAACACGTTTTCCTGTCTTCATTTTTCTTTAATAGATCCAGAAAATCAAACACCCAAAAAGGCTGGAGAACATGCCCGTGTGTGCCAACAGTATGGCACCCATACTATCATGGTTGGAGGGTCTACTGTTAGCAAAAGACAAAAGGTTCATGAGACCGTCAAAGAAATCAAAAAAAAATTGCATATCCCCGTAATCCTATTTCCTAATTCTGCTGTGGCCATATCACGGAATGCAGACTATGTATTTTTCATGGAACTATTAAATTCCCTGGAATATAGATATCGGGGAGGTGAACAATTGGAAGGTGCACTCCTCATAAAAAAATGGGGTATCATACCAATTTCAATGGGATATATTGTGATCAGCACCAGCACAACACCCACCACCTTGGAAAAACGGACACAGTTGGATACAATACACCAACAGGATATAGAGAAAGCGGTAAAATATGCCGTATATGCTGAAATGAGGGGAATGAGTTGTGTATACCTTGAAGCAGGATCTAATGCAGAATATCCAGTTGCCACAAATATGGTTCATGCGGTAAGCACCGCTATTGATATCCCGGTGATTGTAGGTGGGGGAATAAAAACTGCAGACATGGCCCAGGAAATAATTGATGCAGGAGCCAAGGTTATTGTCAATGGTACTGCAACAGAAAAAAACATACAACTAATTCAGCAGATAATTAAAAGGATAGGGCATGCATCCCCCTCGAGCCAAAAATAGATTTTTTACCATAAATGACTCCTGAATAGATAGAACATGATGAAGGGAGATTATACATTATGCTTTTAAAATAATGCGGGATACTTCCCTGAATAAAAATGTATACCCTGGGAAAATTCACCCAAGAAAAGAAAACAAATATACTCCTTGCCTTATTTATTGGATCACTGGTTACCTCCAATTTAATTGGTCTCAAAGTCGCGGATTTTACCATATTTGAAGCCAGTGTGGGAATTCTTGCCTTCCCGGTCACCTTTCTAATAACCGACATCATTGAGGAGGTACATGGGAAAAAAAAGGCACAAGAATTTGTGTTTTTAGGGGCTTTAATACTAATTTTCATCTTGATTTTAACCGCTATAGCCGTAGTTTTACCCTATGCGGAGAGAAGCCTTGTCAAGGAGGAATATGATGAAATTTTTGGGACAACACTCAGGATTGTGATTGCTAGCATCACCGCTTTCGTCTTGTCTCAAGCCCATGATGTTTGGGCCTTCAACTTTTGGAAACAAAGAACAAAGGGAAGATACCTATGGCTTAGAAATAATTTAAGTACAATGGCTAGCTCATTTTTTGACACAACCATTTTTATGTTTATCGCTTTTTACGGCATCAGTGATAAATTCACTGCGAGTTATGTATTCTCTCTTATTATCCCCTATTGGTTGGTCAAGATATTATTTGCCCTGGGGGATACCCCGCTTTGCTACCTGGGAGTAAAATGGTTAAAAAAATGATACAAAAAAATTTTATATTCACCAGATGATGTACAAGTGGTACTATCATGAAAATATTAGTCACTGACAGGATAGCAGAGGAAGCCCTTGATGTCTTACGTGCAAAACATGACGTAACCTTTGAAGAATGGGATCATGACACACTCAGAGATAAAATTTCTTCCTATCACGCCCTGATTGTCCGAAGTAGAACAAAGGTGAACAAGGATATATTGAACAATGCCAAAAATCTACAGGTTATCGGCCGGGCAGGGATTGGCGTGGATAATATCAATGTTGAGGAAGCTACAAAAAAAGGAATAAAAGTGGTGAATTCACCAACGGGAACAACCGTATCCGTGGCAGAATTAACCCTGGGTCACATGTTATCCCTTTCCCGGCATCTCACCAGGGCTGATGCCTCTATGAAAAAGGGACAGTGGATAAAGAAAGAGTTGATGGGACAGGAACTCCATGGCAAAACCTTGGGCCTTGTGGGGGCTGGCCGGATTGGCAAAGCCTTAGCAGAACGAGCCGTGGCATGCGGGATGGATATTGTATATTTTGATATAATCAGAGACAAAGAATTTGAGCAGGAAACCGATGCACACTATTATCCCTTAGAAAAAGTATTAGAAGAGGCTGATTACCTATCCCTACATATTCCACTAACATCGGGAACAGAACACCTTATCGGCAAAAAGCAACTCAAAAAAATGAAAAAAACAGCATACATCATCAATTGCGCCAGGGGAGGCGTGATGGACGAAAAAGCATTGATAGATGCATTGCAAAAAAAAGAAATTGCGGGTGCAGCCCTTGACGATTTTGAACAAAAGCATCCCTCAGCGGAAATGTTGGCATTGGACAATATTGTCTTTACCCCCCACTTGGGAGCATCAACCCGGGAAGGACAAGTTCGGGCAGGGGTTGTCTGCGCCCAACAGGTACTTATGGCACTGGATAATAAGGAACCCACTTTTTGGGTAAATAAACAATAAGTAGCAAAATACAAAAAAAAAAATACAATATTCGTGTCCTACCAAGATCCCTAGCGGAATGATACAAACCCCCGTATTGGGGGTATATAATTTTTGATACAGAAAGAGTAATTACACCCTTCACATTAACAAAAATCAATCGGGCACACGCAAGAAAATGAAAAGGGAAATTACTAGATATAACCCCATGGATAAAAAAAAAATAAGGGAACAGAAATCAAGAAGAGGACACCATAAGTATATATTCACTATTTTTAATCAAAGAGCCATAAATAAAGCAACGAGAAACACAGCTATAAACCCTATGGTTGCAGGGGGAATCATGTGCTTGACAGTATCTTTTAAGCTGGTATGAAAATAGGTAAGTGAAACAGCTACACAGGGATGTACTGGCGAGATGAGATACCCAATATAGACACTAAAAAACATGATACCAAAGGAAACAGGTGCCATAAACGTTACACCATATTTTGCAAGATACACAGGGAGCAGAATAGAAACAGGGAGTTGAACCCGTCCAGTGGCAAAGCCTAACAAAAAGCCAATAACAATCAAAAGAAATAATTTCGGTACATTTAAAACCTCAAAAACTCCGGGGGTGTCTGAAGCTTTAAAAATATTTAGGAAGAGAAACATACCAATAATAATCAATGAATATTTCCAGGGTTTCATTTTCAAGATAATCCTTTTTAGATTGTGAAGAGAGATGTGACCAAAATATAGAGAAAGTAAAAAACTGGCTGCCACGGCACAGACAAGATAAAACTCAGGAAGACGATGGGGATCAAGGGTAATAAACGTGATATGGATTAATGGAGCTATGAGGATGATACCAAGAGGAACCAGTATTTTTTTTGGTTGAGGAGACGATGCCGTCTGTATTCTTCCCTTGATATCTTTTAATAAAAATAGATAACCAAGAAAAAGCATCAGAAAAAAACCGGGGATTAAGTATACAATTTGTTCATAGACATTGATACCCGCCATTTTGGTAGTGGGAAGCAACGCACCAAAAGGATATACTAATAAAAGAAGATGACGAAACCAGATGTTAATAGCAGCCTGCCGATCGGGCGGTACACCCACTCCCGCTTTTTTGATAACCGGGGCAGACAAGAGAGCGCCTCCAGGCATGGGCAACATACCCATAAGCGCTGAGGAAAAAGCAAGAAAGACGTTTTGCTTAATACGTAGGTTACGGATAAGGATATCAATAAGGCCAGAAAACTCCAATGTCCCTCCTATCAGAGGGATAATGCCGACTGACACTGCTAATAGAAGGATAGAGTAATCCTCAAGGGTATTGACAATTTTCCCAAAGATTTCAAGGGGGGACATACTAAATGATCCTAAGAGTATGGCTGAGAGCATAAGGGCTAGCCAAAAATTTTTTCGGGAAAGAATCATGAGAACCGAAATGGAGAGAAAAAAACCCAGCCAGATAATCAGCATGGTAATTTCATTTGTGTAGCATCACGTGTGAGAAGAAGTACACGTGAATCTTTCCTTTCCTTTTCAATCGAGTAGCCTAAGAGAGCTGACAGTTTTTCCCCAAATTTTTTAACAGTATCATGCGAGGGCATATTCTCACTATGCATCCTTTGGCGGGAGTATCCCACAAAAACATAACCTTTTGGTTCAATGAAGAGAGGATCGGCTTTTGAATCAAGCGTGGCATATTCCTTTTCCCAGCCAAGGTTCCAGCCCTCTACGAGAGTATGACGAATAACCGTACGGGTAGAAAGAGAAGGCAAAAGAGCAAGTGTTTCATTTATTTTGTCCCAGGCCTTAGGTATCAAGGGAACACAAAGCTTTTGGTAGATTTTTTTTGTGGGGGCAGCAAGTGTGACATACAATTGAGTGGGAAGAGGATCAAGGTTTTCCAAGACATCAGGGCAGGTACCATTCGTTACCAGGAAAGTTGTCATACCCCGTTTATGGCATTCAGCAAAAAAGGCACCAAGATTGGGATACAGAGTGGGTTCTCCTGACAGAGAGCAGGCGACATGAACAGGGTGAATTGCTTCTTCCCATTTTGTTTGTGAACATCTGTCATCCCCCTTAAATCCGGTGAGTAAACGATACTGTTCTTTGAGGGATTCATCCAGGATAAAGCCAGGGTCGTCATCCTGTTCAAACTGTGTTTCGGTAAATCCTTGGAAACGCCAGCAAAAAAGGCATTTCTGTGTGCAATGAGTGACTGCCGGAGTCATTTGTAGGCAGCGATGACTCTCAATGCCATAGAATGTGTGTTTGTAACACTGTCGATTGTAAAGCATCGATGCGCGAAGCCAATGACAAAGCTTAACTGCTGAATGATCCCCGACAAGGGCATATCTTTGTTTTTTCAAAATAGCAGCGAGCTCTGGATGCACAGAATACTCATCTCTGCCATGTTAATAAAAATTTGCCACAAATAAAATAAAAGGGGATACCAAAAAAAAATGATAAAATCTATAGGGGAAAGGAAGGTTAGTACAGAGGATAGAGGAAACATGAGTAATGGAACTAGATCCTGAGAACATAAGGTGTGACAAGCAGATGAACGAAAGAGGGTGAGATTTATAATAGTAATCTTTCCATTACAGAAAGGAGATGATAATCAATGAAAATTGCCCATGTGTCTGATTTACATGTGACCAGCCCGAATTTTGTCGAGGCATGGGGGATAAATCTACTAACATTATTGGAAGATATCAAACCAGATGTGCTTCTTATTACCGGTGATTTAACTAATGAGGGATATGCTCATGAATATGACATTGTGGAACAATTCCTTGGAAACATAAAAATTAAGTCTAAAATAATAATCCCCGGTAATCATGATGCACGAAATAGCGGATATAAAATTTTTGAGGAATTATTTGCAACACGTTTCCCTTTCTTTCGACAAAAAAACCTAGCTATTTTAGGGTTGGATTCCACTGAGCCTGATATCGACGATGGCCATATTGGAAGAGAACATTATCCAAATATCCGAGAAAAATTATCAGATAAAAAATTGGTGCGGATAATGGCCCTTCATCATCACATAATACCCATACCGGGAACCGGACGAGAAAGAAATATTCTAGTAGATGCTGGTGACGTACTGAAGTTATGTATGGATTTGGAACTCGATTTTGTATTATCGGGCCATAAACACTTACCATGGATATGGAAGATGGAAAACACCTATTTTATTACAGCAGGCACTGCCACATCACAGCGATTAAAAGGAAGATCATATCCCTCATTTAATATACTGGAAATAGATAAGAAAGGATATGGTTTTCTGGAAATCAATGTAGCCAATAAAGAAACCCGTGTTATTTTAAAAAAAATTACTAAAACAAAGGATTTGCGAGAAGAATAGTCTGGCAACCAAAAAGGAGAAGTGACTGCCTGATACAAGAAGTATTCCCAGCCGCTGCTAAGATAACAGATCACACAAAGGATATATGCGATTGGACAATATTTAAATGCCGATGAGGTATTAAAGAAAAAGGGCCTGATATATGTTGCTTGAAGAAAAAGACTTACTTATTATTGGCTTGATGACCTGTATCATTGGGATTGCAATTATATTGATACCGCTTCTTCGCATCAAAGAACGTAAGGAGACCCATACATCGCTGTCAGTAATGTATCAAATTGAGGATTATATAGTAAGAAGTAAATTAAGTTTTATCACAGGATTAATATGGATTATATGCGGTTTTATCATACAGTTGGGGGCATATCTATTATAAAATCTATATAAAATAAAGGTAGTGCCAAAATAACAGGCAGACACATTAATGAATGTTTCTATTGACTAAATATATGCATTGCCAAAGTAATAATAAAGGGGCTAAAAAAAAATCAGATTTATGTGAACACACATGGATAAAAATACTGTCCAGTGTTTGAGGCAAAAGGACGATGACGGAAACATACTAGCCATATACGCTATATCTATAGAAGGCAGGTATCCCTAAGGGTAGATAGAGAAAAAAAATCTTTTCTTTTATAAGAAAGAGAAAAGGGAAAAAGACCATAAAAACTTTTATATCTGACTAATATGTTCTGAATTGCAACATGAAAGGGGAGGTACGTATTTTACGGCCATTAAATTGCATACTAGCAGGGTGTGTTGTAATCATTGCGGCTTTTATTGTTCTCCCAGTCTCTGACCTCACAGGAATGTGGCTATCCATAACCCTTGCCGCAATATCAGCTGGCCTTATTTCAGGTGCCGGCATGGCAATCAATGATTACGTGGATATTGATACTGATACCATCATACATCCAGATAGGCCACTCCCCCAGGGGGATATCACTAAGGAGAGAGTACTGAAAGTATCTGTAGCATTATTTCTAGTGTCACTTATGTTTACAGCCTATGTGAACATGATATGTTTTGGTATTGCACTTCTTGCCATAGCCCTTGAGATAGGATATGCCCTATATCTACATAAGTCACTTCTGGGAAAAAATATTATCGTGAGCTTCGTTGTGGCCCTTACATTTATCTTTGGTGGATCAGCTGTAGACAAAGTATGGGCAAGGGAACTATGGATTCTAGCCATTTTAACATTTATTGCAAATGTAGCACGGGAGATTATAAAGGATGTAGAGGATATCACAGGGGATCAACATACAACAAGGAAAACCTTCCCCATGGTGTTTGGCATAAAATGGTCTAATTGGTATGCCTCTCTACTTTTGGGATTGGTAATAGCTCTGAGCCCCGCACCATTTCTATTAGGCATAGTTGGCGCTGCCTATATTCCTTTATGCCTTATAACTGATATAATATTGTTATATGCTATAGTGAGGATTAAAAAACCCACCTTGGCACAAAAAAATATCAGGTATGCAATGATGGTAGCTCTGGGGGCATTTTTTGCCGGAGCCGTGCTATAAACAAGAAGAGAGGAAAAAAAGAGTGATATCCATTAAGTATGCATAGAAATAAAGGAGAACCCAAAGGTTACTCCTTTCCCTTATTACATGCTTTCAAGTGCCGTTATCCCCAAGAGGGATAGAGTATTTTTGAGGACTTGCTGTGTAGCTTGCACCAATGCTAAACGTTCTGTTTCATATTCATCCCCAATGACTCTGCAATCCCGATAAAATTGATTCCATGATGCCGCTAGATGGTAACCATATTCAGCGACATAGGCAGGATTATAATGACGTATGGCTTGCGTGATGATCTCAGGTAATGCAGCAAGCTTTTTAATCAAGGCAATTTCAGTCTCATGGGTAAGAACTGACGGATTAATGACCGGGCGAGTATCCGTTTTCTGCAAAATTGAACAACAGCGGGCATAAGCATACTGGATAAATGGTGCCGATTCACCATCAAAATTGAGAGCATCTTCCCACCGAAAGATAATGGGTTTATCTGTTTGAACCTTAATGAGGTTATACCGTATTGCACCGATGCCGACATGCTCAGCAATTGCTTGTGCAACATTTGCGGGAAGAGCACGTCGTTTTGTTACTTCCTTGCAAGCACGATTCACTGCTTCATCCATAAGATCATCAAGATAGACCACCTGTCCTTTCCGTGTCGACATTCGTCCTTCAGGAAGCGAAACAAAAGAGTAAAAAACATTCAAGGGGCAATCTGCCTCCAAAAGGGTTAGCGCTATAGCAACTTGACGGGCTTCAAGCTTATGATCCTCGCCAAGAATATTTATCATGCCGTCCGCATGCTGGCTTTTCCAGAGATGATATGCAATATCCCGAGTTGCATAGAGACTGGTGCCATCGTTGCGTGTAAGATAGAACTTTTTGTTCCGTCCATGGATGCCAAATGCATCAAGATTAAGATAGACAGCATTATTCTCCTTGTCACTATAGGACGTTTGCACAAGTTTGGTAATGACCGTATTTACACTACCATCAAGCAGAAACCGAGATTCCTCAATAAAGGAATCAAGTGAAATATTCAATCTGTTGAGACTTTGGATTATCCCTGTGAGAACGGGCTCATAGATTTGTTTTGCATGGTTTAATAGGGAGGGGTTCCCCTCTTCGCATCCATGTATGATATCCGTGATTTCTTGGGCAACATGGGTATCCTTTTGCATGAGAGCAGCTGCTTGTTGATAAAAGGGAACAAGGGCATGATCAGGTTTCAGTGTGGAATCAGGAGATATATCCAAATGATCAACACCCCATACAAGTATAGCTATTTGCTTACCCATATCGTCAAGGTAAAATTGTGTTTCAACAGTATGTCCACCTGCTCTAAAAATTCTTGCCAGTGTATCACCAATTATGGGATTTCGAGCGCGACCAATATGGAGGGGACCAGTGGGATTAGTAGAGGTATGTTCCAAAATCAGGGTGGAGTTACATGATGGATGATGCCCATATGACTCCCCCTTTTTTTTTATGAGGTGCAATGTGGTCTCAATAAGTTTGTGATGATTGATAAAAAAATTGACGTATCCATTTTTTGCCTCTGTTTTTTCAATCCAAAGTGATGTGGGCGGTGTGCTGATAAGGGTAGCAGCAATAGATTGAGGATTTTTCTTGGCCAATCGAGCAAGTGAAAAACAGGGAAAGGCAATATCTGCTATCCCCCCCGGAGGAATTTCAAGAAAGTTATCAATATCAATCTCATGGGAACCATAGTGGATAGACAGTGATGATGCCAGAAACAAGGATACTTCTTCCTTGAAACGAGAGAGGGGATAGGACATGCACAGCGTATATGTTATTTATAATATTTAAAAATGGATGAAGGGATAGGCTATCTTAGGAAAACCTGTGCAAAGAGATGTTTAGTACAGATCTACGAGGCGGTTCCACAGAGGATAAATGCACGTAGAATCTGATAAGGGATATATCTAATGATATCCCCAATTGGATGAGGGAAAAACTCTAGTATTCCATAAGGCCGAGGACCCCAAAAAAAATTTTAATATGTCTGTCTGGTGTATTTTCCATCACCCCTATTGCTATGGAAGAGATCCAGATAAACATACCCCTCCCCCCCAACCCCCTTATTTCATGTGGAAATTCACCTCTGGGGATGACGGGGATGACCAGAGGAAGTGACCAAAACACCCCGATGAGGGCCAAAAATTTTTAAGCATGACACATCTATATAATCAACAAGCTATTATGGAGCAACCAAAAAAGAGAGGGATTATTATCTCTCTTAACACGGATACAGCCGAGTTGCACGACTTGGTATATTCACTGAATTACCAAGTGTATAAAATATTTACACAAAACCGAAAAAAACCAGATGGAAAATACTATATCGGAAAAGGACTGCTCGCCCAGCTAAGTGATTTTGTCATAGAAAACAATATTGAATTGGCAATTATAAATGGGGTACTGAAGCCATCCCAATGGTTCAATATGGAAAAAGAATTAGGGATACCAATTTATGATCGCATCCGGCTCATATTAGATATTTTTGCTGATCGGGCACAAAGAAAAGAGGCACGTCTGCAGGTCCGGTTAGCTCAATATCAATATGAGCGCCCCTATGTAAAAGAATTAATCCATCAAACAAGAATGGGTGAACATCCAGGATATATGGGTGGGGGAGAATATCCTGTTGACGATTATTACGAAATGATCAAAAAGCAGATACGCCGAATAAAAGAAGATTTACAAAAAATCAGTCAGGATAGAAAGACACGAAGAAGAACCCGGAGAAACAGTGGATTTTATTTAGTATCAATAACAGGATATACCAATGCGGGAAAAAGCAGTCTCTTGAATGTACTGACAGGAGAAAAAGTAATCGTAGAAGAGAGACTTTTCTCTACCTTATCCACTACTACCCGACGCATCCAAAAATATAATGGTAAGACTCTGCCCATTCTGCTTACAGATACTGTAGGGTTTATCCAAGATTTACCTCATTGGTTGATTCAATCATTTCATGCCACCTTAGAAGAGATAGCACTTGCAGATGTCATCATTTTGGTGGTTGATTTAAGTGAAGATTTGAACATAATACAAGAAAAAATGCGTGTTTCCCTCCAAGAGTTACAAGAGATTGGCAGCTCTGCTACTATTATTATGGCATTAAACAAGAGCGATCTTTTACCCACCTGGGAAGTAAAAAATCGGATGCATCAACTGAGAAAAAAAGGTGCTCTGGGGCAATACATTTCTGTCCCCATTTCCGTTGACACTGGAAAAAACATTGCGCAATTGGTTTCAGTTATACACACATCATTACCGTCTCCTACAAGAATGCATATTACTCTGCCAGGTTATTCCTTGCATCAGGCTTTTATTTCATGGCTACACGATAAGGCATGGATAGAGACTGTTCACTATACAAATGATGTCGACATAACAATCGGGTGCCATCCTGCTATGGTATCAGAGGTTAT
>Ga0272441_10014793_pt1 | contig 10997 bp, 7 predicted proteins | sample SSMProp6N_FD_193582 | JGI IMG/M metagenome (GOLD analysis project Ga0272441, IMG submission 193582) | Marine sediment archaeal communities from Little Sippewissett salt marsh, Falmouth, MA, United States - SSM-Prop-6N | ecosystem: Environmental > Aquatic > Marine > Wetlands > Sediment ...
ACGCCCGCCAACATGCCCCGAGCGGCACACGCTTGCCGAACAGGCCGATCACGCGCTGGACCCCGACGGCCATAAGGCACCTGGCCCCGCACACACACAGCACGGAAGCCGCGAGCAGCGGCGGCTTCACGCGCCAGGAGTAGTCGCGCACCATGCGCCAGTTCGCGCCGAGCACATGCGCCAGCCACCCAAGAAGCGCCAGACCGACGATCCCGCCAACCAAGCGGGATGCCAAGCACCATCTGCCCCGGCCCGGCATGCCGCAGACATCGGCCTCCGGCCGAGCGTCGCCCGACGCCTGTGGTGGTGGGGTCAGGTCGATCACTCGTGCTTCTCCCGCCGCAGGGCTGCTACCTGGTCCATCAGCAGGCCCATCAGGAAAACCATGATCCCCGAGACGGTCGACATCACCACCACGTCCGTGACGCCCAGTCCGTAGACCAGGTTGCCGACGAAGTACGCGACCCCGCCCCCGAACAGGAGCGCGCTGACCGGCAGGAATACTCTCAGCGGCTCGAACAGCGTGGTCAGGCGTATCATGAGTAGCAGGGTCTGGAGGCCGTGGCGGACCTGGGACACCGAGCTCTTGCCGACGCGCTTCTCGATGGTGATGGGCACCCACTTGACCGGCCGGTCGCTCTTGAGCATGGCGAAGGTGCTGGTAGTCGAGAAGGAGAAGCCCGACGGCATGAGATGAAGGTACTTGAGGAGGACGTCGCGCTTGAAGGCGCGGAGGCCAGAGTTGAGGTCGGGGATCTCAATGCCGGCCAGGGCATCGGCGAAGACGCGAAGGACAAACTTGCCCGGGCGGCGCGACAGGGGCGCGTGGGAGTCGCGCGTGCGGGCGCCCACCACCATGTCGTGGGGCCCGACCTCGGCCACCAAGCGGGCCACGTCCTCGGCATGGTGCTGGCCATCGGCGTCGAAGAAGCACACGATGTCGCCGCGGGCCGCCCGACAACCTGTGCGAAGCGCTGCACCATAGCCCTTGTTCCATTCGTGGCGGATCACCCGCGCGCCGGCCGCCGACGCGGCATCGCCAGTGCCATCGGTCGAGCCGTCGTCGATTACCAGCACCTCGTAGTCTGGATAGCGCCCGACCAAGTCCTCCACCACCTTGCCGATGACCTCCACCTCGTCTAGGGCGGGGATCACCACGGTGACCTCAGGAGTGTGGCCGAGGTCAGCGCTGCCAGCATGTGTGTCGTTCGACATGGTACCCGTCCTATCGCTCTGTAGAGGTCGTTCCCAAAGGCGCACCGAGTCCCAAGGGCTCCAATCGTCTTTCGCCATGCTCCCATCGGTAGTAATGGCGGCCTGGAAGCGCCGCCGCCAAGGCGACGTTGGCTGGCCCTAAGTCGCGTGCGCAGATCAGCGGCCCGGCCATCTCCGGATCGTTGCGGCCCAGAACCAGGTAGAATCGGGCTGTATCCTTGGCAGAGGCGCCCATGGGCAGGAACACCACCGCCGGCCGCTCGGGCGGCGCGGTTCCATCGTCGGCCAGTGGCACCAGTTGGCCGTGCTCGTGTTCCCAACGGTAACAGCGCCGTCCCGGCCGCGCCTGGGCCAGCTCCCGGTTGCGGCTTCCCAGATCGCGAGCGAAGATCACCGGTCCGTCGAGTGCGGGCGCGTTGCGGCCTAGCGCCAGGTACAGAAAGGCTGTGCCCCGCCCTGTGGCCGGCAGCGACAGGAACACGATGGCCGGCGTTTGAGTGCCTTCACGGATCGTCCGGAAGCTCTTGTGCAGCCCTTGGGCGTCGTGGCGCAGGTATGCGAGCTGGCGCGCCAGCGGCGCCCGCACGCCGTAGACGGCGCAGAGCACCATCACACCTGCCAGAACGGCGGAGGCGCGATGCCGCGGGATGCCGGCGCCTACCACGCGGTGGTAGATCACCTGCACAGCGCCGCCGCCAAGCGCTAGCGCCGCAGGCAACACGGCGAACACGTAGCGCGGCCCACCCAGGCCCATCACGACGTGACACCATCCCCCATAGGCCATGGTGGCCGACAGGATTGAGAGGCCGAGCAGCAGGGGGCCGAGGCCACCACGAGGCATGGCGTGCCACCCGGCAAGCAGCAGGACGGCCAGCGCCGCGCTTAGCCACGGGATCGGCCAGGCCAATGCTCCCAGGCTCAGATGATAGAACGTCTGCAAGACGTTCGCCGCGCCCAGAGGCAGCCGCCACTGCCAGCCCGGCGTCATCTGCTCGGCAGGCACCGCTTCCCACCCCGCCATCGCTACCTGGTAACCGAACGTGAAGGGGTGGCCGGTCGTCCCCGCATTGTAGGCCAGCAGACCTGCCATGGGCACCGCAAACGCGGCCAGCAGCGCCAGGACGGGACGCCAAGCCACACGTGGCCTGCGCACCAGCCACACCGCCCACGTCACCGCGGTAGGCACACACACGCCCACCGCCGTCACGGGTCGCGCGGCAGCCGCCAACCCCAGGCACAGCCCCGCCACTGCCGCCCAGCGCCACGACCCCAGCCGCCACGCGCGCAGAGCCGCAGCCAGGAACAGCACCGAGGCGAGCGCGCAGGGAACGTGGGTCAGGTACTCGCCCGACATGAAGATGAGCCAGGGCGACACCGCCGCAAGCAGGGCAGCCACCGCCGCGGCCAATGCGCCGAAGGCCTCTCGCGCAAGCCAGTAGGTGCCCCCCACCAGCGCGCCGCCTAGCAACACCGGCACCAGCCACGGCAAGCCGATACACAGTCCCACCACATAGCACACCGGCGTCAGCGGGAGCCCTACGCCGAAGAACCGGCCGCCAACGAACGCGAAGGGCGCTCCCGCCGGCATCGCACACCGCGTCGGGTCGAAGAAGTCGCGGTGCCCCGCGACCGGCGACGTGAGCCGGCCCGACGCCAGCACCTTGGCCTGGAAGTAGTAGACGCCGGCATCGGGGTACCGTGGCTCCCCTCGCAGCACGAAAAGGGAATACGCAGTGGCCAGCCCCATCACACACGCGCTGCACGCCAGCACCAGCGCCCAGCGCGGCAGCCGACCACACCCCGCCACGAGGCGGCCAAGAGCCTGACTCGGCCACCGCACCGTCGTGACGAGCAGCGCAGCACCCATCGCCATGGCCCCGCCGAGCCAGAACAGGCGTGGCGTGGCACCAAGGCTCAGCTCCTTGAGAAACTGGCGACGCGACCACGCGCCGTCTAGCACCGCCTTCTGATAAAGGCACCCGTCCGCCCAGTTCATCACGTGGTAGGCAGGAACGGCAAACACCACGAGCACAAGCACGGCTGCCGGCAGCCGCCACCATCGAGCAGGCGGATGGTCTGCGTCTCGCCCGATCGAGCCGACCGCGCGCACCGCCACCCAGCCACTCGCCACGACGCCTGCCACAGCGATGAGCATCGAGGAAAGCGCAAAGGTCTCGTAGGAGTGTGGCCCGAGCACCGCCTTGAGATGCAGGCGAGTGACCGCAAAGGCCATGCCTTCGCCCATAGGCTCCTTGGCCATCCACAGGAACTCGTAGACCAGCGCCAGGCCCACAAGCGCCAGACCAAGCAGGAGTGGTGCAAGAGCGTTGTGCTTCGACGTGGTCATCCCGGGGTGTTCTCCTGCGATGCCGCCTCGTTCCCCACGTGCCTGCCCCCGCCGCCGCGACTGAGGACACGCCAACCGAGGCGGACCACGACAGCCAACAACAGGCCCGCAACAATGGCTGTCATCACCGCGCCGCTACCCATGCGGCGGGTGAACGCATAGGCCCCGCTCGCCGCGACCGCCGCCACCAGACCCACGCACGCGACGGTCGGCCGCCAGCGCCACGCGGCCCCCACTCCCAGCCCGATGGCGCAGCCGCCCAGCGCCAGGAGCCCGAGCGTCGCGGCCTGAAGCAGCAGAACCCAACGGTTCAGCGGCGCGTAGAAGTCCGTCGGCCAGTAGGCCCAGAAGTAGTGGGGGTCGGGGAAGAAACGGTAGGGCAGCAACCGCACGTTGTGGAGCCAGAACATGCCGTTGCGGAACCGCTGATCGGCCTCGTAGCGCGCGGCTGTAGCCTCGCCGGCGGAGTCCGCTGCGAGCCGGGCCAGGGTGGTGACCTCGATCGCCGGATGGCGCGCGACGCGCCCGAGTTCCTCGTCGAACTTCGCCAGCGTGGTCACGGCCCTCCCCGAGCCGCTCTCCTCGAAGTCGAAGTAGTGCATCAACACCACCGACACCGCCCGCTGTCCCCCACGCCGCCGCGCGAAGTCCACGAGTTCGTCGAGGTGGGCCATCTGCTGGTTCCAACCCCACGAGGTCGGGAACAGGCGTACGCTGTCCGACGGAGCGGGTAGCGGGCCGCGGCGGTCGGCCGACAGGATGGTGAGGCCGTGCCTGGCGCACGCCGTGCACGTAGCCACGTCGTAACCATTGAACGGCGGCACAAAGGTGACAGGGCGCGGCAGGCCGGCCTCGACGAGGATGCGCTGGCCCTCGGCGATCATCTTGTCCTGTTCCTCCGCCGGGCGCCCGGTGAACTCGGAGTAGATGACGCCTTTCGCACCGTAGGCCTGTTCGAGGGAGACGAATTCGTCGGGCCCCTCGCCGGCGATGCGGCGGCCTATGTGATGCAGCCCGTGCAACGCCACCTCCACGCCGTGCGACGCCACGGCACGGCGCAGCGGCTCGAGCACGGGGTCGTCGCGCTGGAGCACCGCGAACGTCAGCTTGCCGTCAGGCTGCTTGACGGACTGTGCCGGCACGTAGGCGATGGTGATGGGCACCCCGTGCTTGACGGCGATCTCGAGCACGCGGAGGTCGACCCGGGCCTTGGTGGGCGACTGCGCGGGGGTGGCCCACCAGTCGTCGTACCGGATGACGACACGGACGAGCGGTGGCTCCGCCGCCACGAGACCGCCAAAGAGCGAGGTCACCAGAAGGATGGCGGCGAGAACCGCCGGCTGCGGGGAACGGTGCTGGGACTCTGGCGTGGTAAGCACATTCATGTGGTCGGTTCTCCATCGCTCTTAGAGCTCAGAGCGTCACGATGCGTGCGCGACCGGAGAGGGCTTTGGTAGCGTTGCGGGTGTCGACCACGAGGCTGGCGTGGTCGATCACGGCCTGGAAGTCGAAGGCACTGTGGTCGGCGACGATCACCACGCAGTCGGCGGCACCGAGCGTCTCGGGGGTGAGTTCGGTGGAGCCCATCTCAACGCCGTGGTAGTGGAGTTCGTCGACGTGGGGGTCGCTGTAGGCCACGTCGGCGCCACGCTCGGCGAGGAGTTTGATGATGTCGAGTGCAGGCGATTCGCGGATGTCGGAGACGTTGCGCTTGTAGGCGACGCCGAGCACCAGGATGCGCGAGCCGCGCACGGGCTTGGCCTCGTCGTTGAGTGCGGTGGCCACTTTCTCCACCACGTGGCGAGGCATCGAGGCGTTGATGCGGGCCGCGAGGTCGATGAAGTTGGCCTCGATGTCGAGGAGCTTGGCTTTCCAGCTCAGGTAGATGGGGTCGATGGGCAGGCAGTGGCCGCCGAGGCCGGGGCCGGGATAGAAGGGCATGAAGCCGAAAGGCTTGGTGGCGGCGGCGGCGATGACTTCCCACACGCTCACGCCCATGCGGTTGCAGATGAGCGCGAATTCGTTGATGAGGCCGATGTTGACGCTGCGGAAGGTGTTTTCGAGCAGTTTGACCATTTCGGCGGTTTTGGTGGTGGAGACGGGGTGGACGTGGTCGATGACCTGCTCGTAGAGGAAACTGGCGGCGCGGGTGGAGGCGTCGTTGACGCCGCCGACGACCTTGGGGATGTTTTTGGTGGAGTAGGTGTGGTTGCCGGGGTCCACGCGTTCGGGCGAGAAGGCCAGGAACAGCTCGCGGCCGATGTCGAGGCCGGTGTCGGCGAGCATGGGGGCGACGAGTTCCTCGCAGGTGCCGGGGTAGGTGGTGCTTTCGAGCACGATGAGCTGGCCGGCTCGGGCGTGGGCCTGGATTTTGGTCACGGCGTCCACGATGTAGGAGACGTCGGGGTCCTTGGTCTTGCGCAGGGGCGTGGGCACGCACACGATGATGGCGTCGGCCTCGGCGATGGGGGCGTCGTCGGTGGAGACGCGGAGCAGTTCCTTGGCCACGACGCCGTGGAGGATGGCGGAGTTGACGTCGCCGATGTAGGAGTTGCCGTGGCGGATGCGCTCGATGCGGACGGGGTCGACGTCGAGCCCCCAGACGTGGAATCCTTCGAGTGCGAATTCGGTGGCGAGCGGGAGGCCGACGTAGCCGAGGCCCACGATGCCGATGACGGCCTGGCGCGAGGCGATCTTTTCGAGGAGTGCGGTCTCGTGGGAGACGGCGGCGGCGGGTTCGCTGAGTTCGATGGTTCGGGTGTCCATGGCTACTGCCCTCGCGTGTGTGGCGGCGTGTGGTGTCAGGCGCCGCGTCGACCGATCTGGCGGATGAGCACGCTGGCGATTTTCTGCGGGTTGTGGCGCAGGAGGTCGTGTTTCTCCCAGGGCACGGGCCTCGCGGCACCGTCCTCGACCAACTCGGCCTCGATGATCTCGGGGCCGAGTTCGTAGAGGGGGCGGTCGAGGCGCACGAGGTGTGCGCCGTCGGTGGCGTAGCGTTCGAGGCAGACGGCCGATGGCCTGGCGGTGTTGACGATCACGGCGTCGAGTGCGCCGTCGAGGTAGTCGAGCAGGGTGCGCACGTGGTCGGAGGCGGTGTAGCCGTCGGTTTGGCCGGGCTGGGTCATTACGTTGCACACGTAGACGCGCCGGGCGGGGGAGCGGCGGATGGCGCGCGCGATGCCCGGCACCAGCAGGTTGGCTAGCACGCTGGTGTAGAGGCTGCCGGGGCCGAGGACGATGAGGTCGGCGTTCTCGATGGCCTCGACGGATTCGTCGAAGGCCTCGACGTCGTCGTGCTCGAGGAAGACTCTGCGCAGGGGGGCTTTGTTGGACTGGCGGACGCTGACTTCGTCGTGCACGAGGGTGCCGTCGGTCAGTTCGGCGCACAGGTGTGTGTCGGCGAGTGTAGCGGGGAGCACGCGGCCCTCGATGGCGAGCACGCGGCCGACCTCGCGAATGGCCTGTTCGAAGCTGCCTGTGACTTTGGCGAGGGCGGCGATGAGCAGGTTGCCAAAGCTCATGCCCTCGAGCGAGCCGGTGTCGAAGCGATACTGGAAGAGGTCGTGGAGCAGGTGCTCGGAGTTGCTCAGGGCGACGAGGCAGTTGCGGATGTCGCCGGGCGGGAGCACGCCGAGGTCGGTGCGGAGGCGGCCGGAGCTGCGGCCGTTGTCGGTGACGGTGACGATGGCGGTGAGCTGGCGGCTGAACGATTTGAGGCCTTCGAGCACGATGGGCAGGCCGGTGCCGCCGCCGACGGCGATCACGCGGGGGGAGCGGCGGTGGTGGTAGTGCTTGAGCATGTCGACGATGTCGAGCACTTGGGCGGTGCGTTCGATGCGGTAGTCGGGCTCCTCGAACTCGCCGCGGGGCCGAAGGGCGCTGTAGCGGCCGTGGAGCATCTGGCAGGAGATGATGCCGAGGGTGTTGGCGACTTTCACCTCGTGGTGGATGCGGTCGCCCACGCTGAGCACTTCGTCGGCCTGGAGGCCGTGTTCGCGGAGGAGCTGTTCGAAGCATTCCTCGAGCAGCATGCCGCGCTCGATGTCGTTGATGACGATGGCGTCGCAAAGCGGTTCGAGGCCGAGGATGCGGATTTTGGCTTCCTGGCGGCGGTGGACGCCGTCGGTGACGAGGAAGATGCGGATGCCGCGTGCGCGCAGCTCGTGGAGGGTGGGCACCACGTCGCTGAAAAGCTCGATGTCGTCCACTTCGTCGCTGTTGTAGGCCTCCATGGCCCTGCGGACGGATTCGCCGCCGAGGCCGTAGAGGGTGGCGAGGCGCTCGAAGATGCGGCCGCGGGGGCCGTGCTGGGCCTCGAGTTCGAGTTGCTTGCGGTAGGCTTCGCCCGGGGTGCAGGGCAGGCCGGCCTCGACCATGGCCTTGGCGGCTCGCAGGCGGGCGGCCTCGACGAGGAGGCCTGTGCAGTCGTAGAGGGTATCGTCGAGGTCGAAGATGATGGCTTTGATCGACATGTGAGGTTCTTGGTTCCCGATTCCCTGCTGCCCAGTGCCCACGCAGGGCGCCCGGCGGCGGTCGCTCGCCGACGGATGCCCGGCCACCACGGTTTGCGTCTCGGGTGTGCCTGGTCTAGTAGTAGTAGCCGCGGTCGTAGTAGCGGTAGCCGTAGTGGGAAAGCACCAGGTCGCCGCGGTTGAGCACGAAGCCTAGGATCCTGGAGTTGTGTAGCAGCTCGACGGCGCGCTGGATGGGCCGCTTGCGCACCTTGCCCGCCTGGATGACCATCACCACGCCGTCGGTCATGGGGCCAAGGACGATGGCGTCGGCCACGGTGAGGACGGGCGGCGTGTCGAAGATGATCAGGTCGAAGCGGCTCTTGAGTTCCTCGATAAGCTGCCGCATGCGGGGCGAGGCGAGCATTTCGGCGGGGCTCTTGGACGAGTGGCCGCCGGGCAGGATGGTGAGGCGCGGCACCGAGTTGGTGATGAGCACGTCCTCGGGCAGCACCTCGCCGCCGAGCACGTCGCTCAGGCCGCGGCGGGGGGTCATGCCCAGCAGACGGTGGATGCGGGGGCGCCGCAGGTCGGCGTCGACGATGGCCACGCGCTTGTCGAAGTCCTGGCACATGGTGACGGCCAGGTTGAGGGCGGTGGTGCTTTTGCCCTCGCCCTTGCCGGCGCTGGTGATGGTGAGGCTGCGGAGCTTGTCGGCGCCGGCGATGCTGCCGAGCATGGCCTTGAGCCGGCGGAAGCTCTCGGTGAGGTGCGAGTGGGGGTGGTGGTAGGCCACGATGTGGGGGTCCACCTGCCCACCTTCGACGGGCCGCACCATGTAGGTGGAGCGGGGGGCATCGGAGAGGGTGGGGGCTTCGGTCTGTTCGGCCGCCTTGGCCTTTTCGAGCGCTTTCTGGATCTTCGACACGGTTGTTTCTCCGCTCCTGGGGAATCCGGTAGGGGCCGGCCCTGCTATCGGGGCGCTTGTACGCGGAATACCTCGACGAGACGTTTCCAGGCGTCGCCCGATGCCCGGGGGCCAAACGCGCCGGCTGCGAACAGCAGGCCGGCAAGGCCCAGGGCGAGCACCACGGCGGCCACGGCCACGATCACGCCGCCGCGCGGGCCGCGGCGCGTTGGCGGCAATGCCGCCGGCTGGCTGTCGCCCACTTCGGGCGCGCTGTCGGGCGGTTGGTCGGCCAGTTCGTTGAGCGCGTCGCGCACGAAACGCTCGTTGAATACTTTGCGTTCCTCCACGAAGCCGGCCAGCAGTGTGGCGTCGCACGCCACGTTGATGAGGCGCGGCAAGCCGCGCGAGTAGCGATGCACGAGCTGGCAGGCGCCGGCGGTGAACCGCACGCGGCCGTTCGAGCCGGCTACGCGCAGGCGGTGCTGGATGTAGCTGCGGCTCTCGCGCTCGTTGAGGGGGTAGAGGTGGAAGCGCACGGTGATGCGCTGGCGAAGCTGCTCGAGTTCGGGCCGGCGCAACAGGTCGCGCAGCTCGGGCTGGCCGACGAGCACGATCTGGAGGAGCTTGGCCTTCTCGGTCTCGAAGTTCGACAGCATGCGCAGCTCCTCGAGCACGTCGAGCTGGAGGTTCTGCGCTTCGTCGATGATCACCACCACGGAGTTGTGGCGGCGGGCCTGGTCGATCAGGTATTCGCGGAATCGGCTCAGCAGCGCTTCCTTGGAGAGCTTCTGGTCGACGGTCACGATCTCGAGGTCTTCGAGGATCATGCGAAGGAGCTGGAGGAACGTGCCCTTGGAGTGGAGCACGTAGGCCACCTTGACTTGGCGGCTGAGGTTGCGCAGCAGGCATTTGATGAGGGTGGTCTTGCCCGAGCCGATCTCGCCGGTCACCTGCACAAAGCCCATCCCCGACTCCAGGCCGTAGACCAGGTAGTCGAGCGCACGCTTGTGCACCGAGCTTAGGAAGAAGTAGTCGGGGTCAGGAGTAAGGTTGAATGGCTTCTCCGTGAACCCGTAGAATTTCTCGTACATCGAGTCTTCCTGCTTGCCCTGTACGGGAGCGAACGGGCCAAGGACCGGGGGCTAGAAGCCCTGGATGAGCTCCTGGAAGCCCGGCCACAGCTCTCCCTTGACGAACCGCGGCACGGCGGGCACGGCGAGGTAGAGCGTGACGGCCACCCCAACCACGAACACGGCGGAGCTGACGGCGAGGACGCGGAACCACAGGCGGCGGCGGTGGTCGGCGGGGGTGAAGATGGCCGGGATGACGCCCAGGGCCGGGATGCCCAGGCTCTCGCGCGCGTCGTCGATCGTCTTGAACGTCTGGTCGAGGTATTCGACCAGCACGATCAGGCCGGCGCCCGTGAGCAGGCCCATCAGGAAGCCAAGCACGATGATCTTGAGCTTGGTGCTCTTGACGGGGGTGCGGTCGTCGCGGGCATACTCGAGCACCTTGAAGCGGCTGCTGTAGGCCTCGGTCATCAGGCGCTGGAGTTCCTTGTCGGCACCCCGGAAGAACTTGCCCAGCTCGGAGGTCTGTTCCGTGATCCCCGCGCGCTGCTCCTCGAGACGCTTCTTCTCGGCAAGCAGTTCGGGGGCTTTGCGCGAGAGGAGGAATAGCTCGCTGACCTTCTTGTTGGCCTCGAGCTTGCGTGCGTTGAGCTTCTCGAGGAGCTTCTCCACCTTGACGAACGCGCCCTGTAGCTCGGCGTATCTGGGGTTGTCGCGGGTCTCCTCGGTCATCTCCTCGCCGGTGTCGATTTCCTTGAGACGGGCGGCGGCCTCGTCGAGGCGGCGCTTGGCGTCGCGCCACAGCCTGTGGACAGGCGTGTAGCGGCGGTTGATCTCGCCGAAGTAGCGCTCGGCGCTTTGGGCCGCTGCGCGCGTGGCCTTGACCTCTTCGGAGACCTCCACGGGGTGGGTCTCGGTGATCTCGGGCGGCTCCTTGGCGAGTGCCTTTTTGATCTCGGCGCGGTTGGCCTCGAGTTCGGCGATCTCCTGGCGGATCGCGG
>Ga0272441_10014794_pt1 | contig 10996 bp, 3 predicted proteins | sample SSMProp6N_FD_193582 | JGI IMG/M metagenome (GOLD analysis project Ga0272441, IMG submission 193582) | Marine sediment archaeal communities from Little Sippewissett salt marsh, Falmouth, MA, United States - SSM-Prop-6N | ecosystem: Environmental > Aquatic > Marine > Wetlands > Sediment ...
GTTTGCTATGGGATGAATTTGAAATCGAACCAAAATTTTATATTGTTTCAGTTAATTTGATGGTGAGGTGTCTCAAAACTCGATAATTTTAAGATTTTTTACATAAAAAATGAACGCATGATTTGATTTTTAACAAAATAAGGATGTTTATGACTTAAAAAACTATCTTATTTGACTAAATTACGACTTTTTCCAAAAAGATAAATTCCTATATCGGATTTTGGGGATTTTATTCTTGTTGAATTAAAATACAATATTCGATATAATATAGTTTTATTTTAAAGAAAATTAAAATCCCTGGAGGATATATGAAAGAGTATACGGTTTCCCAACTCCGAAATGTTGCATTGATTGGTCATGGGGATGTCGGTAAGACATCGATAGCTGACTCTATTATGTTCAATACAGGTCAGAATAACAGACTTGGTAGCGTCGATGATGAAACGAGCATGTTCGATTATGATGATGATGAAATTAAAAGAAAAATAACACTGAGTTCATCTTTTGGTTTTACTGAATACGAGAAACATAAAATATCGATTGTCGATACTCCCGGATATGCTGATTTCGTTCTTGATTCGCTTATATGCATGCAGGCGGTTGAGGGTGCCATTTTAGTTGTATGCGCAGTTAGTGGTGTTGAAGTTCAGACAGAAAAAACCTGGAATTATTGTGAAAAATTGGAACTACCGAGAATTGTAGTTATCAATAAACTTGATCGAGAACATACCGATTTTGAGAGAAGTCTCGAAGATCTATCGAAAAATTTTGACAAAAGGTTCGTCCCTGTTCAAATTCCCTTGGGTAAAGAAGTCGATTTTAAAGGCGTTGTTGATTTAATTTCACAAAAAGCTTTAGTCTTCAAAGATGATAATTCAGGAAAATTTGAAAAAAAAGAAATACCCGATGATTTAAAAGATTTAGCAAATACATATAGAGAAAAATTTATCGAATCAGTTGTTGAATCTGAAGATAATTTAATGGAAAAATATTTTGAAGGGGAAGAACTTACAGAAGAAGAACTTCTTCGCGCACTGAGAAAGGGAACTATCGAGGGACTATTTGTTCCTGTTTGCTTCACTTCCGCTGCTAAAAATATCGGTATCCCTCAGGTTCTCGATCTGGTAGTTAATACAATACCATCTCCTGATCAAAGGAAAATAAAAAATGCCGTCAAAGCTGACGATCTTGAGACAATTGTTGATGTCACCGTTGATGAGAAGCAGCCTTTAAAATCATTTATTTTCAAAACTATTGCCGATCCTTATGCAGGCAAAATCTCATTGATAAAAGTTTTATCAGGAGTTTTAAAGGGCGATACGACTGTTTATAACGTGAATCAAGAAAGGAAAGAAAAACTCGGGCAGCTCTTTTTCCTCCAGGGAAAAGGTCAACATACCACCCCCAGAGGAAACCCGGGTGATATAATTGCTGTTGCTAAACTGAAGGAAAGCACTACTGGAGATTCTTTCTGTGATGAATCTGAAGCTGTAATTATCAAACAGATAGAATTACCACCGCCAGCAATAACATTCGCTATCGAACCTAAAAGCAAAGGTGATGAAGATAAAATCAGCACATCCCTGGCAAGATTAGCTGAGGAAGATCCTACCCTTTCCCAACGAAGAGATACTGAGACCAATGAACTTATTGTATCAGGAAATGGTCAGCTTCATATCGAAGTGGTTATAGACAAATTGAAAAGAAAGTTCGGTGTCGAAGTCACTTTGAAAACGCCAAAGGTTCCTTATAAAGAGACTATAAAAGGTAAAGCTAAAGCACAGGGTAAATATAAAAAACAAACCGGTGGCAGAGGACAATATGGCGATACTGTAATGGAAATTGAACCCCAGGCAAGAGGCGAAGGATTCGAATTTGTTAATAAGATCTTCGGCGGCGCCATACCAAGACAGTATATTCCAGCTGTTGAAAAAGGCATTGTTGAAGTAATGGCTCAAGGAATTCTTGCAGGTTATCAGATAGTAGATTTGAAAGTGACTTTGCTGGATGGTTCATACCATGCTGTTGATTCATCGGAAATGGCATTTAAAATTGCCGCTTCCATGGGTTTCAAGAAAATGTTCATGGATGCTACTCCTATACTTCTTGAACCAATAATGACTGCGTCAGTTTTTGTACCTGATGAAAGTATGGGTGATATCATCGGTGATTTGAACTCCAGAAGGGGAAAAATTCTTGGAGTCAATCCCAAAGGAAATCAGCAGGAAATAAAATCACAGGTTCCTATGTCTGAGATGCTGAAATATGCTCCGGATTTGAGGTCTATGACTGGGGGAAGAGGAAGCTTTACAATGGAATTCTCCCATTTTGAAGAACTGCCAGCGCATCTTGCTGCAAAGGTCATAGAAGAATCCGGGAAGGGTAAGGAAACAGAATAAAAGGAAATTCTTCATGATTAAATCTGCTTTTCGTCGTTGAAATTTCTGCCTCTTAATCTTTGATATTTTTATAATTCCACCCGACCAAAAGGGCTTGATCTTTAAATTCTCAACCCATGAATTAATCGACAGAAATTTGAGCAAAATCCACTCGCCGGGCACGATACTTGCACATCAGCCATCCGGCGATGTCTCGCAAGTATCGTGCCCGGCGGCGAGTTACTGAATTTCAAGCGTCTGCAAGCTCCGATCAGTCTAAACCGTTAAAAAATAGGAATTGTTGGGTATGAAAATTTTGTAAGTCACTTTTTGGCGTGTTGGCGCCAATTTTGTCATGGTGATCGGATTTTCTGCAAAAGGGTGAGACATATCAGGGACATCAAGGGTATTTAGTGAGACAAAACAGGGTAAATTCAGGACATATCACAGGTGAAATGGGACATTTGTATTCTGAAAGGAGACAGGAGGGGGGGCAAAAGGGAAAATGAAGAAAAAGATCAATCCGTGATTCAAACACACCCGAACATCTTACATTGTAGGGACACATCGTGTTCTGATCAAAAGAACATCATTAAATTAACATTTCTTTTCCGCTATATAATTCAATGAATTTTGAAAGATATTGGAACTTTTCTTGAGTTCTTTGACCGGCAATCATTCCTATACTAGAGTACCTCTTTTTGATAGTCTGTTGAATAACATCCAATAAAAATTTACCAAGTTCCTTTTTATCAAAATGAATTGGAAATGTCGAAATTATTTCAGCAAATATTTTTTCTGCCATTTCAGGTACTATAGCATCATCAATCAAAACATTATTAATTAAAAAAAATCCAATTACATTTAACGCATTAAAATAAGTCACACCATATTCTGTGGATAAGGTTAGTGGAAAGTTTAATTTTCTAATTCTTTCAGGTTTTGGTATTTTGATTACACCATCACTAAATATAGTTTTGTCTATGTCATCTATTGTAACAGGTAAAAATCTAAAACGTCGAATTGTTAAAAAAGTAAAAAAATTTAAGTAATCATCAAAGCTGATTTTCTTTTGATCATAAAGAACGCTCATTAACCCATAAGTAGAACAATATTCAGGTGCCTTTTTTTTAGTCTCATGTTCATTCATTTTAAGATAAAGAAAATCGTCTGTTAATACATAATAATTTTCTTTTTGAGCTAAAATACAAGCATCACATATTTCAGCTGGTACTTCTTTTTCAGTAAAGCAATCTTCTTTATTTGCATTAGAAATTGGATGGATATTTTGTTCTTTACTTTCTATAAATTTGATAAAATCGGTAATTCTTTGTTTCATTTCGTAGGTCATCATTCTTTTTTCTTTGTCAATTATAGAAAATAATAGTTTCTCCTGGGAATAACCCAAACTACCCATTTGTCTTGGTGAATATTCAAATTTATCTCTGATTTCAAATAAAAAAGTAATAACTGACTGAGAAATATTCCAATTTTGAAGGTATCCAAATATTTTTTCAAATAATCCAGTTTCTATTAAAACCAAAACAGATATTCCGTCAATATAGAATGGCTTACCATCAATTATTTGTTTTGCTATTTCTTTTTGATGATTCAAATCCTCCTGATCCCCACAACAAGTTATAAAACCTTTATTTTCATTTAATATTCTATCAAAAGCATGAGTTATTCCTCCTTCACTTGCAGCTAACCATGAGAAGGGAGCAACTTCTCTGCAATATAGATTAAAAAATTTATCATGCTCTTTCCTTACATCCTTGAAAAATTTAATAAGATAATTGAAGTCAACAGTTTTCCCAACGTTGGGTACTGGAATAACTTTTACCCCTGGCAATTTGTTTGCAGATGCAAGCTTTTCAAAATGATATTTACTTTGCCAAAAAATGTATTGGTCATATGTAAAAATCCTTTCAATTACAAGTTCTTTGTTTTTATCATCCTCAAATATAATTTTATCTCCAACTCTTTTATTATCTATTAAATCAAAGTATTTTTTTTCAGATGATGAAATTTTTATTGTATCAAGTTCATTTTTATCTCCTATATAAAACCATTGTTCGCAATTTTTAAATTTTAAAAAACTATCATCAATGACAGATTCTTGGGAATCGAGTTTAAAATTACTTATATTACTTATTTCTATAAATAACAAATAAAGACCAGCATATTCTTCAGGTGAGGGATTTTTGATTATTTTTACACCATCAACTATTGATAAAAGAGCTTTGAAAGGTTCGTCATTTTTTAAATAAGCAACTGTCTCTAAACTTATTTTATATTCAAAAGTTTTTATTAAAGGTTTATATTGTTCCAAAAGTGACATAGCTTCGGAATATTCACTACGTCTCATATGGGCTGATATTGTCGATAATAAAAGGCTTTCCTTTTGGTGATCATTTAATAATTTTATTTGCTCTGTGTCAGATAAAATTTTCTCACCGATTTGAATGGCTTCTTTAAGTTTCCCAAGACTTTGATATGAATTAAATAGTTGTAACTTCAAGTCTAAAATGACTTTATCATCCTTTTCGTATTTTAAAAATTTTTCCAAAATTACAATTGCTGTGTCCCACGCTTCTTTTTTTATAGCTATTCCTAAAAATGTTTTGCATTCGAGATATCGAAATTTCGAAAAATCCAATTTTTTTAATAGGTTAAAAGCATCATCCCATTTTTCTTCATCCTTAAAGAATAATATCCACAATATTTCTTTGCGGATATTTTGATCATCAGGGATATTTTCAATAATTTTTTTCCGTATCTCAGGAAATTCTTTACCTACAATTGCTATTGAAACAGTAAAGAACAAATCGTTTTCAATATAATCCCATAAATTATCAAAATCGTTATTTTCTAAATTCATAATTAAATTGAGCATGTTTTGTTTATTTTTAGTTTCGAAAAATCTTTTACCTTCACTGAAAAGTGAATTAGTTAAAATAGATTGAATAACGATCTCTTTTGATAATTGTTCTGAAATATCTTTTTCTGAATCTTCTAAATACCGCAATAATTTTTCAAAATGTATTGGAGATAAAGCTATTAATTTTAAAAGCTGAATAATAAAGCAATCTATTGTTCTGTCAAAATAGCATTGTATTATTAAATCAAAAGTCTCCTTTGAAAGACTTTCAATTTGTTTACTGTCCTGATTTAAATGAAATATCCTTAGTTTAGTCAGATTCAAAATTGCCTGATTTCTTGGGCTTATTTCACCCCATGCAATTGCTTTTTGCTCAACCTTTTCGATTTCATTTGCTAGATTCTTTAAATCTTCTGTCAATTTATCTATATCAGGATTACTCATATAAATCTTTTCTTCCAACATAGATAATTTAACAATGTAGTTGGTGAATCTATCGGTATTCAAATGAATAGCTCTTTCTATAAAACTTTCTGATCTTTCATATTCACCAGTTTTAAAAAGAATTTGGGAATAAATCCGATAAAAATTAGATTTTATCTTTGGATCACTGGTAAAGTTTTCCTCGTCAATCGAAGAAATATCAATTTTTTGTTCAAGTTGAAATGTTCTAATTAGCTTTTCTAAATTTAAAAGCCAGTGTTTTGGATCAATAGATTCAGCTTTCTGAAGTAATTCTTCATTTTTTTCATAGTTTTCGTTATGAAGATAAATTTCAGCTAAATACAAAAATGCTATTGGATCATTCGGATACCTTTTACGTAGATTTTCATATTTTAATTTTGCATCCTTTGTTTTTTCCAATTTTTGTAAAATTTTACATTTTAAAATCTCGTATTCATAATTCAAAGATTCATCATGCAAGCCTTCTATATCTTCTGGTTGAATACTATCTAATTCCTTAGAAGCATATTTAATCATTTCTCTATCAAGATAAGTTTCAATTTTTTTTAAAAAATTGTGTGCAAATTTTACTTCTCTCGAATCAATATTGAATCCAAGTTCTTTGATATCTTCTTGCTTTAATCCTAAAAATATTGATTCCAGATTTTTAGGGAAAAACTTTTCAAATTCAATATTTTTATTGTCTTCTCTTAAATCAGATAAAGCCTCTTCAAGGGGAAAATTTGTTTTACTGTATTTTTCGTTAAAAACGAAATAATATTTTTTTACTTTCCTTATCTTGTTCCAACTTGATTTTATTTTATAAAAATCCTTCTTTGCTTTTTTAATTACTTCTTTTGTTATTCTCTGAACCCGTGGATCTTTGGGAGAGTAAACCTGATAATATATTCCTTTACTGGGTATCCAACCATCATTACCCCTATCACCAGATTTTCCAGCAGGATCAACTTTCTCAAAATCAGGATTTGCTTTTTCCATGATATTTTCAAAAAAACTTTGAAATTCTGATCCATAGATTTCGTGAATCTTAATTTTAAATTGCAAAAGGAGAAAATGTTTATCTTCAAGCATCATTAATAACTCTTATTTGATATTCCAAAAGTAACATAAGACTCTCTTTTAAAAATAATTTTAACCTTATCACAAAATATCATACATAGCAATAAACAATTACATTAAAACATAAAAAATCTTTTTGAACAGGTCACGACCTGTCCCTACAATTTAAAAGAGAAGTTTGTCACGCTAATCTGTATAATCCCCTAATCTACAAAAATATGCTCCTCCTCCCTATCAACTGTGTGATTAATCCCGCAGCCTTCACCCAACCCCTCCCATTCCCCCCACCCTACAACAACATCCTGCTTTTTCCCGAATCCGGCACCAAATTATTCCCCTTAGCTTTAATTTTGACTGATTTCTCCGTGAAGTCTATAATAAAACCTGATTTCATGGGATTTTCACACCCGTTCAACCCGCGATGAGAGTGAAACATGATGACGCAATTTCGACCCCTGGTCTATAAGTATTTAAAATCAAATAAAAATATCCTCTCCGGGTTCTCAGGGATAAAGCTCGTAAAACTCTTTCTTCTGACAGGATTCGCCGCAACCCTTGCTGCCCTTGTCTTCGGCTTCTTTTACAGGATATTCGACTACCTGAAAACCGTGGACATATTTGGGGAAATGTTAACGATACGATTGATCACAATGGTCTTTTTATCTTTCCTGTCTATGCTAATATTCTCTAATATCCTAACCTCCATCTCCGTTTTCTTCATGTCCAAAGATGTGGAATATCTCTTCTCCACCCCATTGAAAACAAGCGTTATCTATTGCTTCAAGTTCGCCGAATCACTTTTCAACTCATCCTACATGATACTCATTTTCGGAATCCCCGTATTTGCTGCCTACGGAATAGTTTACGAAGCTGGAATCAACTTCTACTGGTTGATGGTTCTCGTCCTCCTCCCCTTCCTCATTATCCCCGCAGCCCTTGGCACCGGTATAACACAGGTACTCATGCGATTCCTTCCCGCAAAACGAACCCATCAGATCATGATGGCTCTCGGTATCTTCTTCCTCGTCATGATAATCATTCTCATCAGGTTCCTTGAACCGGAAAAACTCGTCAACCCCATCGGTGCGAAGATCTTTACGGAATATATAGAGAAATCAAGGATACCCGCACCATCATGGCTGCCAAGCACAATTGCTGCGGAAGCCATTGTTTCTGCCTGCAAAGGCGAATTCTACCGCTTATCAAACCTCTTTATCATGCTGGTAATTTTTGCAGCAGCATTATTCATAATTTCGCTGATAATAAGCAATTCACTCTATCGAAAGGGCTGGGACGAATCCCGAATTTTAAAGCCCAGAACGAAAATCCACGGATCGTCGCATCTCTCGTTCCTGAAAAAATTCACCCGGTTCTTCGAGCCAAAAACCGGGGCTTTGATAGAAAAAGAGATGAAATATTTCTTCAGGGATACCGCCCAGTGGTCTCAACTGTTTTTACTCGGTGCACTGGTTTTGATTTACATATTCAATATAAAGAGCGTGCCTGTCGAAAGCAGGTTCATGCATAATGTCCTCGCTTTTTTCAACATCTGCCTGGCTGGTTTTGTTCTCTCAGGCGTGGCTGTGAGATTTGCGTTCCCATCTATCAGCATGGAAAGAAGGGCATTCTGGGTGATACAATCCTCTCCCGTATCAATCCGTAAATTCGTGTTGATCAAGTTCTTTATTTATTTGTTACCCCAGGTAATTCTTGCAGAACTCATCGTTGTTTCATCAAATCTGCTTCTCGAAGTCTCCGATTTCATGTTCTATTTTTCCGCTGTCAGCGTATTTGTAATGACCTGTACCTTAACCGGCTTGGGAGTTGGGCTCGGAAGCTTATACCCCGACTTCAAAGCGGACAGTCCCGACCGTGTCGCTGTCAGTGCTGGCGGTGTTATCTATATGATCTCAGCTTTAGGTTACATTCTCGTGATGATAATATTGCTTGCCAGCCCTATATATTCTTACCTTGCCAGCAGGTTAATGTTCCATAACATCAGCAATTTCTGGGTCTATTCATGCTATGCAATTGCTTTCGTAATTTCAGTTCTGGCCGGTTTTCTACCGTTAAGATTTGGAATTAACCGAATGCAGAATTTGGAAATTTGAGTAAAATTTAACAAATCACTCGACAAATTTTATATTCTGAACTGAAACATCTCCAATCAGATCAAAAGATCCCGCATCAAACAGACCGGATGCACATATGCAGGATAAACCGGATAGACCGGCTGGAACATCCAGTTCCCAATAAGTAGATGTCGTTTTTTGATCTTCCTGCAATGTCATGGATTTGTCCGAATAGTTTGCTGAGAATTGTCCGTTTTGAAAATTGTACAAGAAGATCATGTCTTGGCATAAAATTGCAAGGACGAGTTTAACTTCTCTTTCAGGACCAGGATTTTGCAGGTTTACGCCCAGTTTGAATTGATCTCCTTCTTTCAGAATGTGTTTACTGACAGCAGTACGGATTTTAGGTTCCGGAATTGCTTTGTTGTTGAAAGTCGATAATCCTGCATCTGTAGCAAACCATACGATGCCTTCACCTGACACAGCAATATCATTTATTTTATAAGACGCAAGTCCATCAGCAGGTCGATAGGTTTCGATGTTTTCACCGTACAAATGACAAACACCACCGCCTGAATATTTATTCCAACCGTCTTCGACAATTATTATATCCCTAAAGCTGAACCAGACAGTATCATCGGGTGCAACTTCTACATTGAGAATAACTTTGCTGGGTAGTCCATCTTCTTCTGTATATCTCGTGATGTTTCCATCAAGGATGTAATAAAGTCCACCATTAGATTCATCCAAAAATGGAGCCGTTGCTGCAACCCAAACAGCACCTTTACTGTCAGCAGAAACGTCTTTAATAGCATCAGGGACATCTACTTTTGTGCAGGTTTGCCCATCATATTTAAAAAGCCCGTTGGTGTTGCAAGCCATCCAGAGAACGCCCGAAGAATCAACATCAATGGATACTGGTAAATTGTAAGAATCGATTATTTCTTCTGTCCAGATATTATCTTTATAAGAGAATAGCTGCTCCTTCATTCCGAGCCATATTGTTCCATCCGGGCCTTCTGCAATGGCTCTGGCTTCTCCTCTGTCGGGCCACCATGAGTCATCTTTATGATGATATGTCGGAACATCATCATCGAAAGATACAAATGTTCCTCGACCTGCCAACCATATCCTGTTGGATGAGTCGATAAAGAGATCCTCAGTGTAATAATTACCAATATTAAAATCAAGAAGATTTAAATCGTAAGGATTGTTGATGTCCTTCATTTCAACAAGGCTGGTGCCACTCAATATAGCGCCATGATTATCTTTGAGAGAGATTCGGACAGGTGATGGCGGGAAAATGGGAATAGATGCATCTACCTTTTGCATTACACCATCCTTGATCTTTATCACGTCAAATGGGATATTAGATGTCCAATGATACATGAATGCCCATAAGGAACCATCAGGCAGGGCAGTGATTTCACCAACGTGCAATTCTGAATAGTCTTGAGAAAGCTCTCTTGGTTCATATGTAACACATTCTTCTCCGATGATGTGGTGGATATAAAATCCTGCATCCTGAATCCATGTACTTCCATCTGTCCCCTGAGCAAAACTCTTTAATGAATACATCGATTCCTGAGGAGAAAAAGTACCATCATAAAATCTGACGATTTTTTTCTTTTCATAACCGCCTGTAAACCAGATTCCTCCTGATTCGTCAGCGTAAATTCTATAATTGAGATCATAGAACACTTCATCTTCTGGCAGAGGATAGACTGTCCAGCTATCATTAGTTCTTTTTGCCAGAAAATCATCTTGTGATGTTCCTCTAAAGGCTAACCATATATTTCCTTCATTATCAGAACATATTAACTTAAAGCCCGAATCTATTGGTGTGTCTTTTATCATATCGATTAACTGCCAGTTGTTTCCATCAAAGAAAACTAATCCATCAGAAACTGTTAACCAGATTCTGCCGTCAGCATCTTCGGCTATTCCGTATGCAGAATCGGAGTATTCTCTTAATCTGTCTAAGTACCAGTTTATCCCGTCGAATCTGACAAGTCCCACATTTTGGATCAATAACAAATGGTCTCCGTTTTTCGATATCATGTAATTCCTAATTTTTCCACCTGCACCAAGCCAGTCAACAGGATATATCCGTCCTTGCTCAAAAGTCTCTGGATTGAATC
>Ga0272441_10014795_pt1 | contig 10995 bp, 9 predicted proteins | sample SSMProp6N_FD_193582 | JGI IMG/M metagenome (GOLD analysis project Ga0272441, IMG submission 193582) | Marine sediment archaeal communities from Little Sippewissett salt marsh, Falmouth, MA, United States - SSM-Prop-6N | ecosystem: Environmental > Aquatic > Marine > Wetlands > Sediment ...
ACACGGCTCCATCCGGTTGTAGAGAGCTGTATAGCAGCGGTGGCCAAGCATATGGTGTGCCTCACGATTGCCACGGCGCGCCGCACTAGTGTTGATTGCTGCCAGCCGGTAATCACGATCAATACAATAGAACGGAAAAGGAAGGCTGTCAAAAACATTGGTCAGCATTGACCGTTCTCGCCGAATTTCCCAGCATCTGGCTTCCAGATCCGCGTTCACGATCATTGTCTTCTGTACCTGCCTGCCCGAGAATATCGCTCCAGCCAAAAGCGGCGCCAGTAGTTCCACAAAAAGGCGCTGATTCTGCCGGCTGTGATCAGATGCGGCATTGAGGACCTCAACAACTCCTATTGTCTGATTTTTCGTTCTCAATGGGACATACAAACTGTTTTGGCAGTCAGAAACCTTGTTATTTCCGTTGGACCGGGTGTTTGACCCTGAATTATCAGAGGAAAACTCTATCGTTTCGCCGGCCTCCATACAGGCCGTTACCGCTTCTCCACCCGTCTCCACCAGTTCAAATGCTGGCTGGCCGATTTGCCCATGACGATAAACCTGCAGGAACTGTGGGTCTTCCTCAGAAACAAGATACACCACACACGCGCTTGCCTTCAGCATGGTTTTTATTCCAGCTGCAGCAAGATTTACGGCCTCTGCACTGCTGTTAGGCGCGGAAAGAGCCCGGGTAATATCTCTTAACCTGGTTTGTTCTGTCTGATTATCAGTCATTTACACCTGTATCCTTAAATTCCCCGTGCTCCCGTCTTGTTTCCCACACAAAACCGGAACACAATGATGTTGTTTCAACTCAGGAACACTTCCTTCTGATACTCTCCAAAACCACTCAAGCAGCATGCCCTGCCGTAATACTTGCAAATGGAATACATGCAGAGCCCTCCTCAGTGTTATCGGCCGTTCTGACCGAAGATCGATTGATCTTCAGTAAAATAAAAATGAATATTGACTTTCCTGTTGGCTGCTGCAGAACTAATAAAACAAATCCGCCCTTGATCCCCGTTTACAAAAAAATTAAAAAAGCCCTCACAGATTGTTCGGAGCTGTCTTCATGAGGGCTTGATGATTATCCCGGATCAGACAGGCTTGCCTGGAACGATAAAGTTGCTCGAAGCTACCCCGACATGGTGCCCTTCGCGGATAGCCAGATGTATACTTATTCTTCCCAATTCACAATCCAGGGGGACTATGATGCGAGCAAAATCCATTGTCGAAATCCGTGATCCTTTGCCAAGCAAAAGTGCCGGTGGAGAAATGTTCGATTCGTAGCCTGCATCAGCAATTTTCCCGCTTGCCATTCCCGTAATAACATTTCCCATCTCTGCAATCCCGCTTTGAGCAAGCTCGTTAAACTCTGACAGTTCGTCCCCAAGCATCGAGGAAGCCAGGGACAGTGCAGTCCGCTCATCCATGCTGTAGAAGACAAGCCCTTCCACCTTCCCAATCATGCTCAGGATTACTGTCACATCGTTGGTGACAAAAGGCTCATTTTTCAGCGTCAGTTCTCCGCGACGTATCTTGGTTTTTGCATCCGCCAGAAGCGTCTCGTATGCAGCTTCAATAAATGGGTTTAGAAATTTTACATTCATACTTGCATCCTGTTCATCATTATTCGTTTCTTCCCTTTCAGCATCACGAAATCACCTGACTAATCCTTGATTGCATCAGGAACAAGCTGAACGAAGTTTTCATCCATCTGGTGAGATGAGCTTTCGCGCAGTGCCAGGTGGACGGTAATCGTTCCGGCTTCAGTTTCAAGCGGCACAACAACCCTTGAAAAATCCACTATGGAAACCTTGGCACCATGCCCTTCTATTACTGTAGGTGGTGAAATATTTGAATCAAGGCCATTCTCCGAAAGAATGATACTGGCCCGCCCTGTAATCACATTCCCCATCTCTGCAATTCCACTTCGAGCAAGGTTGTCGAATTCTGTAAATTCCTGTCCCATCATACGTGATACCAGATCCAGCGCCGTTTTGTATGAAAGGCCATAAAACGCTACCCCCTGTACTGAACCAACAATTGAGATCAGAACCGTTATATCCTCTGTTGTCAGAGCCGATTTTTCCAACTCAATCTTGCCTTTTGTTACACTTAGCCTGGTTTCTGCTTTTAATACCTCATTTGCAGCTTCCAGAAATGGATTTAAAAATCGAACATTCATTATTTACTCCCCATCTTCAGGAATGATTCTGTTTCATTAATGAAGACTTGTATCTTGTCTGATAATGCACTGAAATCTGAATGACTCAACCGCAGCCGCTCAAGAGCATTTGCTGAAGGTTCAATTTCATCTGCTTCAACGTCAGGATAAAGCTGATTCATCGCACAGTCGGCCACGTGTACTGCAGCAGCAAGAATTTCTCCTTCTGTGGCATTTTCCGGATCATGATGATATGCAATAGCGTCCTGCAGTTCCAGGGGTAAATTCCACTTCTGTGCGATGGCAGCACCTAATTCAGCGTGATTTACTCCGACCAGTTCTTCTTCAATCAATATATAGGTTCGATCCTGCACAGCCGCTGTACGAACAGTACGATCTCGCAGATACACATCCAGCGCAAGTTTCCCGATATCACAAAGCAGGCCGGCATAATATGCATCTTCAGCTCTACGCCGGCCAAAGATCTTGGTAATCGATCTCGCTCCTGCGGCAACACCGATTGCATGCTTCCACAATTCACCGCGTTCCATATGATAACCGCGAAGCGGTTGGTCCATAAGATTAACCATAGATGCAGCCAGGATCAGGTTTTCAACAGTCCGATACCCCAGATACACCATTGACTGTTTCACAGTCGAAACAGGTCGAGCCAATCCGTAATACGCTGAATTTGCCCAACGCAGAATCAAGCTGGTGAGCGCCTCATCAAGCGAAAGAATGTCTGCAACTTCAGAGATGTTTGAGTCCGGATCCTGGATCAAAGTCATTGCACGTTGAGCGACATCCGGCATTGGAGGAAGCTCACCAATATCTGCAATCAGTTTTTGTTTTGCTATTTGTGATTTCATATCAACTCGTTTTTTGATAGAGAGATATTCCACAACTCTTAAGGCCTAAATCAGCTGCCTGAGGAATGATTTCCGTACCTCCAACAAAGAGGATTCCACCCGGTCTCAATGCTGTGCTGAATTTCTGAAACAGCTGCTTTTTTGTCTCGGCAGTGAAATAGATAACAACATTCCTGCAAATAATCAGGTCAAAACCTCCTTCAAATTCATCGTTTATCAGATCGAGTTCTTTATACTTTACCCTTTTGATGAACTCTGGTTTTACATAATAAGGAGGTTCTCCGGAGATGAAGTATCTTTGCATACGATCACCTGAGACGTTTTCAATGTCCTCTTTTCTGTATGGCCCGCCTTCACTGGCGAACTTCAATGCCCCGCGATCCAGGTCGCTGGCTAGAAGGTAATAAGAATTACGATGCCTCAACTCATCCAGCTGAAAGATAAGAGAATACGGCTCAGCACCAATTGAGCATCCTGCAGACCAGAATCGCATACCATTACCTGTACGACTGCCTGCTTTGTCGTTATACAACTGGGGCAGTACCTGTTCCTGTAAAGTCGTCCATCTCTCCGGGTCCCGGAAAAAGGATGAGACATTGATAGTGAGATAATCACGAAATCTTCCAAATTCCTTCTCATCATCCTTGACAAACAAGAAATAGGAATCCCAATCAGAATATCCGGAACGGACCAACCAGGAACCCAGACGCCTTTTCATCTGCTGGTCTTTATAATGCTCAAGATCAATACTAAATAATTGCCTGATTTTTACTTGTATACTCTGATACAAAGAATCATCCATAATACCACTATCCCGTACCGACTTTCATTTTCAGGTCGCGCGACGCAACCTGGATTGACGATTCCACTACAGCAGGGATATCATTCAATCCAACTACTTCATCAGCCAACCCTGCTTCCAAAACAGACCGGGGCATGCCCCAGACAACACAGGTGGATTGGTCTTCAGCAATTACCTTGCCACCCGCACTGTGGATCAGGGCGCAACCATTGGTCCCATCCCGCCCCATTCCCGTCATAATTACTGCTGTACAACGCTCGCCAAAATTAGTTGCCAGAGAAGACAATGTGACATCAACGGCCGGACGCACTCCATGAACGGTTGCTCCCTTTGTCAGGTTTACCTTGCCTTGTTGATCGAACTCAAGGTGGTAACCACCAGGCGCCAACAATACCTGGCCGACCTGCAGTGAATCACCCATTTCTGCTTCTTTGACATGCAGATTGGAAAGTGTATCCAGTCTTTCAGCCAGAGATCGGGTAAACCCGACTGGCATGTGCTGCACAATAACCATTGCTGCCTGCAGATTTCCATTCAGTGCAGGAAGCAGCTGGTTCAATGCTCTTGGACCTCCTGTGGATGTACCAATACATACGATCGGATCATTCTTCTCCAGCCGGCGTGTTGGCTGCTTTCTGGCAGCAGTTCCCATCTGCGCTCTCTCTACTGCTGCTGATAGCCTTGATGTATTAACTTGAGCGCCTACTGCAAGTTTTACTTTTTTAATTACCTCGCCCATAATTGCTTCAACTTCATCCTTGGACGAGGGCTTGGCAACAAAATCGACAGCACCCAGAGTCAATGCTTGAACGGTTTCCTTTGCGCCTTCTTTCGTTAAACTGCTCAGCATGACCACCGGACGAGGAGAGGTTTCCATAATTTTGCTCAAGGTTGTCAACCCATCCATCATCGGCATTTCCACATCGAGCGTCAGCACTTCCGGATTCAGGCGTTCAATTTGCTGCAATGCTTCCACCCCATTACGTGCAGTACCCACGATCTCAATTTCCGGATCAGCCGCCAGATGTTTACGCAGGGTAAACCTCAAATAGGCTGAATCGTCCACAATCAGAGTGCGGATTGGTTCGGAGACAGGATCCCTGGAACGTACTGCTCTGTCGGCCATAAGATCAAACTAACACTTTCTGGACAGCAGCCAGTACGCGGTCCGGGTCAAACGGCTTCACAACGAAGTCTTTTGCGCCAGCTTTGATCGCCTCAAGGACAACTGATTCCTGACCCAAAGCTGTCAGCATAACGACTTTTGCTTCCGGATCGGTTCCCTTGATCTGCTTCAAAGCAGCCAGCCCATCCAGTTCAGGCATAGTGATATCCATCAGCACCACATTCGGCTGCTCAGAATTGTAGGTTTCGATCGCCTTTATGCCATTCTCAGCTTCAATCACGTCATACCCTGCTCCACACAGGAGCTTCTTGATGCGGACTCGCAGAAATTCAGCGTCATCCACTACCAGAATTTTTGCCATACAGAATACTCCTTTCAAACTCAATCAAAATATGCGGCTATAATTCAATTTCTTCACCGCCCAATCGGCGTATGGTCATCTTTCCATCTTCTACATAAAAGCGGACCGTACGTCCAATCGTCCCACCGACATCCTTCCCGACAACGGGAACAGGGCCAGGCTGAAGCAGATTTTCTGCAGCTTCAATATTTCTCTGCCCTATATTCAAAACGTTATTAAATCCGGGGGAGTTCAACATATTCGCCCCACCGGCATATCTTATTGAAAAATCCTTTTCCTTTCCTCCTGCTTCTACCATTTTCCGGAGCAGTTCGGGGATTCCGTGTTCTACATAGCGTGAATCAGGTTCTTTTCCATTCCCGTTGGGTTTCGGTAAAACTGCATGCAGCATTCCTGCTATTCTGGCATTCTCGTCGTAACACGCGATTCCCAGACAAGATCCCAGTCCATAAGCTACCAACACATCCTCAGAATTTTTACTGATTACAATCTCACCAAGACCAACAGAAAGGGTTTCACCCATACGCTTTTATACTCCGCTCTTTAAACCTCTGAAGAACTTCTGTATCTGGAATCACCCAGAATTTAGCCTCAGTCGTTTGACCACTTACCTCAAGAGCTGTTTCAAACATTATTGCGTAATCGCTTACCATAGCTGATCCAGCAATGACGATATTCAGGATCGCTCCAACCATGTCCACAATAACTGCAGGGGGAGAGGGACGCGTGGCCAGGCCTGTAATACGTTCGATAGTTGAGAGGAAAAAGGATCCGGTCAGATTTCCAACTTCTGCAAGGGCAGACCTCTCCAGGGAGTTTAACTCCTTTGTGGTACCCGGTTCGCGCTGAAGGACCATATCCGCCATCTCAAAACCCTTCTCCAAAGGCAGGATGAGCATGATCTGACCGCGGAAATCGCCGTCTGCTATCAAATAAATTCCAACCGCTTCCTTCTCCAGACCGCCAAGCGAATCAGGCAGCCTGAGCAGCTCAACAAGGTCAGTCTTGGGCTCGTGGAATCGCAATGGCTGGCCGACCATACCTTCCAGACCATTTGCAGCATGATTGAAACCTTCTTTTGCCATCTTGTTTAGAACATCGAACAGTTGTGTTGTAAAGATCTCTTCTGCTATCACTTTCAGCCCCTTTACTGAATCATTTCGGGATCCAATTCCTGCGTACGCCGAAATCGGTATTTTCCAACAAGCTGCAGCAAACCCTGGACATCGATGATAAGTGCCACCTGGCCATCTCCAAGTATTGCAGAACCAGATATTCCTTTTGTCCTTCCAACAAGTTCTTCAATGGATTTCACCATTAATTCCTCTTCACCGAGCAGGACATCTACAATCAGGCCCAAACGGTTTTTTCCTGCCTGTATAGCCACAACAAATACTTCTTCATTTCCATTAGCCTCCTGTTTGAAACCAAGAACGTCCGATAAGTTGAGCACAGGAAGTACTTGATCTCGCAACACTATGACAGGCTGCTCCTTGATAGTCTGTACAGTGTCTACAGAAATGTGAAGTGTTTCAGTGATGATTGCCAGTGGAATTGCATAAGTCATCGATTGAACACCGACAAGCAGTGTCGGGACGATTGCCAGTGTCAGCGGCAGGATTACCTGAAATCGGGTTCCCTGGCCAGGTTCACTTTCGATAAGAATCGAACCGCCAACAGATTCAATGTTTGTCCTTACTATATCCATACCTACTCCACGTCCAGAAATATCACTTACCTTCTCAGCAGTAGATAGGCCGGGACGGAATATTAATTCCAGAGCATCCTCATGCTGCATGGACCGGCTTTCGCTGTCAGTTATCAAACCGCGTTCAACAGCTTTCTTGCGCAGTGTTTCTGTGTCTATACCACCGCCGTCGTCAGAGAGTGTGATAATAATCTGGCCGCTGTCATGCTCGGCAGTAAGCCGGATTACACCCCGTTCAGGCTTCCCGGCATTCTTCCTTTCCTCCGGCAGCTCGATTCCGTGATCCACAGCATTCCTGAGAAGATGGACAAGAGGATCACGAATCTTGTCAATCACAGAACGGTCCAGCTCGGTCTCTTCACCATAGACTTCCATATCGATACGTTTTCCTGCCTTGCGTGCAAGATCACGGACAAGCCGAGGGTATTTACTGAAAACGTTCGCCACTGGAAGCATCCGGATTTCCATGATCTCTTCCTGGAGCTGGTCTGTAATTCTTCCAATCTGTGCCACAGTCTGATTGAGTGTGTCGATTTCGACTCCGCTCTGCAAACGTGCTTCAAAATCATTCCGTACTCTATTTAATCTGTTTCGGCTGGTTATCAACTCACCTACCAGATTCATCAAACTATCCAAACGTTCAACACTTGTGCGAACCATCTGATCAACAGATCTGGGGCGGCCAGCTTCCGATGATCCGGTTTGAGCGGTTTTTAAGGAATCACGAAGGACGGTTACCTGTTTGGCAACCGCTTTATCCAGAACCACCTGGCTTATATAATCCATCCTGACCAGAATCTGGCCAAGCATCGGTATTGGAGGAGGTTGTTTCTTTTGAAATGCGAGTGCCTCTCGGAGTTGGTCCTCGGTAATATGTCCTTCACGGACCAGATATTCACCCAACTTTGGCAAATCCTCATCCGGATCTTCATCAGCTTGCCTGCCAGCCAGCTGTTCAGCAGCCAGCTCATCGATCTGGCTGTTCCCAAATTTCTCTCCGTTGATCGAGAGGTTAAAAATTTCGGAAACCTGCAAAACAGCCTCACCGATTTGTTCCTTTGAATGCTCCGATTCAAGAACCAGAATAAAGTGTTCAATCGGAACTGCCGCCTCAATTGCAGCCTGATCCGGATCCATGTAACTGATAGCCCCCATGGATTGAAGAGCCAGAATTACCTGAAATGCCCGAGCTGCTGAAGCGATACTGTCTTTCTCGATATCCATCTCCAGCAGCCATTCACCCTCTTTGAGGCTATCTACCCCGGTTTTTAGGGGACCATTCCCCGCAGCTTCCTGTACACTGCTTTTTCCTGATGATTTGGATTTTGAACCGCTTTCCTTGCCTCCAGGCATATTTATTACGTTGGAAGCAAAAACTTTGATACCTGCGATAAGGGGGTCAATATTTTCTACACGCAAGACATTATCACTGACTTCATCCCGAAGAAGCGACAACACATCAACCGCTTCCAGGCAGATATCAACCAGGTCCGCAGAAACCGCGATTTCTCCTTTTCGCAGGCTGTCCAGCACTGATTCCATTACATGCGTCAGCCGGGCCATTCGATCATGACCGATCAGCCCAGCCGATCCTTTTATCGTGTGTGCTGCACGAAAAATCTCCTGCAGCAGGTCAACATCATCATGATCCTGCTCCAATCGCAAGAAACCCTTCTCCAGCCTGTCCAATTGATCGTTAACTTCGGCCTGGAAAATGGGAAGTTCATCTTCTGAAATATCGAATAAGAGACTCATATCACCTCTGAAGGAATGAAATAATTAAACCTATCGTTTTACCATCCCACAGGAATACTCGAACTACCTGTTCATCCTAGCACACGGAGCAAAAACATTCTGTAAACCCCTCATAAAAGGTATTCGAATGGATATGAAATCCACATAAATAGTGATAGTAATCTGGATTGAACAATGCTGGTTGGCGCGCAAAGTTCTATCTGACGGATATTCTTATCCTGTCAAATCATCCGGATATTTGCCCTTGCAAAAATTCTCTTGGGAATTGTTCTTGAGGAACAGTCAGGCTGAGGTTGGGACTGCCGGGAGCGTTACAATCATGGTTGTACCCTGACCTGGTTGTGATTTGATATCGATCCCTCCGCCATGCTGTTTGATAATTCTGTAAGTTGTCGACAACCCGAGGCCGGTTCCACGCCCTGGCTCTTTTGTAGTAAAAAACGGCTCAAAAACTTTTTTAATCAACTCAGATGGTATTCCCACACCAGTATCCGCAACCACCACCTCAACCTCTTCACCTCGAATTGAAGATTTAACCGATATTGCCCCACCATCTTCCTCAAGGGCATCGTGCGCATTGATCAGGAGGTTAAGCCAGACACTTTGCAAATGATCCGGATTGCCGCGCACAAGAGGAAGCGTTTCGTCCAGATCCAGATTAAGGTTTATATTCGCTGAAGACCACTGGCTCTGCACCAGTGAAAGAGATTGTCTTATAGACGTATTCACATCCAGTAGAACAAACTCCTGGCGCTCCTGCCGTGAAAAGTTCAATAATCCCTTTACAACTTCCTGAGCACGCAAGCTTGCAGATTCAATAAGCTCCAGTGATTCAGTTTGATCGACACCTTCTTCCATTTCGATCCGCATCAGCTGTGCGTTCGCAATGACCGCTGTGATGGGGTTATTCAACTCATGCGCTACACCTGCTGCCAGCTGCCCCACGGCTGCGAGTTTTTCAGCCTGGATCAGCGAAGCTTCCAATTTTCTTTGCTCTGTAACATCGCGCACCTGGAGAATTGTACGAAGAACCTGGCCGGTATTATCCTTTATTGGATAGGTAAAAATCTCACGCTCAGCGAGAATCTGCCCGGTTTCCCACTCCCGCTCTATCCGCATCGTTTTATCGCCACTCTCAAAGGTTTCATCTACCCTGCACTGCTTGCATGGCTGGTCGAAACCGAAAAGAACCTGGTAACATTTCTTTGCAATCATGTCCTGAGGCATTTTCCCTGAACGGCGGGCACGGGCCTGATTGATAGCAACTACCCTGAAGTTTTGATCAACGATATAGAGTTCGTCATCCAGGTTATCAAACAATGCCATCAATGTTGATCGACTGCGGGAAATCTCCTCTCGGCTCGCTTCCAGGTCTTGATTGGCCTGTGTGAGTGATGTAAACAGTTGGACATTATTGATCGCCGCTGCAACATTGGCACCCAGGGTGATCAATAGTTCCATATCCGAGCGTGTAAAAGGGCCTCCAATTTTATTGACCAGTTCTATTGCCCCAAATACTTTTTCCCTGACAAGAAGCGGAACACAAAGCAAGGCCCGGGTTTCATAACCTTCAATATCATCGATTGCAGGATCATAATGAAGATGTTTGGAGGCATCTTCCAGCACTGCCGTTGCACTGTTTTGAATGCAATGACCGACAATACCTTCTCCTTCTGCACCTGGAAAATTATGGGTACCGGATAATTCACCCGTCAGAAGATATTTTGTGAGTTTCCAGGAAGAAGGATCTTCCCTCAGTACGAGTGCTCCCGCTTCAACATGGAAAAGTTCCCAAACAGCCTGCATTGTAGCTGTGAGAATAATATCCATTTCCAATGCAGTCGATAGAGACTTTGCAAGTGAATTCAGTATCTGGATTTTCCTGCTGAGCTGATCTACTTCAGAGACTTCGTTCAACAATCTGGCGGCGCGAGAAAGTTCTTCTGCCGCGATAGTAAGCCAATCTTCCGGGGTTATTACTACAGGTTCACAGGCCAATACCCCGATTTTATGATCGCCCTGAAAAATCTGACGGACACTGTCGAAGTTTTCTCCCCCATCATCAGATGCCTGGAACCCCGCTACAGCGGTTTCCCAGAGCGGCCCTTTCTTTTCCAAGAAGCCGCTGGCCTTTCCAGGGTCATTGATCCAGACAGGCTGAAGTTCTTTTGATATATTTTCGATTAATGCGAGACCGACTTGCGCCTTTTCGA
>Ga0272441_10014796_pt1 | contig 10995 bp, 8 predicted proteins | sample SSMProp6N_FD_193582 | JGI IMG/M metagenome (GOLD analysis project Ga0272441, IMG submission 193582) | Marine sediment archaeal communities from Little Sippewissett salt marsh, Falmouth, MA, United States - SSM-Prop-6N | ecosystem: Environmental > Aquatic > Marine > Wetlands > Sediment ...
AATCGAGGTCTCCGGGTCCGTTGGTCCACGTCAAGACGGCAGGAACCAGCTTCCTCGAGGCGCTGCGGGCGGTTGCCCTCCTCGACCAGGATCTTTTTCGGAGCGTCCTCGAGGTGGCCCGGTCAAGATACGAGCGGGACCGGGTGACCTACCATGTGTCCGCCGACCTCTCCCGGGTGCCCCGGCCCGAGAATCTCGACGATGCTGGGTTGGAGGATCTGTTCGAACAATTCGACGCCCGAGAGGTGCTCCATGTGACCTTTGGCTCCATCCTCGATCGGTACGGCGACCGGATCCGCGCGACCCTGGTCAGGAATGAACAGGCGTATGCCGACGTCTTGAGGTCGCACTTTACAAAACACCTCGCGGACTTCGCACAGTGAGGAGGGCCCGGGTGACAACCTCTGCACAAGCGGCCCAACCTCGCGTCGATTCCGGAGATCCGCACGACGACGTTGCGGGCTTTGGCCCGGACGACCGCGCGTTTGTGCGCCTGGACTCGAAGTGGCAGGAGCGCGGCACGGCGCGTTGCGTGGACGTCATCGTGAACCATCAGCCGCGGCCCGATGAAATTTGAGATCCCTCTGACCAGGGAGACGACATGACCCTCGGCACGAGCAGCACCGCCCGTCCCCTGACCGAGAGCGAGGTTCGGGCCCTGATGGCCGAAGCACTCGGATATCTCGACCTCGACGGTCAGCGGATACTGGTCGTCATCCCCGACGGCACCCGCACCGCGCCGATCCCCCTGATGAAGAGATTGTTCGGTGAGTTGCTGAATTCGCGAGTCGAACGAATCGACTACCTGGTGGCGCTCGGAACCCACTCGCCGATGGATGACGGCGCCCTATCGCGTCTGCTGGGAACCGAGGTGATCAATGGCGTGGCCGGGGCATCAAAGATCTTCAATCATCGGTGGGAACGGCAGGAGACATTCGTCACACTGGGTACGGTGTCCGCGGCCGAGGTCGCGGCGGCCAGCGGCGGTCGATTTGAAATCGACATCCCGGTGCGGCTCAATCGGCTGGTGGGAGAGCCGGGCGGAACCAACCCGTACGACCTGATCGTGGTCTGCGGCCCGGTCTTCCCCCATGAGGTCGCCGGGTTCTCCGGCGGCAATAAGTACTTCATACCGGGGATCGCCGGCGAGGAGATCATCAACATCACCCACTGGATCGGAGCCCTGGTCACGAGCCGGGCACTCATCGGTGTCGCCGACACCCCGGTGCGGCGACTGATCGATCGGGCGGCGTCGTTCATCCCGACCCCGACCCTGCTCGTGGCCATGGTGCTCGAAGGCGAGTCGCTCCATGGGCTGTTCATCGGTGACATGGACGACACCTGGCGTGCCGCGACCACGCTGTCGGCCGAACTGGACATCGTGTGGGTCGACCGGCCGTTCGACAGGGTACTGTCCATGGTGCCGGAGATGTACGACGATCTGTGGACCGGCGCCAAGGGCATGTACAAGGTCGAGCCCGCCATTGCCGACGGTGGTGAGGTGGTGATCTACGCGCCCCACATCACCGAGGTCTCGGATGTCCACGGCCGCTGGCTGGACGAGATCGGATACCACGTTCGCGACTATTTCGTCGAGCAGTGGAGTCGTTTCGAGCATGTGCCATGGGGCGTCATCGCCCACTCCACCCACCTCCGTGGCGACGGCACCTTCGTCGACGGGGTCGAACGGCCGCGGATCCGGGTCACCCTCGCGACGGGCATTCCGCCGGAGAGATGTGCGCGAATCGGTCTGGGTTATATGAACCCCGCGACCCTTGACCCCGAGGAGTGGGCGGACCGTGAGCACGAGGGCGTGCTGCTGCTGCGACGAGCCGGCGAAGTGCTGTACCGATTGAATGAGGGAGCCCGTGCGACGGGATCTCCCTGAACCGAGAAGGAGAGAGGACCCGACATGAGATGTTTATCGGTTGTACCGCGATGTGCTTTTCTCTGGCTGATCGCCCTTGTTCTGCTGACGTCGCAGGCGCCTGCCGCGTCACGGAACGACAACGGCTACCCACGACTCATGCAGGGCCCGATGGTGGGAACGGTGACACCCACCGAAGCTCACATCTGGCTTCGAACCACGGGCGAGTACACCGTGGCCATCGAGTACGGCACGGACTTCGAGCTCCGATCGGCTGCCTCCACCGAGCCCGTCGTGGCTCGGAAGGCGAGCGACTACACGTTGGTGGTGACCATCACCGGTCTCGAGCCCGCAACCGAGTACTTCTACCGCGTGCTCGTCAACGGCGCGGGCGACAAGTACCTGGAGGAATTCCCGCCGTTTCGTTTCAAGACCGCGCCGGCCGATGGGTCCGGCGCCAGCTTCAGGATCGCCTTCGGCTCGTGCCCCAAATTCCAAGACGATCGCGTCCAGCCGATCTGGCCCGTGATCTCTCGCTTCGAGCCCGATCTCTTTTTCTGGATTGGGGACAACATCTACGGAGACACTCTGGACCCGGACATTCTGCGCGAGGAGTATCGGCGCCAGCGCGACGTCCCCGGGTTGCAGCCGCTATTGCACAATACCTCTCACCTCGCCGTCTGGGATGACCACGACTTCGCGCTCAACAACCACGACCGGACCAACCCCATCAAGGAGCAGGCCCTCGAGGTCTTCGAGGATTACTGGGCCAACCCGGCATACGGGCTGCCGGATGTGCCCGGGGTCTTCTTCAGCTCCACCTACGGCGACGTGGACTTTTTCTTTGTTGACGATCGATACTACCGGGATCCCAACAACGATCCGGACACCCCCGGGAAGACCATGCTGGGCGCGGCGCAGTTCCAGTGGCTGCGGGAGGAGCTGGCCAGCAGCACCGCCATCTTCAAGGTCATCGTGTCGGGCAGCGGCTTTACCAAGGCCAAGGGCGAGGGGGGCGATTCCTGGGCGGCTTTCCTCAATGAACGCGACCAGCTGTTCGACTTCATTCGAGATCAGGAGATCACCGGCGTGGTGCTGTTGTCGGGCGATTCGCACGTGGGAGAGCTCAACGTGATCCCGTGGTCGGAGCGTGGCGGATACGATCTCTACGACCTCGTGAGTTCGCCGCTGGCCCAGCGGAATCCGGACTCCTGGCTCCATCGCCGACCCGAACGGCGGATTCGACCCGTGTACTTCAAGGGGAGCAGCGTTGGTGTCGTGGATTTCCTGCTCGACGACCCGCCGCGTCTGATGTACCGCATTATCGACATCCACGGCCGCAACGTCTGGGAGCCCTTTGTGGTGCGAGCCGACGAGCTGGTCAACGGCGTCACCTCCTGGCCGGACAAGGTCCACAGCGATTCTCGGCAACGCCAGGAAAACTACGACGCCGGCAGGGGTTATTACGAGATCGAGCCGGAGGACTGACGGTGGATCGCCATCGCCACGGCGGCCGTGACGGGACCTGTTCGCCGCGTCGGACGATCATTGTGGATTGAGTCGACACAACGGGGAGCCGATGGTGGATCCCGATGGCAAACATGCGCCGTGCACATCAGGACCGGTGGCGCTGATCGCTCTGGTGGTGTTCGCCCTGTGTTCCGTACCCGCAGTCGCCGGTGAGATCGACGGAGTTCCTCTCAGCTCGAAACCCACGATCGACGGCGTGTTGGACGACTCGGTGTGGTCCGAGGCTGCGGTTGTCGAGGGCTTTGTCCAGTTCGTGCCGCAATTCGGCCAACCCTCTCCTTTCCGCACGGTGGTCAGAGTGGGCTACACCAAGGATGCGCTCTACATCGCCTTGAGATGTCATGACCCGGAGCCCAATCAGATGTCCGCGGCGGTCACGTCTCGCGACGGGTCTCTGGAGAACGACGACTCGGTCGTTGTCCTGATCGACACCTTCCACGATCGGCGGACCGCCTACTACTTCGTGACCAATACCCTCGGTGTGCAGGGGGACGGCAAGGTCGGCAACAACGGGAGGGTGGTGGAGAGTGAGTGGGATGGGACCTGGGAGTGCGCCTCCAGTCGGACCGCCGAGGGCTGGACGGCGGAATTCGCGATCCCGTTCAAGATTCTCCGATTCAGCGGCGGACAGGACGCGACCTGGGGCATCAATTTCTTCCGCCATATCCCGCGTCGGCTGGAGACATCGGTGTGGTCGGGCCCCGGTGAATCGGAGTGGCGGGTTTCGAGCTTCGGAGAATTGACAGGGCTTGACATCGACTCCGTCGGGGCCAAGAAATACGCCGTCATCCCATACGGGCTCGTGGTGGTCGAGAAGGGGAAGGAGCCTGTCTTCGAGGCCGGCGTGGATCTCAGATTTCGGGTCACCGAGGGGCTGAGTGGCGATCTGACCCTCAACCCGGACTTCGCCCTGGTGGAGGCCGACGTGGAGCAGATCAACCTCACCAGGTTCGAGCTCTTCGTCCCCGAAAAGAGACCCTTCTTCCTCGAGGGGAACGAGATGTTCGATCAGCGGATTCGCCAGTTCTACAGCCGGCGGATCGGCGACATCACGTGGGGCGGCAAATTGATCGGCAACCTCTGGGGCTTTGATATGGCTGCCATCGCATCGAAGGCCAACCTCGATCCGGGGGACGACGACGGTACCGACAGCGATTCAGCCGACTACACGGTGCTTCGGCTGCAGCGGGGGGTATTCGATGGATCGACCGTCGGGCTGCTTGCGGCAAACCGTGGCGTCGGCTCGGAACAGGCCGGTTCCATCGGTCTGGACACGACGCTCTTTTTCACCGAGACCCTCGGTATGACGGCCCAGTTCCTCCGCTCCCACGGACCCGAGCACGACGGGGCCCTGGGCTGGTTCCTCAGACCAGCGTACGACTCGGCCAACTCGCATTTTCACATCAGGTACACAAACCTCGATGTCGGCCTGAAGGACAACATCAACGTGATCGGCTTTCTCAAGGACGACGATCGAAAGGAGTTTGATACCGAGGTCGAACACGTCTTCTGGTTCGAGGACAGCGCGTTTGAGAGGATCGAGGGCAAGATCAACTACAACCGCTACTGGAGTCAGGACGGAGTTCTGAGGAGCTGGGAGCTGGAGTCCGATGTTGAGGTCGTGTTCGCCAACTTCTGGCAGGTCGAGCTGTCCTACGTTGATGCCTACGAACTCTTCGAAAAGGAATTTCGAAACTCCATCACCAGTCTGCAGGTGGGTTACGACAACCGGGCCGGGAAGTCGATTGCCGTGGAGGTGGGGACCGGAAGGAACTTCGATTCGGATCTTCAGCTGGCGACCCTGGAAGTGGGTCTCAACCTGCTCGACGCGCTCAATCTCGGATACGAGGGAACCTGGCTCCAACTCGACCCGGACCCCGAGGACGAGAGCACCTGGATCCACGTGTTCCGGGCGAATTACCACTTCACGAATGATCTCTATGTCAATCTCTTCTGGCAGACCAACTCCGTCATCGAGAAAGAGAACATCCAACTGCTCGCGGTGTGGCGATTCCGGCCGCCCTTCGGTTCGGTCCAGGTCGCCTACCAGAGGGGGACCTCGGAGATCGGCACTCCATCGGAACAAGGGGACTCCGTATTCACGAAGTTGCAGTGGGTGTTCTGAAAATCTACTGTGATGACGCTGCTGATCTCGGGTGTTCCGGGGAAAGGGGGATGAGCGGTGGCGATGGACCTCGTGATCTTCGATCTCGACGGGACGCTGGTCGATAGTCTCGGTGATCTTGCCGACTCCATGAACGCCGCCTTGGAATGCATGGGTTTCCCGACCCACCCGACGGAGTCCTATCGGCTCTTTGTCGGTGACGGGGTGGTCACGCTGGCGCGGCGGGCCGTGCCGCCGGCCATGGCGGACGAGGCGACGATCGACGAGGCGGTGCGGCGGATGCGCGACGAGTACGCTCGGAGATGGACGGATTCGACCCGGCCGTTTCCCGGTGTTGCCGAGCTTCTGGCCGAGTTGCGCCGACGAGGTCGGAAGACGGCGGTCCTGTCCAACAAGCCGGATTTCGCGACACGGGAGATCGTGCGGTTGTTGTTCGGGGGATTCCCATTCCAAACGGTGCGGGGAGCAACGCCCGATCATCCGCTCAAACCTGATCCGACGGCCGCTTTGGCGATCTGCAGCGATCTTGGCGTGGACCCGTCACGAGCTCTCTATGTCGGCGATACCGACGTCGACATGGAAACCGGCCGTCGCGCGGGGATGCTGACCGTGGGTGTGACGTGGGGATTTCGTGGGGTCGAGGAACTGCGGAATGCCGGCGCTGATCGCATCATCGATCACCCTCTTGAACTTCTGGAGTGCGACTTATGAAGGTGGATTCCGTACCAGGTGTTGCCGTCCTGCATGAAAACCGGAACGGCCGTCCAAGGTCGCGGAGACCGGTGGTGACCACTGGAGAAACCCCGGCTCCGGCGTGCCACATCCGGACGGCGAAGGACTTCACAGCGGGAGCCCGTTGATCTCCGGATCCGGGTTTGGAGTCGTATCATGGTTCCACCGACTCGGAATCGCGAGGTGGATATGAGCGGCAACATACTCGCCCTGGACCAGGGCACAACCAGCTCGAGAGCCATTGTCTTCGATCGCCGGGGCGCGATCACGGTGGTTCGACAGCGGGAGTTCACCCAGTACTTTCCCAAACCGGGATGGGTGGAGCACGATGCCGATGAGATCTGGCAAACACAGATCGAAGTGGCGCGGGATGCGGTGGCGGCGGTTGCCGACCGGGGCGAGACCATCGCCGCCGTCGGCATCACCAACCAGCGGGAGACGACGGTGGTTTGGGATCGCGCAACCGGTGAACCCATCACCCGAGCCATCGTGTGGCAGGATCGGCGGACCTCCGAGCTCTGCGACCGGCTCAGGCGGGAGGGGGCGGAAGAGGAGATCCGCCGCCGAGCCGGGCTGGTGGCGGATCCCTATTTCTCGGCCACCAAGCTGCAGTGGATCCTGGACAACGTGCCGGGAGCGCGCCCCAGAGCGGAAAACGGAGAGCTGATGTTCGGGACGGTGGACAGCTGGCTTGTGTACAAGCTCACCGATGGACAGGTGCACGCCACGGACCCCTCCAACGCCAGCCGGACCATGCTCTACAACATCCACGACGGCTGCTGGGACGGGGAGTTGTTGCGGCTCTTCAACATCCCCGACGCGGTCCTTCCAGAGGTCCGAACGTCGTCTGAGGTCTACGGTCATGTGGATCCGGGGCTGTTGACCGGCGGTCTTCCCCTGGCCGGAATCGCCGGCGACCAGCAGGCCGCGCTCTTCGGCCAGCTCGGCACCGACCCCGGCGTGGTCAAGAACACCTACGGCACGGGCTGTTTCATGGTGCTCAACACCGGTGGAGAGCCGGTACGGTCCGAAAACAACCTGTTGTCCACCGTCGCCTGGGACCTGGGCAGCGGTCCGGTCTACGCCCTGGAAGGCAGCGTCTTCATCGGCGGCGCGGTGGTTCAGTGGCTGCGGGACGGCCTCGGCATCATCGAGAACTCCTCCGACGTGGAGGACCTGGCCGGCTCGGTGACCGACAACGGAGGCATCTACCTGGTGCCGGCCTTCGCCGGATTGGGGGCGCCGCACTGGGATCCCTTCGCGCGTGGCACCATCGTCGGAATCACCCGCGGCACCAACGCGGGGCACATCGCCCGCGCGGCCTTGGAGGCCATCGCCTATCAGAGTCTCGACGTCTTGACCGCCATGGAGGCCGACTCCGGCGTTCCGGTGACCGAGCTGCGGGTGGATGGCGGCGCGGCCGCGAATGATGATCTGATGCAGTTCCAGGCGGACATTCTCCGGCTGCCGTTACTGCGGCCGAAGATCCTGGAAACCACGGCCTTGGGTGCGGCATACCTGGCCGGTCTGGGGGTCGGTCTGTGGTCCGGCGTGGACGAGATTCGTGCACACTGGCAGGCGGACCGAGAGTTTCGACCCGAGATGGCGACTGCTGATGTGGACGAGCTACTGATCGGTTGGCGGCGGGCGCTGGAGCGGTCCAAGGGCTGGCTCCGCGATACCGACAGCGAGGTGTGAGATGAAGCGAAAACGAGCACTCGAGGCGATCGAGAACTTCGACGGTTACTGGGACGTGGTGATCATCGGCGGTGGCGCCACCGGACTTGGTGCGGCGGTGGATGCATCGGCCCGCGGCTACACGACCCTCCTGCTGGAGCAGCATGACTTTTCCAAGGGGACATCCAGCCGGAGCACGAAACTGGTCCACGGCGGCGTCCGGTACCTCCGACAGGGCAATGTGTCGCTGGTGTTGGAGGCTCTGCACGAGCGTGGGCTGCTGGCCCAGAACGCACCTCACCTGGTACGCAATCAGTCCTTCATCGTCCCCATCTACGACTGGTGGGAGGGGCCTTTCTACGGGATCGGACTCAAGGTCTACGACAAGTTGGCGGGTCGCCTCGGTATCAAGCCGTCCGAGGGCCTGTCCCGCGAAGAGACCCTGGACCGGATTCCGACACTCGAGCCCGAGGGGCTGCGTGGCGGAGTGCTCTACTACGATGGCCAGTTCGACGATTCGAGACTGGCGGTGGATCTGGCCCGCACCGCCGTCCAGCACGGCGGCACCGTCATCAACTACATGCGGGTGGAGGGTCTGCTCAAGACCGGCGGCATGGTGTCGGGGGTCCGCGTGCGCGACGTTGAGCGGAACAAGGAGTTGTCCGTCAACGCGAGAGTCGTGATCAACGCCACCGGTGTCTTCGCCGATCAGGTGATCGCTCTGGACGATCCGGAGAGGCGGCCCATGGTCACCCCGAGCCAGGGCACCCACATCATGTTGCCGAGGGAGTTCTTGCCGGGAGATGTGGCCATCATGGTGCCCCAGACCACCGACGGTCGGGTCCTCTTCGCGGTGCCGTGGCACGACCGGGTGGTGCTGGGCACCACCGACGTGGAGGTGGAGGAGCCGACTCTGGAGCCGCGCGCTCTGCCCGAGGAGGTGGACTTCATCCTCGACAACGCGGCCAGCTACATGGCCAAGGACCCCCAGCGCTCGGATGTGCTGAGCGTATTCGCCGGACTGCGGCCACTGGTGACGTCAGACGATGATGAGGAGACCTCGAAGATCTCTCGCGACCATACGGTGCTGGTCTCCGAGGCGGGTCTGGTGACGATCACCGGCGGCAAATGGACGACCTATCGGAAGATGGCCCAGGATGTGGTGGACCAGGCGGCCATCGTGGCCGGGCTGGTGCCCCACCCGTGCCCCACCGAGACCCTACGCATCCACAGTTGGCTCAAACATGTGGATCCCTCGGATCCGCTCCACGTCTATGGTTCGGACGCTCCGGCCCTGCGCAAGATGGTGCAGAAGGACCGCAGGCTGGGCGAACTGCTCGACGAACGGCTGCCGGTGATCGGTGCCCAGGTGGTGTGGGCGGTCGACAAGGAGATGGCCCTGACGGTGGAGGACGTGCTCGCCCGACGGACACGCGCGCTGCTGTTGGATGCCCGGGCGAGCGTCGCCGTTGCGCCGCAGGTCGCCAAACTCATGGCACGCGGTTTGCGGAGAGGGCGGAAGTGGCAGGCCGAGCAGGTGGCGGCGTACACGGCGGTGGCCAGCGGATACATCCTCGATTGATCGTCCGCCCGCTCCGCCTGCGAGAGGACGCGTCGAGCGGGTGTGCCACGTTTGATAGTGCTCGGATCCTCGTCGCTGGAGGATCCGAAACAGTGGTCCGAACAATGTCAAGGGTGGCAATTCGGGAAACGCCTCGGGAAATGGGCCCGTCGAAGTCGGGCGATCGAATCGAACGCGTGGGCCGGTGCCAGGCACCGTCGAAATCGGATCGCCACACCGGGTCGACAACCAGCGTCGGTGCTTGGAACCGACAGGAATTCAGTCGATGTACTCGAGGAGGGCGCGAGCGGTTCCCGCATCGGGGCTGTCGGGCTCGAGCTCGAGAAACGCTCCAAGAGCCTGTTTGGTGCATTGGGCGTCGCCAAGAGTGTTGCACGTGAGACCGAGTTGGAACTGAGCTGCGGCGAACTCCGGTTGCAGCCCGACGATCACCTCGAGCAACGCTCGGGACTGCGCGGTCGCATTCTGGTCGTAGAGGACCAAAGCGTGGTTGAGCATTTCGCTCGATACCAGGGCGGGGTTGACCCGCGCCAGGCGCTCGGCCGAAATCACCATTCGGTCCACGTCCCCTGACATCAACTCGGCGAAGTACGCAGTACCAAGCGCTTCTTCGTTGTCCGGATCCATCTCGAGGATCTTCTCGGCCGCATCGGCGGCGGTCTGGTAGTCCTTCACCTCCAGGGCCGACGCGGCGATACCCCGGTACGCCTCTTGGAACTCCGGGTCGGCGGCGGCCGCTTCCTGGAACTTGGCGAGGGCGGTGTCGTGGTCGTTGGCCTGGATGGCATCGACCCCCTCGTTGAAGATCGGGATCGCCGCCATCCGCCGGGCATCCTCCGGAGAAACGTGCTGATCGACCTCGGCGGTGGGCGCGGTGCTGTCTTCCACCGCAGTCGGGGCCTCCTCGATTGGGAGGGTGAAGCTCAGCGTTCCCTGCGTTCTGGGGTCCGGGCGAAAGGAGGCCTCGGTGGTGACGTAGCCCTCCAGCTCCGCGACGAACAGGTACGTTTGATCCCAATCGGGCACCTTCAGTTTGAAGTTCCCTTTCTTGTTTGTGGTGGTGGTGATGATGGGCTCCGACCCGGACGCGCCTGCGGTGGCCGTGATCGTGACGCCGGACAACGGCTCGCCTTCCTCGTTCGCGACCTTGCCGTGAATGGTCATCGGCCCGCCGGCAAAGCCGACGCCGATCATCGCCGCCAGCATGAGAATGCACACCACTGCCACACGAAATGTCGTGATTTCTTGTCGGCCTTGCATCGTAAACCCCCTGAGATTCCAGCAATCGCGACGGCGGCAGGGATCCTCTTCCACCTGCCCCGCGGTACATCTGGCGAGCACTATACCGCGTCCGATCCTCGAGCTCCGGTGGCCCCAAGAGACCAGTGCACCGTGCGGTCGGGGGACCGTGCGCCGTGCTGCCGAGTCCCTGCCCGACCTGACCCGCACGGGTTTGGGTGATCGGCGGGGAACGTCAACCGT
>Ga0272441_10014797_pt1 | contig 10995 bp, 6 predicted proteins | sample SSMProp6N_FD_193582 | JGI IMG/M metagenome (GOLD analysis project Ga0272441, IMG submission 193582) | Marine sediment archaeal communities from Little Sippewissett salt marsh, Falmouth, MA, United States - SSM-Prop-6N | ecosystem: Environmental > Aquatic > Marine > Wetlands > Sediment ...
AGCTTTGCCAGATATAGGCCATCTCCAGAATGCAACACCATATTCTACAAGAGGTTAGAGCAGGCAGCCGGCAAACCAGTTTGTATCCATACGAGATACAGTGTATCTAGTCCCCGTCCTTGCCCGCGCGATCCTGGCCGCGCCCGGGGCGGATGCCGTGCCGCTTCATGAGCGCCTGGAAGTAGGTCCGCTGCATGCCGGTTCGTTTGGCGGCCCGGGTGACGTTGCCGGCCGACTCCCTGAGGGCTTCGGCCACGAAGTCACGCTCAAGAGCGTCGGCCGCCTCCTTGCGGGCCACCTTCCTGGCGCGATTCAGTTCCTCGGCGGTGCGGGGGACCGCGGGCGCCTCCCCGGTTGGCTGCGCCGCGCGCTGCGTTAGACCGGTCTCGTCGATGAGAAGCCCGTCGGTCATAATCACAATCCGCTCAACCACGTTCTTGAGCTCCCGCACGTTTCCGGGCCATGCGTGGCAGTGGAGCGTCTCGAGTGCTTCATCGGTGAAACGTGGCGCGGGCTTGTTCGCCCGGGCCGCGAAGTGTGTGAGGAAATGCCGCGCCAGGGGGACGATGTCTTCCTTCCGCTCCCGCAGCGGCGGGACGTGGATCGGGAACACGTTCAGCCGGTAGAAGAGGTCCTCTCGGAACGAGCCGGCGGCTATCCTCTCGCGGAGGTCGCAGTTCGTGGCCGCGATGAGCCGCACGTCGGTGGACTTCGTGACCTCGTTGCCGACGGGCCTGTACTCGCGGTTCTCGAGCACGCGCAGGAGCTTCGTTTGCGTCTCGAGACTGATATTCGCGATCTCGTCCAGGAAGAGATCCCCGCCGTGGGCCACCTCGAAGAGGCCCGCGCGCGTGGCCGTTGCGCCCGTGAAGGCACCCTTGACGTGTCCGAACAGTTCGCTTTCCAGCACGCTCGGCGCGAGCGCGGCGCAGTCGGCGACTACGAACTGCCTGTCCCCGCGCGGGCTCTTGCGATGGATGTCCCGGGCGATGACCTCCTTGCCCACGCCGCTCTCGCCGACGATGAGGACCGTACTGTCCGTGGGCGCGACTCGGTCCACCTGGGCGAGCACCTCGCGCATGGCCGGGCTCTCGGCGATGATTTCCCGGAAGAGATGCCTCGCCTCCGACTGCTGCCGCAGGTACCTATTCTCCAGGACAAGCTGGCGGTTCTCCAGGGCGCGGTTCACGACCAGGAGCAGTTCATCCGGCGCCATGGGCTTGCATACGTAGTCGAACGCGCCGAGCCGGACCGACTCGATCGCGCTGTTGAGGGCCGGGTAGCCGGTCAGGATCACCACCGGGATGTCCGGCCGCTTCTCTTTGACGAAACGCAGGACGTCGAGGCCGTCCTTTCCCGGCATCTTGAGGTCGGTGATAATAAGGTCGAACGGTTCCTCGGCGATGGTCTCTATGCCCTCCTCACCGCTGGCGGCGAGAACGGGTGCATGCCTCTCGCCCTCCAGCACGTCGCGGCAGCTCTCGAGAATGAGGCGGTCGTCGTCGACGACCAGGATGCGCGCCGGCGTCGTCATGGCTGCTCTTCCGCGACGGCTTCCCCCTCACGCGTCCCCACGGGAAGTTCGACGGTGAACGTCGAGCCCTTGCCGATTTCGCTCGCGACATGGACATGGCCGCCGTGGTTGGTGACAATTCTCTGGCTGACAGCCAAGCCGAGGCCCGTCCCGGCGCCGGGCGCCTTGGTCGTGAAGAAGGGGTCGAAGATCTTCTCGACGTTTGCTTCCGGAATGCCGGCGCCGGTATCCTCGAACGCTGCCGTGACCAGCATGTTCTCCGGATCGTAGTCGGTCGTGACGCTCAGTGTCCCGCCCTCGGACATGGCCTCCAATCCGTTCATGCAGATGTTGACGAACACCTGCTCGATCTGATGCCGGTCCACCCGGACGGCGGGCAGCCCGGCGCGGAGCTGCTTACGGACGGAGACCTTCTGGATCAGCATCTGGTTGTGCATCATATCGAGGACGTGCTCGATGATCTCGTTGAGGTCGGCAAGACCCTTGTTGGGGGACCTCTCCCGGGCAAAGTCGAGGAGGTCGCGCACAATCTGTCGGCAGCGGGTTCCGGCCTCGGCGATGAGGTCGATCTGTCGATTGGGCTCCTCGTCCCCCCCCATTTTCTTCCGCAGGAGGTGGGCGTACGTGAGCACCGCCGTCAGCGGGTTGTTGAGCTCGTGGGCTACGCCCGCGACGAGCTGCCCCAGCGACGCGAGCCGGTCGGCTCTGGCGATCTGCTGCCGGGTGACCTCCGCCTCTCTGGCGAGCTTCTTCGCCTGTGTGACGTCCCGAAGGAAGTGGAGGATTAGCATCTCCGCATCCTCGGAGCCCATGAGGACGCTTGACTGCTGCATGGTGAGCCTCTCGCCGTCCCGGGCGCGGTACTCGATCTCCTCGTCCATAACTCTCGATTCGGCCGAGAGCCGGGCCATCATCTCCTGGTACCGCTCGGGGAGCCGGAAGAGGAAGGCCAGGTTCTTCTTGAGGAGATCCTCGCGCGGGTACCCCAAAAGATCGCATATCGCCGGGTTCGCCTCGACGATCATGCCCGTCAGGGTCGTGATGATCGTGCCGATGGGGGCGTTCTCGTACAGGAACCGGTAGTTCCTCTCGGACTGCACGAGTTTGCGCGTGCGCTGTTCCACGATGCGGCGGAGGTTCTCCGACTGCGCCTCGAGCTGCGTGCGGAGCCTCTCCTGCTCGCTCAGGTCGTGGGCGCTTCGGAGCTGCGCGATCGGCCGTCCTCTCCCGTCCCGAATCAATGAGGTCTTCATGTGCACGGGAATGAGTTCGCCGTCCGCCCGGCGCCGGAGGAGCCTGCCCGACCACGCTCCGTCCTTGAGCGTGCCGCTCTCCATGTCGCTTTCCAGTTGCTCCTGGCCGGGGACACTGAAGACGCTCACGCTGGCTCCGACGAGTTCCGCGACCTCGCGGCCGGCGAGTCTGGCCTGCGCGGGGTTCGCGTACGTGATCGTGCCGTCGAGGTCGGCGAGGACCACGCAGCACTCGCACTCGCCGATGGCTTTCTCGAATGTGCCGTCCCTCTGCGCGAATTCGTCCGCGGAGGCCGCGTCCTTCCCGGGGTGCGAGGGCCTGCCGGCCTCCAGATGGGCCTGGTCGATGTTGACGCCCTGGATGCCGACGATGCTACGTCCCCGGCGGATCAGGCGGCTCAGCATCCCAACGCGCACGGTTCGACCGGTGTCCTCGGTGTGGTCGAGGACCCGGAACACCCGGCCCTTGGTGCAGATCGCCCTCAGGTAGGACCGGGCGTGGGAGGCGCTCGGGAAGAACTCCCGCAGGGGCGTCCCGATGCACTCCTGCACCGAGGAGAACCCGTAGAAGGAGGCGAACCGCAGGTTGCAGTCCGTCACCCGCATTCCGTGCAGGCACGTGGCCAGGGCGGCCTCGTTGTCCGTGTCCTCCTCCCATTTTACGCCGGGCGCGGGGATCTCGGCCCAGAAAACGCCCTCGCTGATGGCCTCCACAAGACGCCGGTGCTTGTTCTCCGACTCGTAGAGCGCCCGGCGCAGCTCGCTGCGCCGGACCATGTAACCGACCTTCTTGGCCGTGTTGGTCACGAGCGCAACCTCGCCAGGGGTGAAGCGGATGTTCCGGCACGCGTAGACGACGAGCTTCCCGCGCTCGTTCTTCCCGATGCAGACCGGCGCCGAGATCTCGTTCCCTCTCTCGGGGAGCTCCGGGAACTCGCTGTGGCGCATGCCGTCCAGCCAGATCTCCGCGATCACGACGCTCGATAGGCGCATGCCCTCGACCAGGAGCCGCGTGATGCTCCGGAGGGTCCGGGCGAGCGGGACCTCCTTGCCCACCTCCTGGCAGATGTTGTAGAGCGCCGAGAGCTCCCGGAGATGGCCCTGGACGTCCCCCTCGTCCCCCTCGCCCCGGCCGTCCTCCCCGGGCTCGCCTTCCGCCAACCTCTCAAAGGCCCTGGCCACGCGGAAGCTCAGAACCCTCCCGCTGCACGTTCTCGGCATGTAATCGAACGCCGCAAAGGCGGTCCGCTCTAGGACCGCGTCCTGGTCCCCCTCGGCGGCGGCGATGATGATTGCCGTGCGCGGGAACGAGGCGCCGGCCGTGTCCAGGAAGCGCCTCGCGCCGTCGTCGGCCACGTCCGCGTCCACGATGACTACGTCGGGTGCCAGCTCCACCAGGAGATCCAGGGCCTCCCGGCTGCTCGTGGCGACACGGGCGTTGTACCCGTCCCGCAGGAGCGTCTCGCGGAATCTCGAGCAAAGGTCCGGGTCCTGGCTTGCGACAAGGACGCAGGGCTGTCCCGGTCCGGTCTCGTTACTCGTTTGGCTGGACAATGCCTCTTCCCTCGGTCGGCTCTGAGGTCACGGTCAATTGTCCATCCCCTCGCCCGGATTGCAACCTCGTTTGGAGGTCCAACCGCGTCGCGTTGACATCCAGGGATCCCATAGCTTGTCACCACTGTGTCACCATTTCCTGTCCAAAGTGGGCTAGGATGGTCAATGGTGGTCACTGGCCTCTGGCTGTAACAGGACATCAGTTGGCACTGTAACCCACTGTAACCCCAAGAAAAACCCCAGGCTTTGGGGGCCTGGGGTCGTTCTCAGGATGGAGCCACCGGCCAGAGTCGAACTGGCGACCTGCGGTTTACAAAACCGCTGCTCTGCCGTCTGAGCTACGGTGGCTCAAGTGCACGTCTCGTCTCATCTTATTGTTTGCGCGGGGGTTAGAGCGACCGCCCGCGGTTGCGACACAAGCGCCACATGCGCCAGAAATGACCGGTGGTACCCCCTCCACGTACAATTCTGCGTACAGTGTACGTGACCGCGGGCCATTCCGTACAGTCCTAAGCATATCGTAAACCCCTGCCGGCCTCAAGAGCGTCCTGCTCGAAGGTGTGCGAGTAGACGTCCTGAACCGCCAGCGTCCTGTGGCCCACCAGTTTCGCCCGGATCTCGGCCCGGATGTTCTGCCGGGCGAGATGCGAGCAGTAGGTATGCCTTAAAGTGTGCAGACCCATTCCCTTCGTCACCGCAATTCCCGCCCGCCGGTACAACCGCTGCACCCAACGCGTCAACGGATTCCCATCGTCGGCTACAAAAGGACGGCCCCCTTGGGTCGTCAGAACGTAGGTGCTTCGTCGCGGCGCTGACTGCAGGATTCGCTCAAGTGCGGGGCAAATGGGAACGAGCCTCGGTTCACCATTCTTTGGAACGAAGCCTTCGTGCGGCTCGATGGAGATTACCCCCCGTTCTAGATCCACGTGACTCCACCAGAGGTGTATCCCTTCGCTTTTCCGAAAACCGGTGTAGAGGAACAACCCCACTCGCAGCCTTTCCTCGGGCGTCCTGAGGGCGGCCAGCAAGCGCCGGACCTCTGAGGGACCCAGTGCCCGCGCCTCGGTCCGCGGGACCCGCAGCCTGCGCAGGTCGGCAAGGGGATTCTCCAGGTCCGGGTAGACGTCGCGCGCCCACACGATTACCTGGCGCAGGGCCGATACCTCCGCATTGACCGTCCGGACAGCGCGCCCTTCTTCAAGCCTCTTGGCGCGATAGGCTTTGACGGCGCCGCGGAAGTCCCGGTCGATTACGCTACGTTTTCCCAGCCGCTTCCGGATCATCTTCAGCTGCCCCTGCAGCCGTTTGTGGCTCCGAGGACGCAGTTGGCGATGCTGCTTCAGGAACTGGTCTATCAGGCTTGTCACCTCTGCCTTCTCTCCGACCAGGGTCTTGCCTTCTGCCTTCCCCAGAGCGATTTCGTAGGCTTTCCGCTGGGCTTCGCTCTGATCCCTCGTCCCGAGGCTCTGCCGAACGTAGTTCCCCTTACTGTCTGTGAACCCGACCCACCACGGTCCACCCGTGGCACGTTGATAGATGCGCACGTTGACTTGCCTCCTTTCCGATGTGCGCACGGAACCCGCATAGGAGTATCCGCGCGCGCGACTCGGGTGTCAAGGGTTTCATCCCAGGCCTCTTTATGAGGTACGCCGCGACCTAAGTCTTCTGCAGCCAGCGGGTCCCGAGAGCCACTTCTCGATCTTTCCCGGGCTAAAACGCAGAATGCGTGGCCCAAGGTAGATCGCCGGAATCCGTCCAGCCGCCGCAAGGCGTTGAACTTGGCGGACACTGATTGAAAGACGCTTCGCCAACTGGCGCGGCGTCCACAGGGCTTCGACCGCGACCGTCTCCATCTGATCGCGATCACGAGGTGGCAACGAGGGCTTGCCGACCCCCATCTCTGGCTCTGTGGACATGCCATCCTCCCGCGCGCCAAAGGCACGATCGGTCAGCTAGCTAAAACTTGTCCTTGAGCCCTACTCGTTGAATCGTTGGATCTCGGGGTTACTGCTCTCTGCTCTCTGAATCCTGCTTCGTGAGCCCTGCTTCGCGAATCCTGTTTCCTGAGTCCTGCTTCCTCGATCTCTTCATCTTTGTGGCCCGAGCGATGCGGGCTTGTCGCCACTTTATCGTGATGACGGCTGGTGTCAAGGAGGTAGGCAGACTTTTTTTGGCGATTTTTCTCCCCACGGCTCGGCCCCGCGCGGACGGAGCTATTCCGAGCTACTCTCATAGATGTCTCACTTTCGCTGGCCGCAGACACGCCTGTCCTACCCAAGGTGTCAGATTAGATCTTGGCTAGAGCACATAAGGTCTTCGTGGAAGCTGTCGAACTCCTGGCGTTCACGCGGCAGACAATTTCTCAAGGAACCGCCGTTCTATCCAACTGAACGGACGCACCTTGACCAAGGGCCTGCCGTATGCTATAAAGACGGTAAGAGATGGGTTCCCTGCTCTGCAAGCATTCGGGGGGGCTAGCATCAGTGTCAAGAGTCTTGATTCTTTCCGCCCATGTGAGCCATCTTGATCGAAGGATCGTCGCCGAGGCCAACGCGCTCGCCTTCTCCGGGCGAGACGTGACCCTCGCGAGCGTCCCGGTCTTACTACACCATAGTGGCCTCGACCCACGCGTCCACATCGTGATGCCTGCGGAAAAAAAGGCCGGAAAGATGCACAAGCTGAGGCGCCTTGCAATGCGGCTGCCGAGACCTCTTTTTGGAGTGGTCCGGCGCGCGCAATTTTTCCTGGGCGCAGGTCCCGCGAAATGGCACCGGGATTTCTTTCTTCAGACCGTCCGCGAAAATGGCTTCGACGTGATCCACTGCCATGATCTCCATACCGTACCTGCAGGGCTGGCACTACGGGAAAAGATCTCGCCGGAGGCCAAGGTCGTTTACGACTCCCACGAGCTCTTTGCCTGCACAACCGGTGGACGTCTGCGCGAAAGATACTGGTCGTGCGTAGAGCGCGAGTATATCGCGGAGGTTGATCTCGTCATTACGGCTAACGAATCTATCGCTTGTGAACTCGCACGGCGCTACAAAATCAATGAGCCCGAGGTTATCTACAACAGTTGCGAGGCGGAACCGGAACATCCGCCGCTTTCTTCCGAGGCGTTCCGTCGCCACTTCGGTGCACCGGAGGGTGGCTTCAAAGTGCTCTTTCAGGGAAACCTCTCCGATGATCGCAACCTGTCGAATCTTGTGGGCGCCTTCGCGCAATTGAACGGAGCCGCGCAGCTTTATCTCCTCGGGGATGGCCCGGCCAATGACACCCTTCAGCGCACATGCCGCAGGCGCCGCACGGGAAACGTTTTCTTCGGCGACCAAGTGCCGCAGGATGAACTCCTGCGCTATGTCGCTCGCGCGGACCTGGGCGTGATTCCCTATCGCGGTGAGGAATCGCTCAACCACCTCTATTGCACGCCGAACAAGCTCTTCGAGTTCATCGAGGCGGGCGTGCCGGTCTGCGCGAGCGATCTGCCGGAGCTGCGCCGCATCGTCGCGGAAAACGGCATCGGAGCCGTCCACCCGATGGGTACGGCCGACCAGATCGCCGCCGCGATCCGCGACTGCCGCGTTCGTTGCGAACGAGGCGAGTTCACGGCTGCCGCGCGCCAGGCGGCGCGCGAAACCTACTCCTGGAAGGGGCAGGCAAAGAAGCTGCTCGCCTTTTACGGGCAGTTGGAGCAATAGAGCATGTGCGGGATTGCAGGGATCTTTGGTCCCGGCCTCTCTGACTCCGCGGCCGGGAAGATCCGGGGCATGCTCAAGGAGATGGCCCACCGCGGCCCGGACGACGAAGGCACCTGGTTCGATCCGAAGGGCGCCTGTGCCTTGGGGCACAAGCGTCTCAGCATCATTGATCCTGAAGGAGGACACCAGCCGCTTTCCAACGAGGATGATTCGATCTGGATCACTTTTAACGGCTGCATCTATAACTATCAGGACATCAAGCGCGAGCTTGCACAGAAAGGACGCCGGTTCCGAACGCACAGCGACACCGAGGTCATCGTCCACGCCTACGAGGAGTGGGGCGAGCGGTGCGTCGAGCGGTTCAACGGCATGTGGGCTTTCGCGATCTGGGACGGAAGAAAGCAGCGGCTTTTTGCATCACGCGACCGCCTAGGCATCAAGCCTTTCTACTACGTCTGGGACGGCGAGAGCTTCACCTTTGCCTCGGAGATCAAGGCGCTCCTCGCCGCCGGCGCGGTCCGGGCCGAAACGGACTCCGACGGGCTGCGGCAGTACCTCGCTTTTCAGTTCTGTCTGGAGGAAACGACCCTCTTCAAGGGGGTCAGGAAACTGCCGCCGGGACATTCTCTCGTCCTCCGCCCGAGAAGGGCGCCCAAGCTCTCGCGCTACTGGGACCTTTCCTTCGAAATCGACGAGTCGCATGATGCAACCTACTTCGTCGACCGCCTGCGATGGCTCCTGGAGGACGCGGTGCGCCTGCGTCTGCGTGCGGATGTACCGCTCGGAACGCACCTTTCGGGAGGACTGGACTCCTCGACTGTCGTGGGCCTGGCGCGCCTTCTCCTGGGCGATGCACCGATCAAGACCTTTACCGGTGCATTCCGTGACGGCGACGCTTTCGATGAGACGCATTATGCGAGACTTGCGTCCAAGTCTGCAGGCACGGAATACCTGGAGACCTACCTGGCACCGGACGACTTCGCGCGTTCGATCGAGAAAATCATCTGGCATATGGATGAGCCGGCGGCCGGCCCTGGCGTTTTCCCTCAGTATTGGGTCTCAAAACTTGCCAGTGAGCATGTCAAAGTTGTGCTGGGCGGACAGGGCGGGGACGAACTCTTCATCGGCTACGCGCGATATCTCGTCGCGTACCTTGAAGAGTGCCTCAAGGGCGCGATTGAGGACAATGCGCATCGGGCGCGCTATGTCGCCACGCTTGAGACCATCGTGCCGAGTCTGCCGATGCTCGAGAAGTACGTGCCCATGCTGAAGACCTTCTTGCAGGAGGGCCTCTTCGAGGAACCTGCCCGGCGTTACTTCCGCTTGATGGACCGGTTCGCCGACTGCCGGAGCCTGCTGCATCCGGATTTCAAGGTGGATACGGAGCATACGTTCGAGGACTTCCGCGGCGTCTTTGAAAGTCACGGTGCCACCGCGATGGTGAACCACATGCAGGTTTTTGATCTGAAGACGCATCTGCCGTCGCTTCTGCACGTCGAGGACCGGACGAGCATGGCCTGGGGGCTCGAGTCGCGCGTGCCGCTCCTCGATCACCGGCTCGTGGAGCTCGTTGCCTCGGTTCCGCCGGTTGTGAAGTTCAAGAATGGCCTGACGAAACATCTCTTCCGAGAAGCGATTCGGAACCTCGTGCCGCTGGAGATCTACAACCGCCGGGACAAGATGGGGTTCCCGGTTCCGCTCTCCCAGTGGATGAAAGGTGAATTGCGTGCCTTCGCCTCAGACGCCTTGCTCACAGATCAAAGCCGAAAACGCGGTCTCTTCGACCCGACCGCGCTCGAGCGAGCGATCCAGTCGGAGCAGCCCTTCGGCCGCGCCATCTGGGGAGCGCTGTGCCTCGAGCTGTGGCATCGGCAGTTCATCGATGGACGAACGACTTGACGGTTGATCATCGGAGACACTACAATCCTGCTCTTGGTGTCATTTCAGGCGAACATGCGTTAAGGTGAACAACGTGGACCTGAAGAACAAGCGCATTCTCGTAATTGGTGGAGCGGGCCTCATCGGCTCGCACGTGGTCGAGCGGCTCCTCGCCGAGCCCGTGCGCGAGGTCGTCGTCTACGACAACTTCGTGCGAGGCACGATGGAGAACTTGGCCGGGGCCCTCGAGGACAAACGCTGCAGCGTCTTTCCTCTTGGCGGTGACATGTGCCAGCCGGACGTGCTCGACGCAGCGATGAAGGGCACCGACGCGGTCGTGCACTTGGCGGCCCTCTGGCTCCTTCACTGCCACGAGTTCCCGGAGTCGGCCTTCGATGTCAACGTTCGGGGAACGTTCAACGTGCTCCAGGCCTGCGTGCGGCACGGGGTGAAGCGTCTCGTCTACTCGAGCTCGGCCTCGGTCTACGGTGACGCGGTCGAGGAGCCGATGACCGAGGCGCATCCGTACAACAACTGGACCTTCTACGGCGCGACGAAGATCGCGGGCGAGCACATGTTCAAGGCGTATCACAAACGCTACGGTCTCGAGGGTGTGGGTCTGCGATATATGAACGTCTACGGCCCGCGGCAGGATTACCGTGGCGCGTACATCGCGGTCATGATGAAGATACTCGACTGCATCGACCGCGGCGAGCGGCCGGCCGTCTACGGCGACGGGAGCCAAGCCTACGACTTCGTCGAGGTTTCCGACGTCGCGCGCGCGAACGTCTGCGCGCTCAAGAGCAAGGTGCCGTTTGGATTCTATAATGTCGGGCGCGGGGTCAAGACATCCATCAAGGAGTTGGCTGAGCTCCTGCTGGAGCTCTCCGGCTCGAAGCTCGAGATCCGGTACGAGCCTGCTGGAAAGACCTTCGTCACGAGCCGCGTGGGCTCGACCGAGGCGGCCGAGCGCGATCTCGGTTTCAAGTGGTCCGTCGATCTTCACGAAGGAATGAAGATACTCATTGAATGGCGAAAGGAGCACCGAGAAATATAGGTTTCACCGGATTGATTTGTTCTA
>Ga0272441_10014798_pt1 | contig 10994 bp, 8 predicted proteins | sample SSMProp6N_FD_193582 | JGI IMG/M metagenome (GOLD analysis project Ga0272441, IMG submission 193582) | Marine sediment archaeal communities from Little Sippewissett salt marsh, Falmouth, MA, United States - SSM-Prop-6N | ecosystem: Environmental > Aquatic > Marine > Wetlands > Sediment ...
GGACGGTTATGGATTTGCAACTCCGCCAGAAGTACAACGTCAATCTGGTTCTCGTCAAGCGGGGCGAGAACGCTCGGAAGATCAAGGGCGAGAAGGGCAAGATCATCAATGTTCCTATGCCGAGCACCGTGATTTACCAGGATGATATCCTCATGGTCGTCGGCTCCGATGTCGATCTGGCCAAACTCCCCCAGGAGTGACACAGCATATGTTTTCATAGATTGGCACGGATTAAGAAGAAGTTAAACGAATAGAAGGGCGTTAACAGAAAATACAACAGGAGACAAACAAATGAGTAACTCAACACGGTCAATCATCTTCATCCTCGCAGCCCTGGCCCTGACAACAGCCACCGAGGCTAAGCCCAAAGTCGAATTCAGCCCGGCCGCAGGTGCCATAAAAGTTATGGTCGACGGCAAGCTGCTGACCAACTACGTTCACACCATCGATCCCGCCAGGCCCATGGCCGCCGAGGGCGTCCTTCTCACGAAACCCGTTCTGTTCCCTCTCCGTACGCCGGCAGGGATCATCGTCACACGCGGCTGGCCTTTCGAGAAAATCGAGGGCGAAAAACAGGACCACCCCCACCACATCGGTCTGTACTTCACCTACGACCAGATCAACGGAAGCAATTTCTGGAACAACAGCAAGAATCCTCTGCCCGCCATCAAACACCTCAGCGCCGAGGTAACCACCGATGCCGAAGGTAATCCCGCCTTAAAAACTATCGCCAACTGGATCGGAACCGACAACAAACCCCTGCTCGAAGAGAAACGACTTACAAGCTTCATCCCGGGCGCCGATCAGCACATCATTGATATCGATATCGAGCTCAAAGCCGTAGCCGAAGAAGTTTCTTTCGGCGACACGAAAGAAGGCATGTTCGCCATCCGCCTGGCCCAATGGCTCACCGAAAATACGGATAGCAGATATCAACTCGGTACCGGCGCGTACTTAAGCTGCAACGGCGACGAAAAAGAAAAAGGTGTCTGGGGAAAACGCGCCGAATGGGTTCGTATCCAGGGGCAAAAAGACAACAAGATCGTCGGCATCGCAATCCTCAACCATCCAACCAGCACCAATTTCCCGACCTACTGGCACGCTAGAGGATACGGCGCATTCTCCGCCAACCCGCTCGGCCAATACGCATTCCAGAGATCCCATAAAGCGCCCAATCCCAAACCATTCAACCTCGCCCTCGACAAAGGCGAATCCGCCCCCTTCAAATTCCGAGTTATCATCTACGACGGCCCAAAAACAAAGAAACAATTAGACGCCGAATTCAGAAAATACGCCAATTAACCTCGCATCCCACGCGTTGCGGACAACTTCCATGGTATTGGGCTCCCCTGTGAAAACGGCTCACCCGGCGGTCTTTGAATTCTCGCCGGCTGGTTTCATAGACTGCTGGTGATTCATTCGGAGTCTATCAGGTTTTCCGGTATTTTCTAAGGGCGTCGAGGAGGTTTTGCATATCATCAGGCAGGGGGGCTTCGAACTTGACGAGCTTTTCGGTGGTCGGGTGTTTGAATTCGAGTGAGAAGGCATGGAGGGCCACGCGGCTGATGATCGGCTCCTGTACGGCCGGTTCGGCGTCGGCCAACTGCCAGGGAAAGACGAGCTTGCCGCCGTACATGTCATCGGCGATGATCGGATGCTTGATATACGAGAGGTGGACGCGGATTTGGTGCGTTCGGCCCGTTTTGGGAGTGAGCTGCAAGAGAGAAAAACCGCGGAAAGATTCGAGGACCTCGTAAAAGGTAATGGCCTCTTTGCCGCTGTCCGGTCTGATGGCATATTTCTCTCTGACTCTTGGGTGGACACCCAGAGGAACTTTAATGCGGTCGGCGTTTAGCTCGGGCGTGCCGTGAACGATGGCCAGATAGGTTTTGTTGACCTGGCGGTGCTCGAATTGTTTGGCGATTTTCCATTGGGCGGGGTCGCTTTTGGCGACGATCATCACGCCGGTGGTGTTCCTGTCGAGACGATGGACAATGCCGGGACGGAATTCACCAAGCCCGCTGGACAACTGGTTCGAGTAAAACGCCAGGGCGTTGACGAGCGTGCCGTGCGTGTTGCCGCGCGCCGGATGCACGAGGATATCGGCCTGCTTATTGATGATAATCAGCTCGTCGTCTTCATGAATGATGTTCAGCGGGATATCCTCGGGCAGAATATCTTTGCTGGGCTGCTCGGGCAGGGTCAGCCTGATTTCGTCACCGGGGCTGAGCTTGAGGCTGGGCTTGGCGATCTTGCCGTTGACGGTTACGCCGCCCTGTTTGATCGTATCCTGGATAAACCGCCGGCTGAGATTGCTGAATCGGCCGTGAAGGTATTTATCGACCCGACGTTCCTTAATCGAACTTCCAACGTGGAGAATCAGCGGACCGGGGTTTTCGTCTGAGGCCGCAAATTGTAAATCACCTTCCGAACACATCATTCGTTCCGAACCGGACTGTAGAATTTAGAATATTGAATTCTCAGTTTTAAATTCTCTATTCTTCATCCTCCGCGGGCGCGTTGGTCTCCACCGGCGGATCGGCCTCTGCGGGAAAATTGAGATCGAGGTCAAGCGGCCTGTAAATATTGAAGGACGGAATAATGTCCCTGACTTGATCGGAGTCCGGCGGTTGGATCTGGGTGACGGGTTTTGTCGCGGTGGGTTTCGGCGCCGGTCCAAAAACGATCTCCTGTGTATAATCGGCCATCGTGGCGAGTCGGTGTTTGGCCTGGACGACGGCGACGGTCGGCTCGAAATCGGGATTTGCCACGATCTCCTGATAAATCTGTCGGGCCTGCTCGAAGCTCCCAAGTTCTTCTTCACAAAGGCCCAGACCAAATTTTGCGGCGGCCGCCAGTGAAGGTTCATCCGGACATCTTTGCAATGCTTCGGTATAGCTGTTTTTGGCCAGATTGATCTGTGATGTGAAATATTCTTTTTCGACATTGCCGTAGTGCACTTCCGCCCGTAGCGCTTCAGCTCGTTTTATGAGCGCCAGAGCCGCCATGCGGTCGTTTTTTGTGTTTTGAGCGAACGTCTCGAGGCCCTTAGCCGGCTGGAGAAGCATGAACGACGAGTCTCTTTGCTGGTCCTGGGCCTGAAGAATTTGCATTTTGGCGCCGGCAAGCTGATTGATCAGAGTCGTAAACTCGGCGCGCTCTCGCACCCGCACCACGCTCACGTTGTACACCCTCCAGGTATAGATGCCTATGCCGACGATAACCACCACGCAGACCATGATGATTGTTGTGAGATTTTCTTTCGTCCATTGCGGCAGATGGCTGAGCCATTCAGCCAGCTCGTTCGTTTTTAATTCGTGCCGATGGTCGGATTTCATCTTTTTTTCTCCGTTGTCGTATAACGTAAATAGACGGACGAGCAACGAGCGTCGTCCCAAGGGCATTTTAACAGGATTTGTTTTATCTTGCAACGGCCATGTTTTCTGATTAGAATTTTCGCCGGTCATGTATTGAAAGGATATTAATGTTCAAAAAAGGTCAGAAATCTCCATTTGTCGTTTTTTGCCTCTTGGTTTTTTGGACAGGCTTGGGTTACACCGCCGAAGCGCCCGCGGGATTGGAGGGCACCTGGGATGCGTCGAGGTACATCCGCCTGGATGAAATTAAGCCGGGGATGGAGGCGTATTGCCTGACGGAGTATGGACGGGCCGGAATTGAGAAATTCAATTTGAAGGTTGTCGATGTTGTCCGCAACCTGAATCCGAGTTCCGGGCCCGGAAGTCGGGATGCGATCCTTGTTGAAGGGACCGATAAACGTTTTGTGCACACCGGTCCGGTGGCCGGGTGTAGCGGCTCACCGGTTTATATTGATGGGCGCTTGGCCGGAGCCCTTGCCTTTACATGGATGTATGCGAAGGACCCGCTCTATGGGGCGACACCGATCGAGGAAATGCTTCGGATCGGTCTGGGCTCCGGGGCCGGCCGATCCGAGACAGAACCCAGGCAAGTGGGCTTGGCGTTTGATTTTTCCGCCCCCGTTGATTTGCACCAGGTTGACAAGCAGCTTCAGGCTCAGCTTATCAAAGCCGACCGCGGCTTTGAAGGAATGTCCTATTTGCCCTGTCCATTGATTACTTCCGGTCTTCCGTCCGGAGTCCGCGAGCAATTAGAGGCGTTTGTTGAGCCGCTGGGGTTTATGGTGGTTGCTGGAGGGGGTTCCGGGGCCGGTAAGGGTCTCGAAAAGAGTGAAAAGGCCCGCCTCGTGCCGGGAGCCTGTTTGGCCGTACCGATGGTTTCGGGTGATATCAATCTGGCGACGTTTGGAACCGTCACCGATGTTGTGGACGATAAAGTGTATGGCTTCGGGCATTATCTGCTGGGCTACGGTCGGATCGACCTGCCAATGGCCACGGGGAAGGTCCACACGGTGGTCTCGAATATGGCGAGCTCCTTCAAGCTGGCCAGTGTTTTGGAAACGGTGGGCGCCCTGACGGACGATGAGGCGACTGGGATCGTCGGGCGGGTTGGCGCCGAGGCGAAGACGATACCGCTGACGATACGAATAGACCGGTACAACGAGACGCAGAGACGCCTCTATCAGTGCCGGCTCGTTCATAACCGCCTGTTGACCCCATTTTATCTGCGAGTGGCAGTGGCGGGGGCTGCATTTCAACTCGGTGAATTTCCGCTGGAGCATACCGTCGAGTATCGCGTCGCCATCGACCTGAAAGGTGGGGAATCGGTGAGCTTTGAGAATGTATCGAGCGATAAGGCTTTGAACGATCTGATCCTCGAAAGTTATGGTGCAGTGGGGCTCCTGATGAATAATCCCTATGAGAGAGTGGATATTGAATCAATAGCGTTCGACATACGTATTTTGCCGAAGAGCCGCGTTTCCCATCTATGGGCTGTCGAAATGTCCGATACGAAGGTCAAAGCCGGCGAGAACGTCGATATTGAGGTCGTCGTTGAGTCGGTTTTAGCGTCGAAGAAGAAGTTTCGTTGCAGTCTGGAAGTGCCTGAGAATCTGGCGCCGGGAACGTATGAGCTTACCGTGTGTGGCCCGCGCGATTACGAGCGGTTTCTTATCAAAATGGCGCCGCACAGGTTCATTGCTCAAAATTTTCCCGATCTGGTCCGCGCGCTGAACAATTCTCTGCAGATTAGCCGAGGCAAATTGTATTTTCTTTTGACGTTGCCGCCTCGCGGGATCATCGTGGAAAATGCCGAGCTGCCCGATCTGCCCGCGACCCGGACATTGATCTTTCGGGATGCGAAGAGGGCGTTGCAGGTTTTACCCTACGCACACTGGCTCGAACGCAACGTGGACATAGACACCATCGTGATCGATAAAAGTGTTTTACCTGTTGTTGTTGAAAAATAAACCCAAAGAACCGGCGGTGCGACCAACGCCGACGGTGCATTGTTCCGATTTTCAGGGAGTTGTAATGAGAAAAAAACTCGGTTTCAATTTTGCGTTGATTTTCCTCATGTTGCTTTGTTTGGCGCTCAGTTCAACGTGTTCGGCGGTCAATAGTAAAGTCGTCCGTCATACCAGCAGCGCCGATTTGCTCAAGGGGCGGACGGAGAAAGTGATCGTGGGTTCCCGGGGAACGATTCAACTCGGGCGGGCGGGCCAGACACTGATTGACGAGTTTCGGGGATTCAATGACGTCTGGTCCATCAACAGTATCGTTGTCAGCGGTGGGACCGTTTATTTCGGCACCAGCCCAAACGGTGCGATTTATAAATATAACATCGGCGGACTGAAAAGACTTTATCCATCGGATTCGAATCCGGTTAAATCGAAAGAGACCAACGGTGACATGGTTGAAGTCGAAGAGCGCTTATCGAACGAGCATATTTTTGGTTTGGCTTTGGACGTCGCCGGCAGGTTGTTGGCGGGTATCAGCGGCAAAACGTGCAAGCTCTGTCGGTTTGAAGGCGACGGGATGGACGTGGTTTTTGAGCCGCCCGACGCCAACTATATCTTCGCCATCGCGGTTGACGCTGGCGGTAATATTTATCTGGGAACCGGCCCTGAAGGCAAGGTCTACAGGCTCGATGCGCTCGGCAGAGAGGCCGAGCTTCTGTACGACAGTCCCGATACGAACATCCTCTCCTTGGCCGTCGGGCGGGATAGCTGGATTTACGCCGGAAGCGACGCCCGCGGACTGGTTTATAAGATCAACTCACGAACGAAGAAAACTACGGTTCTCTACGACAGCGATGAGCCGGAGATCACAGCGTTGCTGTCGGTGGCACACTCGACATCGGATGTGAGTCTATATGCGGCGGCGACCTCGGCCAAGGTTGTCCAGACCCAGGCGAAGTTTGCTGCATCGACCTTAAAACCACCCTCGCCCGGTCGGCCTGATGACGAGACGAAAGACGATGAAAGCCCCACAAATGATGCAGGCGGTCGAAAACTTGAAATTCCAAATACGAAAGTACCCAGTAATGCAAAACCGACCAAGACGCCGAGTCCGGCTCCGAAAGGTGCCAAGCCGGGGCAGGCCAGCCATATTTACAAGATCACCGAAGAAGGTTTTGTGACGGAAGTTTTTGACGAGGCGGCGGTGTTTTTCTGCCTGGCGGAACAGGGGGGGACGTTGCTTCTCGGGACCGGCAACAACGCCGAGCTTTATACCATTGACCCGGTTTCGGAACGCCAGGCGGTGGTTTATGAAGATGAGCAGGCCGCCCAAATCACGGCCGTGAGCGTCGCGGGCGAGGATCTGTATCTGGGTACGGCGAATCCGGCCAAGCTGGTGAAGTTAGATCCCGGTTTTGCCTCCGAGGGGACGTACTCCTCCGACTTAATCGACGCCGGTCAGCCGGCGAACTGGGGCAAGCTCCAGCTCGATGCCGATATTCCACGAGAGTGCAGAGTTCTGGTTTCCGCGCGCAGCGGAAATGTGAAGGACGTCAACGACCCGGCTTTTTCACAATGGTCCGAGCCGGTGGAAGTGACCGAGCCGGTACAACTGTCTTGTCCGCTGGGCCGATTCTGTCAGTACAAGCTGGTGTTGCAAAGCCGGCACGGCCGGGCCAGCCCCGTCATCAGGGAGATCGCCGTCGCCAGCACCGTTCCGAATCTGGCGCCGAGGGTGGCGTCCGTTTCCGTGACGCGAACGAAAGGGGCCGGCAAGGAAGGTGTTTTTAAAATCAGCTATATCGCCAAGGATGACAATACCGACAAGCTCACGTATAAAATTCACTTCCGGAAAGTCGGAAGAACCTACTGGATTGAGTTGAAAGATGAAATCGGAGCAAGCACGTACGAGTGGGATGGAAAGACCGTCGAGGACGGCCGGTACGAGATCCGCGTCACGGCGGACGATGCCAAGAGCAATACAACCACAACGGCGTTAACGGGCAGCCGCGTTAGCGAGCCGATCGTCGTCGATAATACCGGGCCGGTCGTTCACGGCATGAAAATAACATCCGTCTCCAAAGCAGGGAAAGAATACAGGATATTCAGCGTCACGGCCAACGACGAACTCAGTGCGATTGGCAAACTGGACTATACGATTGATAGTCATGCCAAGTGGGTGGGGGCAGTACCCGATGATTTGGTTTACGATACGACCGAAGAGCGCTTCACCATTGAGATCGACGTGGAGGAGAAATTGCCGAAAGGCGAACATATCCTGACGATCAAAGTCACCGATACGGTCGGCAATACGACCTATAAGACCTTCGAGGTCAATACTTAAAGAGAATAGAAAATGACTAAAGTGATGCAGTATTTGGGTCACTTTAATCGCTTTACACACTTTTCACTTCGGTTGGTTAGTAACCAACTCAGCCTCATACGGCTTTCTGGAGCTCCTTGAGTTCCTCATCGGTCCTCGGCATAAAGCCGCCGCCGTAATAGTTCTGGTTTTGTCTGCCGATCTCGATGGTCTCGGCAAGAATATCGTTTCATCCTCAAAACCGGAAAAGAGTGCACCGTTCTCCTATTTAAACGGTTGCTTGTGAGGCCAGCCGTATTTCTCATTTCGACCGGACTCCGTCTCCGTCCTGCTGCCGTCTGGGGCCAGTCCCGAACGCACCTCCCGGGTGGAGCCGTCCACAAAGGAGGCGTTGACCGTACCGGTATTGAGGTCGCCGCTCATTGGGCTATGAAACGTGCCGAACCAGTCCCGACCATCGGGACACAGCGCGTTGTCATTCAAGACATTGGAATTGCCGGGTCTCATCCACATGTTTTCGGCCGCGAAGAAAAAGACGTCCGAGTTGGATCGTGTGATCTCGCTGCGTTTGTAAATCCCGCCGCGTCCCGTCGAGTCCACGGCACAAGAACCGCCCGCATCGCCAGATTTGGCACCTAACCAGGCATTCATGCTGTAGCTATACTGGGGAATCACAGGATTGGAGGCCACGTGGTTGGGATGCCTTGTGCCCTCGGATTTAGCAAGGACTTTAAACGAGGGGCAGAGATTTACCCCCGTTTCGGGCATATAGAACCACAACGGCCCGTCTGGAGGATACCTTGGATCGTGCCATCGACAGTAGCGCTCGTACCCACCGACTGGGTGCTCATTCGCGACCAAAGACCTCCAGGCGGACGGATAGCGGTCGTCGTGGTCATCAAGGTACATCATCTGGACAACGCCATACGTCTTGAGGTTGGATCGGCAGGCCATTTCTCTGGCCTGCTCTTTGACGCGTTGCAAAGCCGGCATCAGGATCGCCAGCAAGATGGCAATAATCGCAATCACCACCAAAAGCTCGATCAGTGTGAAACCTCTTTTCTTGAACATGTCGATACTCCTTCGTTAATAATATTTTTTATTTTTTCAAATGATGGCTAATAATTCGGATGATAGCCCAATCGTCCGAAGGTCGCTTTCTGCAATCGGTACAGATCCTGAAAGCCCTCGGGCGTTTCGGGCGTATAGTTGCCGGGATGATTCCGGTCTCTGTCTCTTCCCATTTTCACCGTGTCCGTACCTTTCCACTTCCAGTATTCACTATGGCCGTCAGCATACGCATAAGTCGTTCCATCCCCATGACGACACGTTGGATCATCCCACCAACTTTCCTGAACATAGTGGACGGCATAACTATAGGACGTGGCCCAGCCCTCGTCAACAAAAACAACTCTCTCGGCCGGGGCCGGATGATAAATCTGCGATCTGTTTTTAACCCAAAGCCATATACCGCCTTCCTGCTTTGGCAGCCGCCTGCCGCCCGCCTCCCGGTAGGTTCCCTCCGGAGGATTGCCGTTCATCGAATGGACAATAGCATATGTGAGCATCTCACCACGATACCCGGTCGGGCAACAGTAGAGCTTCAGATTCTTGCAGTACGGCCACAACGCCCCGGACATAATCTCCGGTATTTGTTCGGCTTGCGGCAGTTGTTCGCCGGTACTGTAATTCGCAGCCCAGCAGACGCCGACCCAGGGGTGTTCGTTCGGATGTCGGGCGTCCGTCGGGCTTCCGTAGTGACCGGCGGCGCCGTTGACGAGATTGCCATCGTTGTCATCCGCGTAGAGAATCCACGCCAAGCCGAGCTGTTTGAGATTGCTCAGACAGACCGCCCGTTTGCCCTGCTCTCTGACCCTGTGCAGGGCCGGCATGAGGATCGCTAAAAGAATCGCGATAATGGCGATCACCACCAGAAGTTCTATGAGTGTAAAGCCTCTCTTTTTATTCGTATGGATCCTCCTTCGTTAATAGTCTTTGAATGTTGCCATCCAGCCGTTTCCCCAACTGGCCCAGTCTTCCGGTCTGACGCCGCCCGCCCGGGTCCACGGGTTGACGGGATTGAAGTCTTTGCTCCACTTGAGCGTCCACAGCTCCTTGAGCCCCACCGGTTGCACATGATAGTCCATGAAGACGGCATTAACGGTTCCATTATGGCGGTTAAGGCAGAAGCGGTTCATGGCATCCGCGTCAGGGCGCTTTTGATGGCCATCGAAGTCCGGAGGGGTGTCGTCATCATCCGGCCACCCGCACCAGAAGTAGCAATCCAGGAACATGGGGATATTGCTGCCACCCTTGACGTTAATCGTCCTCCAGAATCGTTTAGGCGATTTTCCGTAAACGTTATCGCCCAGCGGAACGTATATAAACCCATTGACGCCGTAGCTTCCGTAGTAACCTATCGTGCGACCTCCTCCGGCATCCCAACCAGGGATTTTTCCCCAGGAGGTCAGTGTATCTCCCCACCAGTCGATCCCTTGGATCATGTCCGGGTTGGCGATTCGTTTAGCGACCGGACAGCAGCGTATATCTTCGGTGGTAATGTAGTATTCCCGCATGGAGTCCATCCATCGCCCAGAGCCGGGGGAGCCGCTGCGTTCAGGGAAGTAGCCGTTATTCTGGTCCGTGTACAGGGCGAAGATCGTGCCCCATTGTTTGAGGTTCGCCTGGCACATTACAGTTCTGGCCTGTTTTTTGACGCGCTGCAGGGCGGGCATCAATATTGCCAGCAACAACGCAATGATCGCGATGACGACCAGAAGTTCGATCAATGTAAAACCTTTATCTTTATTCATGGCTGTTTGACCTCGTTAATCAGGATCATTTCGTCTAAGCGGCGATCCTTCAATCGGGAAGAAATTGCATCCATTCCGGCCAATCCTGCGGCTGCGCACCGCCGGCCTGCGTCCACGGCCCCGTCTCATCATACTCCCGGTTCCATTTCATTTTCCAAAGCCCTTTGAGCCGGACGTGCCGGACCGACCAATCCAGCATGGCGACGTTAATGGCCTCATTATGTCGGTTGAGGCAAAAACGTTTCATGTTGTCCCCAAAGCTATAGCTCCATTCTCCTTCGAATTCAGGAGGGTGATCCACGTGGTGCGGGGCGCCGCCCACCCAGAGACAATCGGCAAACGCCGGGATGTAACTGGACCGTTTGACATTTTTCGTTCGCCAGTTCATCGTTGTAGTAGCTCCCCACTGCGTTTCTACTTCCGGGGGCGGATTGAACAGGAACTCGTTGATGCCGTAGCTGCCGGTGAACCGCCCGGATTCCCATAGCATGAACGTATCACCCCAGCTCGCCCGCCCGATGTC
>Ga0272441_10014799_pt1 | contig 10994 bp, 6 predicted proteins | sample SSMProp6N_FD_193582 | JGI IMG/M metagenome (GOLD analysis project Ga0272441, IMG submission 193582) | Marine sediment archaeal communities from Little Sippewissett salt marsh, Falmouth, MA, United States - SSM-Prop-6N | ecosystem: Environmental > Aquatic > Marine > Wetlands > Sediment ...
CATCGCCCTGCAACGATCCCGTACCGCCCGGGAAGCCATTAAAGTCATGACCGACCTGGTAGCTGAACACGGCTATTGCAGTTCCGGTGAATCTTTTTCCGTCGCCGACTCACGGGAAGCATGGATTCTGGAAATGATCGGGAAGGGGCCGGGGCGCAAAGGCGCCGTCTGGGTTGCCCGCCGCATTCCGGATGGATATGTTTCGGCTCATGCGAACCAGGCTCGAATTCGTTCTTTTCCCCTCAATGATAAAACAAATTGTATGTACGCTCCGGATGTCATTTCATTTGCCAGGGAAAAAGGGTACTTTTCCGGCCCGGATGCGGAATTCAGCTTTGCCGATGCGTACGCTCCTCTGGATTTTGGAGCCCTTCGATTCTGTGAGGCCCGGGTTTGGAGCATGTTTCGCAGGGTAGCACCGTCACAGTCGTTCCCTCTGGATTATGTCATGGGAAAAACCCCGGACGCGGAACCTCTGCCTCTGTGGATTCGTCCGGATCAAAAGCTTTCGGTCAAGGATGTAATGGCTTTGATGAGAGACCATTTTGAGGACTCCCCCATGGACCTCACCACCGGAATCGGCGCAGGTCCCTACCATTGCCCCTATCGTTGGCGTCCGTTAACCTGGAAGTTGGACGGAAAATCCTATTTTAACGAGAGGGCAACCGCGACGCAGCAGACCGGTTTTTCCTTTGTCTCCCAGGCCAGGGCGAATCTGCCGAATCCCATCGGCGGGATTCTGTGGTTCGCCGTGGATGATACCAACAGCTGCGTTTATGTCCCGATGTATTGCGGCATTCTGGATGTTCCGAAAGCGTATGCCGTGGGAACCGCTGATTTTGATCATTTCTCCTGGGATTCCGCGTTCTGGGTTTTTAATTTTGTGTCGAATTATTGTTACCTGCGCTACTCGGATATGATCGTTGACGTGAAAACCGAGCAGCAACGCCTTGAAGGTCAATTCCTTTCCGACGTGGAACAGATAGACCGGGCGGCGAAAGCATTGCTTGCGGAATCTCCCCGCCGGGCGCGGGAGTACCTAACCCGCTATTGTCTGGACGCGGGAAACCTGACGGTGGCGCGGTGGCGCAAACTCGGAGAGACTTTGATTGTGAAATATCTGGACGGCAATGTCCGCAACGCCCGGGGGAAAGTAACGCATCCGGGATATCCGGAAGCCTGGTACCGGAGGATTGTAGAGGAACGGAAAGATTTTTTCCAGGTGCCGGAAAGAAAAGAGAATTAGCGGAGATTCGGTTTTGCCAGCCGCAATCGGGAAGCGCCAAGCGCTCTCCCCTGCCAGGTATCCCGTTCCCGCATTTCTTTCTGAATTTGATTCAGAATACCGGCTTTGTCCAGGGCCCACATGGGGGCGACAAAAAGTTCGGGGTTGCGTTCCCCCGTAAGCCTGTGCACGACGATTTCAGGAGAAAGGGATTCCACTAGTTCCACGACCAGTGAGATGTAGTTTTCCCTGGTAAACAAGGCAACCTTGCCTTTCCTGTACAGTTCTTCCAGCCTGGTGTCGCGCAGAACATGAAGCATATGGAGCTTGACTCCCCGCGGTTTCAGGCGGTTCATCTCGCGAATGGTCGCGTGCATCATGTCCACGGTCTCTCCGGGAATTCCCAGAATCAGGTGAATCAGGGTATCCACATGGATGCTTTGCAGCGCTTGATACGCTTGTAGGAATTGACCGTAATCATGGTGACGGTTCAAAAACTTCAGGCTGTCTTCATGAATAGACTGCAGCCCGAGTTCAACACAAACATAGGTCCTCTGTGAAAGCTCTTTCAATACCTCAATCGTTTCCCGGTTTATACAGTCGGGTCTTGTTCCGATGAACACACCCATGACTTCAGGGTAATGAAGCGCCGGCCAATACGCCTGCCGTAGCTGTTCAGCGGAGCCATAAGTATTTGAAAATGCCTGAAAATAGGCAATGTATCGCGGGTGCGGACGCTGACGGATGTAGTCTTCGATCTGACGGGAAATGGATTTTCGTGTCTTGATCAGGGGGCCTGAGCCGAAGGCGTCGCAATAAATACAACCCCGGGTATCATGCGTGCCGTCTCTGTTGGGGCAGGAGAACCCGGCATTCAAAGGAATTTTCCGGGTTTTGCCTCCGAAAATCTCTCTAAAGAAGCGATTTGCCGTAAAATATCGATCACTCATCCAGCAATTCTGCTATGGTCTGCTCCAGCTGCTTGAGATCGACAGGTTTTTCAAAAAAGGCCTCAACGTTTTCTTCCCCCATTACCGTGTCAATCTCTTGGCGGCTGTAAATTCCAGACAACACGATAGTCGGAATGTACCATTTTCTTTTTACCGCCCGGACCAGGTCCAGTCCATGCTCGCCGGGGAGAAGAAGGTCGGTGATCATTAAATGGGGAAGATCTTTTTGAAGAAAGGCCAATGCATCTGTTCCGCAGGGAATAGCGGTAACGGTATATCCCCTTTCTTGCAGAAAACCGGATAACATTTCCCGGATTTCGGGATCATCATCGACGATCAGGATCTTATGTTCGGCCATTTCGTTTCACCCTCTGGTACACAAGGAAATACTCGTCAAAGGACCATAAAACAAACACGAGACTTACGGGAGCAAAGAATTGCTTTAAAATACGCAGGTCGAAAATTTCGCTCAGATCGAATATGTAAACAAAAATCAGCAGGCTGATGAGGAAGAATGTGATTTTGCCCAAAACAATCGACCCTTTTACCAGGTGTTTGCGTTTGTACATCATCGTGGATGCCAGCAGTATCACCAGATCCCTCAATACGATGGGTATGGTTATCCACAAAGGGAAATCCGTGACGATACTCAAGGCGACAATAGAACAAAAAGTCAGCAACTTGTCAGCAAGCGGGTCCAGGATTTTCCCCAATTCCGTTTCCAGGGAAAGTCTGCGGGCCAGGTATCCGTCCAGGAAGTCCAGGCCGACCGCAAGCACATAAACACTGATCAATATAGGAAAAAGGCTGGGATTGAATTTTAAAATCAGCACGACGATTACCGGAATCAGCAGCAGCCTCAGACCACTCAAAACATTGGGGAGAGTCAATATGCGATTCACCAATAGAACATATATGATCCCTCCGGAAAAATCAAGATCTTCTCTACTTGCGGGCCAGCGGGATTTCTGCTATTTTTGGTGGCATGTCAACGGTACCGGAAGATCCTTCTCGCGTCGTGGATTTTCATGAATGCAGCCGGGATTTCCGCTTTACCTGTGACTGGATTTTCAATCAGCTGGTTGTATTGTGTGATGGCCGGGTTGTATGCGGGTGTGCCGATCCTTACGGGGAACGACCGGTTGGCGACCTTTCTCGGCAAACTCTAAAGGAGATCTGGAATTCCGACCTGGTCCGTCAGATCCGCCGTGATTTGAATGAAGGTCACTGCTGTTTTTGCGACGAATGTGGATTGAAGCAGCCACTTCCCCCTGGTGCGGAACCTCCCAGAAGGCCTGATATTCAGGAAAGATTGCCGAGAATTTTTTTTGAACCCACCATTCAATGCAATCTTTCCTGCTTCCGCGCGGTCTGTAACCGGGAGTCGAGAATCATCCGAACTCGTCGTCGACAACGATTCCCTCTGGAAGAGTTCCAGGGCATGATGGATCATGTCGGCCCGGAGCTTATCCGGCTTGATTTCTTTAATTACGGCGATCCGTTCATGCATCCCCAGGCCGTGGAGATGATTGCGTACGTGAAAAAAAAATATCCCCACATTTACGTGTATACCAGCACAAACGGTCTTATGCTTGACGAGGAAAAGATCGAGGGCCTGGTCGCTTCCGGACTTGATGAAATCACCTTCAGCGTGGATGGAGCGGATGCGGAAACCTACACCAAATACCGTTGCGGAGGGGATTTCGCCAAGTTGATACGTATCATGTCCTTATTTGTAGAACTGCGGAACAAACACGGCGACGAGGTTCCTTTTATCAATTGGCGGTATATTTTATTTCGTTGGAATGACTCGAACCGACAAATGCGTAAGGCCCGCCGGCTGGCCGAGGAAGTGGGTGTGGATCGACTCACCTGGGAGATTACGGATCATCCGCCCCAAGCGTACTCCCGGCGATTCATTCCCCGGAGCCGAGCCTGGAAGCGTATTCGCCACGAAATATGGGATACCAGCCAGATCGGCAATGCGCTGCCTTCGAAACGCTTTATTGCTGAAATCAAGCCTCCCCGGGGGACCCTCTCGATCCGTTCCGGCCGGGAAACAGCCCTTTCCGTAAGGGTTCACAACACGGGAGGTGCTTTCTGGCGCTCCACTTCCCGTTCCGGCCGCCGGCTTGTCCGTCTGGGGGCGCAATTGTATGATATCAATCGTCGTCTGATTGACCTGAATTACGCCAGGGCCTTTCTGAACCATCCTCTTCCGGCAGGGGCGCTCGATCAATTGGAAATCGGTCTTCCCGCAATTGAAAAGCCGGGAGAGTTCTGGTTGCGATTCGATATGGTACTGGAGGGAGTGGACTGGTTCGCATCCGCCGGGTCTCCGATAGTTTGGCGCAAATTGCGCGTGATGCCCTGATTGTTGGATGATATCTTTGCGTAGTTTTTTCTGAATGCCGTATAATCGACATTAAGGTTTGTTCCGGGAGGTGAATAATGTCAAGTCGTATCCGCGAGAATCGCATTTTGTCTGTTCGTCCGGGCGGGTTTGTTCTGGCGGGAGTGGCAATATTGATGACCATGCTGCTCTTGTCCTGTTCGAAAAAGCCTGATTCCGGTGGTTTGAAGGCCCTTTCGGAACGTCCCGCGGATTTGATTGTCCGCATCAGCGGCGGCGCACTTTCGTCAGCGGATGAGATCCTGGTCGGATTCGCCGCTCCGGTGGTGAAAAGGGATATGGTCGGGAAAGCGCAATCCCCGAATCCCTTCTCTTTTTCTCCAAAGATCAAGGGAACGGCCCAATGGCGCGATCCCGCCACGCTTGTTTTCAAACCCGAAAACCCTTTGCCGCTACGCAGTAAATTCAAGGGGTTTCTGGATCTTGGCTCGTTGAATCCAGAATGGAAAAATCGTAAGCCCGTGGCATTGAATTTTTCCGTGGCCGGTCGGGAAATCGACAATATCCAGGCGGGGTTTCAGCCGGTTGCCCGGAAAAATCCCGAGAAAGTTGTTTTTCGCGGAGAAATCGTTTTGACGGAATCCGTTGATATAACAGCGGTTAAATCCGCCGTACGCCTTGCCGCCACCGGCGGTTCCGTTCCTCTGATCTGGACCGATACCGGCCGGAATACCCGGTTTGCATTCCATACGGAGGACATCTTTCGCCCGGATTCGCGCCGGATCTATTCATTAACGGTTGCAAGAAAAGGGCTTGGGCTTTCCGGAGATTTTCGGCAGGATTTCCCCCTGAATCCAGTATCGAAATTCAGTCTGGAGGACGTAATTCAAAAGGATCAGGGTAAAGGTCTCGGGCTGGAGATGAGATTTTCGGATCCCGTTGACACTACTGCAGAGCTCGCCGGCCTTATCCGGCTCAGGGAGATTTCCAAGGAACCCACAGCTCCGGTATCTCTTACTTTCCAGGTTACCGGAAAATCGGTTTTTCTTGGAGGATCAATGGTTTATGGGCGCCGATACTCCCTGGAGATCAGCGGTGTCCGCAGCATCTGGGGCTCGAAAATGGAGAAAGCGGTCCAACAAGAGGTTTGGTTCGCCGACCAAAAGCCCCGGGTCGCTTTTGACAGCGACGGAGTGTTCATGACCTCAATCCTGGACCGCAAGTTGCGTTTTCGCACCATGAACCTGTCAAAGGTCAAGCTGAAAATCAAAAAGGTGTTCGAGTCCAATCTGGGACAATTCCTGCAGTATGAATCTCTTGCTTCGGGAAAAGAACGCAATGAAGAATTCAGTGACTACCAGATTGAACGGGTCGGCGTGACGATTGCCGAAAAAATTCTGGATATCGGCAATGTTAAAAATCGTTGGTTGACCCATCAGATGGATCTTTCCGAGTTGATTCCCGGCGGGGAAAAAGGGGTATTCCTGGTTGAGCTGTCTTTCGACTCAAAGCAGATGATGTATTCGGGTCCCAAGCCAACCCGCCGCTACTATTATGGACGCGAGTATTATTCGAACCCTCATTCCCGAGGCTATATCTATCGAAACGGTAAGGTGTTCAAGGCTTTGATTCAGAGTGATATCGGCCTGATCTACAAAGCGGGATCAAGAGAACATCTGGTATGGGCTTTGGATTTAAAAACCGCCAGACCCATGAAGGGTGTTCATGTACGCCTGCGTTCTTATCAGCATCAGGTCATTGCCGAGGGTTTTACCAACAGTGAGGGGGAATTGCATCTGGAAGGCGTGGAAGGCAGGCCTTTCTATGTCGAGGGAGAGGCCGGGCGCCAACGAAGCGTTCTGTCACTCAAAGAGATGAAATGGAATATGTCGACTTTCGCCATAGGCGGCGTTCAGCCTGATTCCGAAGGCCGCAAGGTGTTTGTTTTTTCCGACCGGGGGGTATACCGCCCGGGGGATACGGTTCATCTGGCGATTATCGCCCGGAACGCCGAGCATACTTTTCCCGAGAACCATCCCGTATCGATTACCCTGCTGAATCCCCGCCGGCAACCCGTTTATCATCGTACAAACAAAAAGGCGACAGACGGATTTTATCGCTTTGACATCAATACCAGAGCCGAGGACCTGACCGGAAACTGGAGTGTACGCATAAAAGTCGGGGACAGCACGCTGGTTCATCCGTTGCGCATCGAGACCGTTGTGCCATTCCGGCTGAAATTAGAGTATTCCGGTTTACCCTCCAGAATTGAGAGCCCGTTGGATTTTCTGCGATTCGGCCTTTCCGCCAAGTACCTATTCGGAAGTCCCGCTGGAGGGATGCCGGCGGAAATTACCGCCAGAATAAGTGAAAGGCCCTTTACGGTTCCGGGATTTTCCCGCATGGTTTTCCATAATCAGGGGATTCAATTCCAGCCTCACGAGGCATCCATAATGGAGGATAAACTGGACTCCCGGGGCACGGCTGATGTGGCGTGGAAACTGCCCGAGGTACGGGGCGCGCCGGGGAGTCTGTCGGTAAAGCTTACCGCAAAAGTAATGGAGAACGGCGGTCGTTCTTCCCGTCGCACGGTATCCGTTCCCCTGGATCCTTTCTCCCGGTATGTGGGGATAGAAGTTCCGGGACGCGGATCGTTTTCCCGGGTTGGTGCGCCAATGGGTTTCCGGGTGGTGCTGGTGAATCCCAGGGGTGATACGGTTTCGGGACGTACATTGCAGTATAGAATCCTTGCAAATTCCAGGTATTGGTGGTGGGAATACGATTCCCGAGATGAATTCCGCACGCGTTTTAAGAAAGACTCCCACACCAAGGAGGTCAAATCGGGGCAGCTTACCTCCGGAACAACCGCGGCCGGCCTTACCTTCACGCCGGAAACCCGGGGTGAATATTTTCTGGAAGTACGGGACGCAGCGCCGGGAGGCCATGTGGCTGGAGTCTTTTTCAGCTCCTATTTCTGGGGTGACGCCCCGGCAAACCTTGAAAACGCGGGGGTCCTGGAAATTCATGCCTCCCGGAAGGAGTATTCTCCGGGAGACGTGGCCGAGATGGCCGTGAACACCCCGGTAGCGGGCAGATTGCTGGTAGCAGTTGAAAAAGGCGATCATATCCTGCGGCGCTTCTCCCTGGCGACGGAATCGGGGGGAGAAACCCGTTTTCGTGTGCCGATTACCGAGGATATGCTCCCCAATGCCTATATCTCCGTCGCCCTTGTGCAACCACTGGATCAGGGGGAAAATGATCGTCCTCTGCGGATGTATGGCGTCATACCCATCGAGGTAATTGATCCCGAAACCCGACAGGAGCTGAATCTGGAAGTAGCGGAAGAATTGGCTTCCGGAAAAGATTTTCAGGTGGTTGTCAAAACAAAGGATCGCGAACAGACTCAGGTTGTTCTGGCGGTTGTGGACGAAGGCCTTCTCAGCCTGACTGATTTTAAAACGCCGGATCCATGGAAGTTTTTCTTTGCCAAGGAGGGAGCGGGCATCAATACCTACGACCTGTATTCCCATGTAATGGGAACGCGAAAAGGCGATATTTTCCGCATGTTCTCCATCGGTGGCGGCATGGCCGAAGCGTATCGGGAATCTCAATTGCAGCCACAGGAGAAAAAACGCTTTCCGCCGGTGGCCCTGTTTTCAGGCCCGGTGCAAACCAACGCCGACGGCGAGGCCCGGTTTTCACTGAAGATGCCCAACTATATCGGCGCGGTACGCCTGATGACAGTCAGCGCCAACGGGCGCAGGTATGGTTCGGCGGAACGAACCGTTCCGGTGCGTACGCCCTTGATGGTGATGCCGACCATGCCGAGACTGTTGGGCCCGGAAGACTATTTTACCATTCCGGTTACCGTCTTCGCTCTACAAAAAGGCATAGAAAAAGTCAGCGTTCGGCTGGATGCTTCCGGTCCAATTGAGGTAGAGGCTCCCCGGGAAAAGAAAATCATCTTCCCTGAAAACGGTGAGAAAGATACTTTCTTCCGGGTTCGGGTGAAGGCGGAGACGGGAACGGCAAAGCTTCGCGTCGTTGCCAGGTCAGGAAAACATCGAGCTGATCATGAAGCCGACATCAAGGTCCGGCCCTATTCTCCCCGGGTATCCAAAAACATATCACGCGAAACCGGACCCGGAAAAACCATTTTCGTGGAAATTCCCGGAGATGGGATTCCCGGAACCAACCAGGCGGTTGTTTCCGTATCCAGTCGGCCTAGACTGCAGTTGCGTCATCGCCTGGGCTGGCTGATCCATTATCCCTATGGCTGTGTTGAGCAAACGGTATCCGCGGCTTTTCCACAACTGATGATGATCGATTTCTTCCGTCCCAGCACGAAGGATCGCCAAGAGATCGATGAAAATATCAATGCCGCAATTGAGCGCCTGAAAAAATTCCTTCTGCCTTCCGGTGGATTCTCTTTCTGGCCGGGATCCCGACATCTTTCCGTCTGGGGGACGGCTTACGCCGGACATTTTCTACTGGAGGCCAGGAAGCTTGGCTACCACGTGCCGGGCGAATTGATCACGCCATGGATCGATTTCCAGGAACAGCGATCCCGGACGACTACGGACAACCTGATGATCAGGTTATACCGGGTCTACGGCTTGACTCTTGCCGGGAAAACGCCCTGGGGTGCGCTGAATCTGCTGAATGAAAACAGTCTAGAGGATATGCAGGACACGGAGAAATGGATGTTGGCTTCCTGCTATTACATGGCGGGTAAGCCCCAGGTGGCGAAAGGGATTCTGGAAAAAACCGGAACCCGGGTCGATCCATACGCGGTGCCTGGAGAAACATTTGGTTCCTGGCTGCGGGACAAGGCGGTTATTCTTGAGCAGGCAAGCCGGATGCAACGTTGGTCCGTGGCGGACAAACTCTACGATGAGTTGGTGGAGGAATTATCGGGAGACTCCTGGCATTCCACGCAATCTCTCGGGTATGCTCTGCTGGCGATTGGGCGGTATGTGCGATCCAGGGGAGACAAACTTACCGGCGACCTTCCCCTTCTCTCCGGTACCATAAAACTTCCGGATGGGGGAACCCACACGTTTTCTTCCCGGGAGCAGAAGATATCCTTTCCAATGGAGAAAGGCTTCGGAGGAACGGCTCGGGTCACTTTCAATTCGTCAACCGAAGCCAGCCGGTGCTTTGTCGGTGTGGAATGGAGCGGAGTGCCTCTCAAGCCGATATCTGCGAAGGAATCCAAAAATCTGGAACTTCAGGTGCGTTGGTTTGATCGAAGCGGAACCGCAATTGATCCGCGTTCCCTGTCTCAGGGGACTTCCTTCTGGGGGCACTTCCGGGTTCGATCCACCTGGCAGAAAAACCGGCGTGTAGAGAATCTGGCCCTGCTGCAGGTGCTGCCTTCCGGATGGGAAATCGACAACCTGCGTCTTTCCGGAGACGATCTCCCCGCCTGGATGAAGGGATTCCGGATCAATCGTGAGGACTACTTGGATATCCGCGACGACCGGGTGATCTGGTTTTTTGACCTGAACCGGGATCATCTTGATTTCGTGGTCAAACTGACCGCGGTTGTCCCCGGCGAATATGTGTTGCCGCCTACCCTGGTGGAAGGTATGTATGACAGTCGTTTTCGCGCCGTTGAACCCGGTAAGGCCGTCAAGGTGGAGGAATAGAAAAACGCCGTTTCCGCTTTTCCATTCGTTCGGCAAGGGTGGCACGCTGGTCCGGGGTTAGCATGGCGCGGATATCCAGAAATGTGTAAATAAATTCTCTCATTATTTGCGAATGTGTTTTGCCCAGGGAGTGTATGTAGGCGGAGATCTGCTCGCGACTTGTCTCCGGCCGGCGAATCTTCGCCGCCAATTGGATTTCGGCGATTTTCAGCTCCGCCACCAGGCGAATTACCCGGGTTTCCGATTCCAGGATGCGTTGCTGAATTTTTTCTATTTGCTTTTCGCTCAACCCCAGCTTTTCCTTGAGGGTCAGCACCAAGCGTGAATCCGGTGCTCCCGCCCCAAAGCTCAGAGGCGGGAAAGGCGGTTTGTCATCCCCGGGCCCGATGCGGCTTCCCGTCAGAAAGATTGGAATCAACAGAAAAGCAGATATTGCAGCGGGTATGCGGCTTGGTTTCCTCATGGTTTCCTCATATCGTGTCCGCGGTTCTGCCGGGTGGGTTGAAAAAACCATTGCCGACTCAGCCGAAGCAGCAGTTGAACCCGCTGACCGGAATCCAGAAATGTGCCCAACCGGGCCAATGTGTTGACGTATTGCTGGTTTAGCTTGTTCTCCAGGTCGTTCAGGGCCTTGACCAGTTTGGTCAGTGTCTTGGGGTCCAGGTACGGATCGCTCAGGCCTTCAATGATTTCCATGCGCTTGTCGAGAATTTTTTGCTTGTATTCCATCTGGACCAGTCGAAATTCCGTCATAAGGCGGCGGATTTCCCCGCGCTGCTCCGGATTCAGGTTCAGGTTTCGGACTCTCTGGTCCG
>Ga0272441_10014800_pt1 | contig 10994 bp, 7 predicted proteins | sample SSMProp6N_FD_193582 | JGI IMG/M metagenome (GOLD analysis project Ga0272441, IMG submission 193582) | Marine sediment archaeal communities from Little Sippewissett salt marsh, Falmouth, MA, United States - SSM-Prop-6N | ecosystem: Environmental > Aquatic > Marine > Wetlands > Sediment ...
GGCGGTTGAGCCCTGGAGTTCCACCGCCGGGCCATTGTGGAAGTACACCACCCCCGTCAGCACAGCCACTGCGGCGAGCATCACGAGGATCACTATTAGTGCTTTGTGCTCGGGTTCCACGTCGCGTCCGCCTTGCTGAACCTATTGGGGGCTGCGCGGCTTCTCTATTCTACAGGCCGACATCGCTCATGTGAAGCGGAATCTTCCGCGTCGCAAGCTCGGTCTGCACATCGTGGGCGTCGAGTTGGTCGGGCGTAGTGTCGTGGCGCAGGGCCAGTGTGGCTGCGAGACCGGCCACTTGGCCTGTGTGGGCGGCCGGCGGGATAACGCGGGTCACCTGCCAGGCATCGCCTTCGGACGAGATGCATCGGCCTGCTGTCAACAGCCCTGTCACTCGGCGTGGCACGAGCGCGCCGTAGGGGATTTCCCACACGTAGCCCGGCTTGCGCCAGTCGGCCACCAGACCTACGGAGTCGGGCACGTGCTGGCCGTAGCCGCCATCGGACATCGTGGCGTGGCCACAGATGCGGCGGGTGGTGCGGAACTGCGCCATCGAGGGGAGCGTGAGGGGGAAGTAGTTGTGGCGTTCGTCGGCGCCGTGCTTGGCGAAGCGGGCCTTCAGGTTGTCGGTGAGCAGTTGGCGGCTGGCGAGCACAAAGCGGGTCACGTCCTCGGCATCGGTGCCGGGCGTGCGCCAGCCGGCGTTGTCGCCGTGTCCTGCGTTGTCGCCGCCGAGGCGGATGCCATCGTAGAGCGGGTCGCCGCACTGCGCCGCCACGGCCTGCTGCGCCCGTTCCAGGCGGCCCATCAGTGCCCAGATGGTCACCCAGTTGTCGCCGTCCGCACATTCGGCGCCCGCGCGGCAGGCCACATCGGCATCGCCGGTGGCGTCCACCACGGCCTTGGCGCGGAACAGCCCACGGCCGCTTTTGTTCTCCACCTCCAGGCCTGCCAGGCGATTGCCTTCCATCACGGGCGCACACACCAGCGTGTCGAGCCACAGTTCCGCGCCCGCCTCCACCAGCACCTCGTCGAGCGCCAACACGAACGCAGCGGGCGAGAAGATCACGCGGTAGCGCTTGGGCTCGGGCACATTGCGTCCCTGCTGCCAGCCGGGAGGGATGGTGCCTGGGCCATACTTGATACTCTTGTGGAGCAGTTCCTCGGTGATGCCGAACATCACCTGCGTGCCGTTGCCATCGCACAGGGGCAGATACACGTCGATGAGTCCCGACGTGGCGAGCCCGCCGAACTGGATTGTCTTCTCCACCAACGCAGTCTTGAGCCCATTGCGCGCAGCCTCCAGGGCAGCCGCCACCCCCGCCACGCCGCCGCCTGCCACCAGCACATCGAAGCTTCGCTCGAAGTCCACCGCCCTGGCTCCTAGGTCGTACATAAAAGGACCTCCCCCGTCGCACGCACGGCGTCCATTCTCGCGCGTCGGGCCGTGCACGTCAACTGCCACGTAGGGCGGGAGCCTGCGCCCCAATCCAGCCGGGGCGAGAGCAGTTGACACATGAGGCCAATGCTGCCAATATGATTCCCTCAGGCCTTGCGATGCGAGGTCCCGCACAGCCTGTCCCTTACTCAGGAGGTAGTCCGCCCATGTCCCGCATCTCCCGTAGCCTCTGGTGCGCCTTGGTCGCGAGCGTGTTGGCGTGCACCATCGTGTCGGGCGGCGAAGCCAAACCCAACGCCAAGCCCAAAGCGCCCGCGCCGCCGCCTACCCTCAAGGTGAAGAAGGCGCCGTTCAAGATCGAGGTCAAACTCAAGGGCATCTTCGAGGCCGCCACCGCCGCCGAACTGGCGCTCGTGCCCAAGGCCTGGTCGGCGCTCCAGGTGCAGAAGGTCGTCGATCAGGGCACACGCGTCAAGAAGGGTGCCCCCGTGCTATGGCTCGACACCGAGAAGCTCGACGAGGCGATCCGCAACACCGAGGCCGACCAGGCACTCGCCGACCTGGGCCTCAAGCAGGCCGAGGAAGCGCTGCGGGCCCTCGAGAAGACCACACCGCTCGACCTCGCCGCCACCGAACGCGGCAACAAGCGGTTTGGCGAGGACTACAAGCATTTCTTCGAGGTGCAGATGCCCTACTCGCGCAAGAGCTGGGCGTTCTCGCTCAAGAGCGCCGAGTTTGGTCTCATGTACTCCACCGAGGAACTGCGCCAACTCGAAAAGATGTACAAGGCCGACGACTTGACCGAGGAGACCGAGGAGATCATCCTCAAGCGAGCACGCCACAACGTGGCGCGCGCCAAGCTCAAGTTCCAGGACGCCAAGAACAAGATCGACAAAGCCCTCGCCTACGACCTGCCCCGCAGCGAAGAGAACATGAAGGACAAGGCCGAGCGGCAGGCGCTGGCCTACGCCAAGGCCAGGATCACCCTCCCAGCACAGCTCAGGCAGAAGCAGCTCGAATTCGAGAAGCAGAAACGCGGCCGCGACGAGGCACGCAAGAAACTGGCCAAGCTCAAGGCCGACCGCAAGCTGATGGTCGTCAAGGCGCCAATCGACGGCATCGTGTACTACGGCCAGTGTGTGCGTGGCCACTGGAACGTGGCCGTGGCTGGCCTCCTGCGCAAGGGCGGCGGGCTCAAGCTACACCAGGTGTTCATCACCATCGTGCAGCCACGTCCGATGCAGGTGCGAACCAGCGTGCCCGAGAAGGAACTCCACCAACTCACCCCCAATCTCGAAGCGGTCATCACCCCCACCGGCTACCCCAACCGCAAGCTCGGTGCCCGTCTCGCGGTCGTGTCGCCTGTGCCTGTCAAGGAAGGCACGTTCGATGCCCGGCTAGCCGTCAACCCCGCCGGCGCCGATGCGGTGCTGCCCGGCATGACCTGCTCGATCACCGTCATTGTCTACAGCAAGAAGGACGCCATTGCCGTTCCCGCCACGGCCATCCAGGCCGACAAGGCCAAACGCTATGTGCTCGTGGCCACCAAGGGGGGCAAACACGTCCGCCGCGACGTGACGACCGGCAGGCGGGCGAACAAGCAGGTCGAGATCGTCAGCGGACTCAAGCCCGGCGAAACCATCCTGGTGAAGAAGCCGTGAGCCACATATCCCGCACAGCACGATGGGCGATGGCCGCCACGCTATGCGTCACCGGCGGGTGGGGGTGTGGCCCCAGGCCATCGCGGTTCGCCGTCACCGGCCCCAAGCCCAAGCCTGTGGCGGCGCCCGCCCCGCAGGCCATCGACGCAGCCCTGGCACGCGGCATCGCGTTCCTCGTGGCCGACCAGAACAAGGATGGGTCGTGGGGCAGCGCCCGACGCACCAAGGGCCTCAACATCTACGCGCCCGTGCCCGGCGCCCACGACGCGTTCCGCACCGCCGTCACTGCCCTGTGCATCATGGCCCTCATCGAGGTGGGCGACGACGATGGGCCGGCACTCGCGGCCCTCACACGCGGCGAGGCATGGCTGCTCGAACGCCTGCCGAGGCTTCGCCGCGCCAGCCCCCGCGCCATCTACAACGTGTGGGGCCACGCCTACGCCATCCAGGCGCTCGTGCGCATGCTCGGCCGCCAGCCCGCCAATGCCGCGAGGCAGGAACGGATCCGCCAGCTCATCCGCACGCAGATCGGCTACCTTGTCCGCTACGAATCCGTGGACGGCGGATGGGGCTACTACGACTTCCGCGCGCACACCCAAAAGCCCACATCGCAATCCACCAGCTTCATCACCGCCACCGCCCTCATCGCCCTCAGGGATGCGCAGCAGGCCGGCATCGAGCCGCCGCGGAAGCTCGTGACGCGGGCCGTCACCTCGCTCCATCGTCAGCGCAAACCCGATTTTTCCTACCTCTACGCCTACAGCCACAAGTATGCCCCGATGTACAGCATCAACCGCCCGGCCGGCAGCCTCGGCCGCTCGCAGGCCTGCAACGCCGCACTGCGCGTGTGGGGCGACAGGTTGGTGACCGACGCCGTGCTGCGCACCTGGCTCGAGCGCCTGTTCGCCCGCAACGGCTGGCTCGACATCGGGCGCAAGCGCCCGATCCCCCACGAATCGTGGTTCGCCGTCGCCGGCTACTTCTTCTACTACGGCCACTACTACGCCGCCGTGTGCATCGACATGCTCCCACGCCGCCAGCGCCCGCGCTTCCGCCACCACCTCGCCACCGTCCTGCTCCATCTCCAGGAAAAGGATGGCTCGTGGTGGGACTACCCGCTCTACAACTACCATCAGCAGTATGGCACGGCCCTCGCCCTTATGGCCCTCGCCCCGTGCCGACGGTGACGCGCCTGCACACGTGGCGCTTGACGGCGTGTGGCCGCCGCGGTAGGCTTGCCTGCCATGGTAGTGCCCCACCACCGCCACGAAGGAGTATCCGGTGCGCAAGAGACGACTGGCGACCTGGAGCCCGTGGTGCGCCGCTTTGCTCCTGAGCGCGTGGACGGTCGCCGGGGGAGCGGGTGCGATGGCGGCCGAGCCGAAGGGTGCCCCCTGGCGCGTGCGTCCGCTGGCGCAGGACTTCGTGAAGATCTACGAGTCGCCGGTCCCCCTGGCCGTCTACTGCTACAGCCCCGGCCTCGCGCGCTGCCCCAGCGGTCGGCTCGTGGCCACGATGGACATCGGCGGCCCCGGCCTCTTCCTGCTCAAGGGGCTGGCCGGCACACAAGGTGCGCGCGTGCCGCGCGGCAAGGTATTCACGTCCGACGACCACGGCAAGACCTGGACCCACCGGGCCAACTTCCCGTTCGCACACGCCAGGCCCTTGGTGGCCGGCAAGGCACTCTACGTGCTCGGCCAGGGAGGCGATCTCAAGATCATTCGCTCGGATGATTGGGGCGCCACGTGGTCGGCCCCCGCCCGCCTCACCACCCGCCAGCGCTGGCACCAGGCCCCGTGCAATGTCCACTACGCCCACCGCTGCGTCTACCTCGTGATGGAGCGGCGGGTCTACCTCGACGTGCGGTGCTGGGGCGTGAGCGCCCTGGCTCCCGTGCTCATGCGTGCCAAGGAGACGGCCGACCTCACGAAGCGTGAGAGCTGGACGTTCGCCTCCGAACTGGTGTTCCGCGACGCCGTGCCGCGCGACAAGCTCGACTGGTTCGGCGTGCCCTTCTACAAGACCGACCGTCTGAACGGGGCACTGCTGTCGCTGCGCCGCCACTGTGCGCCCATCGGGTGGCTCGAGACCAACGTCGTGCAGTTCGTCGATCGCAACCACTATTGGTTCGACCCCAAGGGCAAGACCTTCCACTTGTGGATGCGCGCGCACACGGGCGGCACGGGCCTCGCGGCCATCGCCAAGGTGGTGGAGAACGACGACGGCTCGATGACCACCATGCTTGAGACCGTCCCGTCGGGCCGCAAAGTCGCCTACGTGCCCTGTCCCGGCGGCCAGATGAAATTCCATATCCTCTACGACACCGTCACCGGCCTCTACTGGCTGCTCAGCTCGCAGGCCACCGACAGCATGACCCGGGCCGACCGCCTGCCGTCCGACCGCTACAACCTGCCCAACAACGAGCGGCACCGGCTCCAGCTTCATTTCTCGAAGAACTGCATCGACTGGTGCTTCGCCGGCCTCGTGGCCCTCACCGACTCGCCCAGGCAGGCGCGCCATTACGCCTCGATGGTGATCGACGGCGACGACCTCCACATCGCCAGCCGCTCGGGCGACCATCGCGCCAAGAGCGCCCACGACGGCAACTTCATCTCGTTCCACACCGTCAAGAACTTCCGCGACCTCGTCTACTGAGAAGGGATAGGCCGATGACCGTGGACCTCGATTCCGAACTGCGGCGAACCAACCCCGACTACGTGGTCTACAAGCCGGGCAGCGTGGACGGCTCGACGTTCGACACGGGCAACGAGCACTTCCTCGTGTTCGACGGGCCCGACGGCTCGCTCATGTGCGTGTGGACCCAAAGCAGCTACGAGGGCGCGGGCGACCATCGCATTGTCTTCTCCCGCTCCGATGACGAAGGCGTCACCTGGGCGCCGCCACTGCGCATCGTCGGCCCCACCCGGCCCGGCGACGGCCGCATGTCGAGTTGGGGCTTCCCGCTACTCTCGAAGTCCGGCCGCATCTATGTCATCTGGAACCAGTATCAGGGCATCGACGACGTGATCCACCAGCACACAGGCACCATGGACGGCTGCTACAGCGACGACATGGGCGCCACCTGGTCCGATCCCGTCACCATCCCCATGCCCCGCAGCCCCCACGACCACACCGACCCCACGGTGCCGAGCAACTGGATCGTGTGGCAGAAGCCCATCCGCGACCTCGATGGCAAATGGTTCACGGGCTTCAGCCGCTGGGTCAGCAAAGCCGTCCGCACCCCGCCCCACAACAACTCGTGGACAGCGTGGGAAACGGTCGTCGAGTTCATGCGGTTCGAGAACATCGACGCCGACCCCGAGCCCCAGGACATCGCGATCACCTATTCCGCCTGGGGCGACGAGGCGCTCCGCGTGCCCCACTACGCCAACCCTGTGCTCAGCATCGCCCAGGAGCCCAGCCTCGTCCGCCTGCCCGACGACAGGCTTGTCTGCGTGATGCGCACCATGGCCGGCTGCATATGGTACAGCGTCTCGTCCGACGACGGGCGCACGTGGTGCAGTCCCAGGCCGTTGCTCCGCCGCGACCACGGCCTGCCCATCCTCGAGCCGCTCTGCTGCTGCCCCATCTACGCGCTCGCCGACGGCCGCTACATCCTGCTGCACCACAACAACGACGGTCGCCTCGACGGCTGCGCGCCAGAGGACACGAGCAAGAACCGCCGCCCCGCGTTCATCGCCCTCGGCGAGTTCCGCCCCGACGCCGAGCAGCCCATCTGGTTCAGCGACTCGAAGCAGCTTATGGACAACCAGGGTGCAGGCATTGGCCCGTTGAGCCGCATCGACATCGGCGTCTACCCCAGCTTCACCAGTCGTGGGGGCACCGAGGTGCTGTGGCACCCCGACCGCAAGTTCTTCCTGCTTGGCAAACGCATCACGGCCGAGTGGTTGGCCGACCTGGAGGTGCCTGCGCCGTGATGCACGTCGAGCGGTTCCGCAAGCTCATGGCCTTCGAGCCCGTGGACAGGCTGCCTGTGGTCGAGTGGGCAGGCTGGTGGGACAAGACCGTAGCCCGTTGGCACACCGAAGGCCTGCCGGCCGAACTCACCGACGCGGCCGAGATCCGCCGCCACCTTGGCCTCGACCGCTATCTCCAACACTGGATCCGTCCCCGTGGTCCAGGCTGCCCCGGCGCCCCGAGCCACGGCGCGGGCATTGTGGCCGACGCGGCGGGCTACGAGTCCGTGCGCGAGCACCTGTATCCCAACCCCGCGATCAACGCCGATGCGTTCCGCCCCTGGGGTGTCGAGCACGAGCGGGGCGAGGCCGTGGTGTGGATCACGATCGAAGGCTTCTTCTGGTTCCCCCGCACCCTGTTCGGCATCGAGCGGCACCTGTTTGCCTTCTACGATCAGGCCGACCTGATGCACAGGATGAACGAGGATCTGTGTGAGTTCAACCTGCGGGCGCTCGACGAGTTCTGCGCGGTGTGCACGCCCGACTTCGCCACGGTGGCCGAGGATATGTCGTACAACCACGGGCCGATGCTGTCGAAGGAGTTGTTCGACGAGTTCTGCGCGCCCTACTACCGTCGGATCACCGCCGCGCTCAAGGAACGCGGCATCGTGGCGATTGTGGACTCCGACGGGGACGTGACGCCGCTGATCCCGTGGCTCGAGGAGGTGGGCATCGAGGGCATTCTGCCGCTCGAGCGGATGGCGGGCGTGGACGTGGCGGCGATCCGCCGGGCACACCCGCGCTGGCGCATGCTCGGGGCGTTCGACAAGACGGTGATGAAGCACGGCGAGGCCGCGATGCGGCGCGAGTTCGAGCGTCTGCTGCCTGTGATGAGCCAGGGCGGCTTCGTGGCCGCCGTGGACCACCAGACTCCGCCCGACGTGTCGCTCGATACGTATCGCGTCTACGTGGAATTGCTGCGCGAGTATTGCGAGCGGGCGGTCGCACGCCGCGAATAGGTCGTATTGGTCATATCGGTCCTATGTCAGCGGCGAGATGTCGCCGTCACGCTCATCCACTGGCGCTCGAAGGAGAAGCCATGACCCCTCGCGAACGTCTGCTGACCACAATGCGCGGCGGCGTGGCTGACCGTGTGCCACTGGTGTTGGCCGGGTTCCAGTTCCCCTCGCACGATGCACTGCGTCCCGTCGACGACCCGCATCGGCGCCAGATCGCCGAGCGCGTGCTCGACCAGATGCACTTCGAGGTCGGCGTCGGCTCGGGCGTCAACCGCTTGCTTGTGACTCCTCCCCAGCGGATGCGTCACGAGCACAGGGAACTGGGCAACGGGCTGCGCGAGACCCACGGCGTGATCGATACGCCCAAGGGCGAGTTGACGTTCCACACCCGATACGACCCCGCAGCCCGCACGACGTGGACGCTGAAGTATCCGTGCGAGACGCCCGAGGACGTTGCCAAGATCGCCTCGGTGCCCTGGGAAATGCCTCCCGGCGTGGCACCCCCCGACCTGGACACGCTGCCCCCTGCCTTCCACCGCCGAGGCATCGTCCGCGCCACCATCTCGTCGCCGTTCGTGTGTGTGGCGGGGATGATGCCCTACCAGACGTTCCTGATGATGTGCGCGACCGAACTCGAGTTGGTGAAGGAACTGACCGAGATCTGTCGCCAGCGCATCCTCGCCGTGCTCGAGGTGCTCTTCTCACAGCCTGGCATCGAGTATGTGTGGATCGGCGGCAGCGAGTGGGTGACCCCGCCGATGGGATCGCCCGCCCTCTACGACGCCCTGGTGCAGGAGCAGGAGCAGAGCCTCATCGACTTCATCCACGGGCACAGCGACGCCGTGGTGCACGTCCACTGCCACGGCCACGTGCGCCACGCCATAGGCCGCTGTATCGAGCGCGGGGCCGACTACACCGAGCCCGTGGAGCCGCCGCCCGACGGCGACATCACGATGTCCGAGGCCAAGGCATTGGCGGCCGGCCGCATCACACTCGGTGGTAACGTCGAGGCGCGCGTCCTCTGCAACGAATCCGAGGATGTCACTGAACAGGCCGTGCGCGCGGCCTTCGAGGGCGGAAAGGAGCGTTTCGTGCTCCGTCCTTCCGAAGGCCCGTCAGCCGTCATCGGCGAACGCGAGTGTGCCAACTGGATGAAAATGGTCGACGTGTGGGAAGAGCTGTCGCCGATCCCCTGAGGGCAGGTGGCGAAGGCGCCGGCGCCGCAGCACCACGACGGGGCGGTCGTGCCGCACTTGACTCGACCGTTGTGAACTCGATAATGCGGGCTGGCCGCCCCGCTCGCAGGAACGGGGGGAAGAACAAGGGCACGAGCACGAAAGGCACAGGCAATGGATTTCGAGAAGTTCAAGAACCCCGATTCGCGGCTTCGGCCGGCGCCGTTCTGGGCGATCAACGACCGCATCACGCCCGAGGAGACGGCGCGGCAGATGACCGAGATGATCGACAAGGGGTTGTCGGGCGGGTTCTTCCACTCGCGCGCCGGCCTCATCACCGACTACCTGGGCGACGAGTGGGTGGCGTCGATGCAGGCTGCGCTCGATGTGGCCAAGAGCCAGGACGGCTACCTCTGGCTCTACGACGAAGACCTCTGGCCGTCGGGCAACGCCGGCGGCCAGGTCGCGGCCACGGCCGACGAATACCGCCAGGCATACATCGAGGCCGAATACGTGCCCATCGGCAGCGCCCCGATGGACGACCACGACGGCGTGCCGGTCATGGCCTACGCCATCCACGGCCGCAACGGTGGATTCGTGACCGACATCCACTCGATCCCGCCACAGGACGCGGCCGACTGCCAGGGGGTGGACCGATTGGTGTTCCGCCGTCACTACGCGCCCAAGACCGGCTGGTGGTCGGGCGAGAGCTACGCCAACCTGCTCCACCCCGCCGTCACCAAACGCTTCATCGAGCTTACCCACGAAGTTTACCGCAAGCATTTCGGCGATGATTTCGGCAAGCGGATCCCCGGCATCTTCACCGACGAGCCTCAGCTCTACAGCCGCCCGACTGCGCTCCCCTGGTACGACGGCATCCCTTTCGCCTACGTCGAGCGCACGGGGCGCGAGTTCTGGGACGACCTGCCGTTCCTGTTCCTCGACGGCCCCGAGGCCCGCAAGATCCGCCTGCTCGTCTACCGCACCATCATCAATATGTTCTGCCAGCACTACTCCAAGCCGCTCTACGAATGGTGCGAACGCAATCACCTGGAGCACACGGGCCACTACAACGCCGAGGACAGCCTGCCCGGCCAGCTTATGAACCACTGCGGCGGCATCATGGCCCACTACCGCTACCAACAACTCCCCGGCATCGACCACCTGTGCCGCCAAACCGACGGGATGCTCTTCACCGTCAAACAGGTCGGCTCGGCCGCCCGACAGCTCGGTCGACGCGGCGCCCTCACCGAGATCTTCGGCGTGTCGCACCACACCAACACGTTCGAGGACTTCAAGTGGCAGGGCGACTACGACCTGGTGCTCGGCGCCACGTTCTTTTGCCCTCACCTTACTCTCTACTCGGCGCGGGGCAAGCGCAAGCGCGACTATCCGCCGAACTTGAACTACCAGCAGACCTACTGGGAGCATCTCCGCCCGCTCAACGACTACTTCACGCGTGTGGCCTCGGTGCTCACCACCGGCAAGCCCGAGTGCGAGGTGGTGTTCCTCCATCCCGTCGAGGCCGCCTCGGCCACCCTCCGGCGCGGCATCGCCAAATCCCGTAGCGGTCTGCCCCAAGACCTGCCAAGCGCCAACACCGCCGGCGCGGGCGAACTCGACCGAATCCTGCGCAGCTTGTTCCAGGCCACGCTCAACGCAGGCTACGACGCCGACTTGGCCGACGAAGGCTATTTGGCCGACCTTGGCAGCGTGAAGGGCAAGCGTTTGGTCGTCGGCAAGATGAGCTACTCGGTGGTGGTGGTGCCCGAGGCCGCAACGTGGCGCCCGAGCACGCTGGAGTTGCTGCGGCAGTTCGCGGC
>Ga0272441_10014801_pt1 | contig 10993 bp, 7 predicted proteins | sample SSMProp6N_FD_193582 | JGI IMG/M metagenome (GOLD analysis project Ga0272441, IMG submission 193582) | Marine sediment archaeal communities from Little Sippewissett salt marsh, Falmouth, MA, United States - SSM-Prop-6N | ecosystem: Environmental > Aquatic > Marine > Wetlands > Sediment ...
GATGGCTCCGTATCAGGCTCTTATTGTTACGGAAGCGGACATTCTAAAATTGCATCTGGTGCTGCGTTTATATGATTTAAGCCGCTATCTAAGCAGAGGACAACTGGTACTAATGCAAGGGCCGGATGCAGAGAGGTTACTGGAAGAGTTTTTCCTGGGCCACCCCGGTTATAATGCAGTAAGCGAAGCAATATGCTGGACGTGGTTAACCGAAGCGGAGAATCAGAAATTTGGTCAGCAGGTAGGTTTGGCGATGGATAGAGCGGTCGGGAAAACTTCCAAGGATGTCAATGAACTTCTAGAACAGCTAAATCATTATGATCAGGAAGCAGATGCGGAAGATATAAAAAATATAGAGATATCATCACTGAGGGTCATCAACTGCACCAATGCCTATACCCTCACCGACTATGTAACCAGTCGCGATTTTTTGAGAAGCTTTGCGCGGTTGGGGACCCAGACAGATTGGCTGGTTTTGGATCGTCCGGAGAAAGTATCGCATCATGCGCAATTGGAGCGTCTAAACAGTTGCAAACCCCACTTGATATTGCTGGTGGATATGCTACGAAGTGATATTGGTTCGAATCTGCCGAGATCGTCCGTATGTGCCACGATACTGCGTGATATTCCGTCATCTCTTTCAGATGCAAAATCTTGTCCGGCAAAGCGGCTGGGTGCTTTGGATTTTATTTTTTATCCCCGCCAGGGAGATGGTGAAAAACTTAGGCAGGCAGGGTTGCCGGAGAAACAACTGATTCATTTACCTTGGGCTGCAAACGACGAATTATTTCGGCCGGTCAGTCTGGATGAACAGGAGCAGAAACAATATAGTTCTGAAGTGGTTTTAGTTGCCGACAGGGCCAGTACCGATCCGGAGAATTATAAAATCACACTGCCCACTCATCAGCAGCTTTTAAATACGGTGCTGGAGGATATTCGGCAAAAACCGGAAAATTATTACCGGGAAGCGGCGGAAAAATTTCTCCAGAGGGCCCAGCGCTGCGGGATTAAACTGAAGGAAGAGGACCTGCGGAAATATTTCACGGGACTGATAGAAAACTATTTGGGGCCGGGGGTCTGGCGGGATGCGTATTGTCAGGCAGTAGCGAAGGAAGGTTTTGATTTTCGAATCTGGAGTTTGGCGACGTTGCGGGCAAGCAGCGGTGAGGCGGGCAGTTATTGGCAGGAATCACCGGTGAGTTCGCTGGTAGCGGGGGCAGTCAGAGAAGGAGAGGAGCTAAACAAGCTGTATAACGGGGGTAAGATATTTATTTGTCTTAGTGATACAGGGTATCCCAGTGATTATCTACTCAACGGTATTGCGGCGGGAGCGTTTTTTCTGGTCAAGTCTCATCCAAGAGATCAGGAGCAGGATGGTATAGGGGAATTTTTCCAAATTAATAAAGAATTGATTACTTTTAAAGAGCCGCAAGAACTTGTTCGTAAGATTCGTTATTATCTCGAGCACGAATCGGAAAGGCGTCGCCGGGCTGAGGCGGCCCGAAATGAACTTCTGAGCAGGCATACCTATCGCCACCGGGCTCAGAGCATAATTGATACTGTTATCTGTAACTGCGCATAAAAAAGGGGCCACGGGTTGCTGAAAGCTGGGGGGGGCAGCTAACAGCGGGGGAGGAAATACCCGTAGCCCACAAATATTCTCACACAGTTCACCGAAGGTGTCAAGGATTAGATTGAAAATTTTCCAACAGCAATGATCATGTTGGATTTTCTGTGTAATCTATTAGTTGTTAAGACGTTAGATATCTTCAGTCCGTCAGGTTAAACCTGGCGGGGGAAAATCGTTCTTAGGTATTGTACATCGGTGGTGCAGGTTTGAAGGCGGCCCTGGGGAAGCTTGACACCTTCCCATTGAATCCAACCACGATAGCCGATATCGTCCATAGCTTGGCGAACCTGGGCAAAATCGACCGAGCCGTGTCCCATTGTTCCATTGTAGTCCTTGGCGTGAAATTCACAGATGTGTTTATTCAAAAAACGGATCTCACGGTATATATCGTAGCCGGATTTGTTGGTATTTCCTACATCGTAATAGACCTGGATGTTGGGTGAGCCAATTTTATCGATCATATCCATGAGCTCTTCGGCGCTGAGCCAGGATTCGATACCAAGAATCACGCCGGCATCTTCGGCTTTGGGGGCTACTTTTTTAAGGCGGTTTACTACCTCGGCTTTGCCCTTGGGATCGTTAAGTAAATCACCGTTACTGAAGAAGGCCAACAATACTACGTTGATGTTTAAGGCCCGGCAGACATCTATGCTGTCACTGACCCACTTTTCGGTACGAGGATCGCTTTTGTAGGGAATGACATTGAGCTCACCTAGGGCTAAAGAAGCAATTTGTACATTGTATTTTTGAGCCGCCTGGAGATAAGCAGCCTGGACTTCCGGTTTGCGCGTATGCATATCGTCCTTGAGTGTTCCCATGCTGATCTGCACACCATCCAGACCGAGCTGGGAAGCTACATTTAAGGCCTCCGGATCGGCTGTTTTCCCCAAAGACCAGTCACAAGCACCGATGAGGAATCCTTGTGGTTTGCTTTTTGTGGTTGTGGGTGATTGACAACCGGCGCTGAAGGTGAGTCCGGCTAAGGCAGCGCGGCCGGTCATTTTCAACATTTGACGTCGATTTATGGCATATGTTTTTTTCATAAAAAGATTCCCTGTCTAGGCTTTCAGGCCCTCTAAGTTGGGCTTCATGGTATCTTTACACTTGATGAGTTCATCCCAGCTTACCACGCGATTTTCGTAGGCTGCTGTGCGGCCCAGGATTGTGATAAGATTACTGCGGACACTAGGCTCAACGGTGGGATTATCGAATTTACCAGCCATTATGTTTTCATGGAAGGTTTTAATATTGGCAACCGCCCCATCTACATATATGCCGGGGCTTTTACCACCTTTGTAGAAATTTTTTCCACGGATTAGTACCTGACCGCCATATTGAGTTTCCAATACGCCCAGGTTGCCAAACATGCGATTGCGGATGCCTTCAGGTTGAGTCCCGTGGCCGTTGAATTGTCTGGAACTGAAGGCAATTCCTACGTTATTGGGATATATGAAGGTAAGAACAAAATTATCCCAGCAGTCGCCAACTGTTCTGACCTTACGGCCTCCAGTGCCGTAGGCTGAGAGGGGAGGGGTGTCCATGATCCAATTCATAACGTCCAAGGTGTGTATATTTTGCTCGGTGATGATATCGCCGGAGAGCTGGGGGATCAATCCCCAGGCACGCAGTTGTACTTCCGGATTGTCAGGATTTTTTTTAAGGTCCTCCAAGTGCTGCTTCCAGGGAAGTCCGGCGTGGTAGGTGGACTCTCCAAAGGCGAAATCCCCTAAGGCTCCCTGGTGTACCAGTTTAAGAGCTTCCTGGTAGAAGGGGTCGGCTCGGGTCTGGAAGTCGATAAGGAAGCAAAGTTTTTTGCTAGAAGCCTTTTTACCGCTGGCGGCGATGCTGTGACATCCGGGAGTGTCAACGGCAATCGGTTTGGCGAGATAGACATGACAGCCGGCCTCTACGGCGGCGGCGGCCTGTTCGGGATGGAAATAGGGTGGACTTTCGATGGCAACGGCATCGACAATGCCTGCATCCAATAAACGTTTGTATCCCATCAAGCCAGTGTAACGATGCTGTTTTTCGATATTGTATTTATTGCCAACCTCATCCACGCGATCCTGGAAGTAATCGGCCACCGCAGTGAGCTCATAGCCGCCATTTTCTCTGAAGAGATGAGCGATCCATCCGCCCCGGTTACCGCAGCCGAATAATCCCAGTCTTAGCTTGGAATTTGCATTGGTTCCGCGGACCAGTTCCGGTTTTAAGGCGGTAAAGGTCAGTGCCGCCGAGGTGCCGGCCAGGAACTGCCGGCGGTTTAGTGATTGCTTTACCTGGGAAGAATTCGAAGATTTCTCTTTTGCCACCATATTTTAGTCTCCTATTAGATTATATCAGATAACCAGCTTCCGCTGGACCAGATGCTGCCAGCGGCTAATAAACAATTTTATCTATAGTGCCTAGATAAATCAAGATTGCAGATCTCTATGCTCTCAAGTTACTACTTCGATATTATACAATTGACAGAAGGTGCGTAGCTGACGGGCATAGTCGCCATAGAAAATAGTCTGGTGCATACCCTTTACATCACAAACATCATCAACTTCATTGATGGTCATTTCAATATTACTGCGGCAGCCACCGGTGGGGGGTATGGCAGGACAACTTACTACCTCGCCGCTGTAAATGTGCATTCGGGGTTTTTCTCCGGTAAGATACAGGGCCAGGGTTACTTTTTGGCCTGGAGAATATAACACCCGTGGTACACAGCCCCAACCAGCTTCGGCGTGAGACATTAAAGAATAGGGTTCGGCCGGTTCATTTACACCTTTCATTTTTGAAGGGCTGGTGCAGTGAGCGCCGAAGTATAAATTCTTTTCGGTATTCATAGAGGCGTTTTGCTGAAATCCGGGCTTGTCAAATAACTGTTGTACCAGCATCATGGTTAAGGTGGCGTTCAGATCGGATTGGCAGCCCGCCACTATTCCCTCGTCGCGCAGAGACATAAAACCCATGCAGGGTGGAGGATGCTTATGAGGTATTTTAAGTCCGGGGAGGCAATCCATCATGAGGGCATCGGCTTTTTCAGCCGCGAGGAGCCGTTTGAGTGCAAAATATGTTTTAGCCGCATCTATTATGTCATCCGAGGAAGGTTGGACTATTTCTCTGGCGTTTTTCTTGTAGGTATCGGCCAGCTTTTTTACCTCTTGGGTCGTTTCAAGCTTTAGATACTCATCAAGAAACCTCTGGTGGGGGATGGTATGCATTTGGGTTCCCAGGTACTGTACATAAGAGTCCTTCTGAGATGAGCCGTAAATATTTAACAATCGTGCCTGGTTCATCCAGTGAGCGGTTCGAATCATCTTCATGCCTCGGGCGACCGCATCGAGATCGTCTTGGGCACTGATCAAGTAAACTCCTGCCTGGTGATGAAGTTGATTAATGTGACCAACCAACAGAACCCCCAGAGTCGCCAAGACTACAGTGGGAATCTTTGTTTCTTTTATGATACGGGTAACGAGCGGCCAGTGTCCTTTCTTAAAGGGGATCAAGAGCAGTCCGTCGGGAGGTGACTTTTTTACCTGATTGATAAAGCGCGTTACCTCGGAGGCTTCATCTAGAGGCTTGTTTTCCATCTCGATTAGCATATCCAGGTTATGTTCAATCTGTTTTATGTGCTGGAGATAGTTTTTTTGATGTCCTTCGGCGTCAAAGGATGAGCCCGGCCAACTGTAATAACCCTCTTTTCGCAGAGATTCTGTAGGAGGATAGAGAAAAGCTCCCTTGATATGGGCTTTACGTTTTGTCCGGTTTTGGGCTGGCTTGGAGGAGCTGTCTGCCGCGAAGGTATCAGAGCCCAGAGAAATAACGGCGGCTGTAGTTCCCAGAGTTTGTAATAAGTCCCGCCGGGTTAGTCCGCAACAAACATGATCGGACGCGTGCTTCATGACTTCTCCTTTTTAACACAAGAAAAAAATTTGGGCTTGTTCTTCATTAACTTGTATGCAGTTTTCGAACGTATGCCGGAGTGATAGTTTATCTTGATAGTGGCTGCCGGTCAAGCGGAAATAGAAGAGCATAAGCGGGGCTAAAAATTTCGGGAAGCCGGTGTTTGTATATGCCGATATTTTATAAGAAATAACTTTTACGCCAAGGTAAACCTGTCCGGGCGGATAAGAGTCAGAAAAAGCGAGAGTACCGGGCTTTTGGCGGTAAAAAACGACCCAAAAAATACAGGCAATCTCTAAAAATCCGAAATTCGAAGGTTGAAACGGCGATTAGAAGTAACCGCATGGGCTAAAGCCCATCCTACCGGTGATTTTTAGAGGTGTCCTACAATATTTCAGGATATTGGAGAAATGCAAAGAGAAGATCACCCTCATTATAAATCCAGAATCCATTCCGTTAACTGGTTGTTATCGGGAGTGTTTTTTATCGGTCTGACAGGATTGGGGATATTATCACTTAAACAGCATTTTCAAATCCAGGATTTGAAGGCTCTCGAGAGCGTAAAAACTCAGCATAACGCTCGCGAGAACAGTCACCTGGTAAATCATCTGGTACATATGCAAAGACAGGTGAACCAACAGATCGGGCAGTCCGCTGAGCAGATGGATAAAATTATCCGACAACTCGAGGGAGCAGAAGAAATCTTATCAGATCTTTCCGGCGGTATCTGCCTTATCCAGGGAGAATATGTCTTTGTGGATCCGCAGACGCAACAACCTTTGCGTCATGTTGAGAAGCTTACAAAAGGGGAAGAACCAAACGAAATAAAATTATTCCCCGTCATTTCACCGGAAACAGAGGAGCCTACCAGTGCGCTGGTGTTAAGCGTTGAAGGAGAGGGGACTCCTTTAGTGGTAGAATTTACCGGTACCGGTTTTCTTATTGATGAGAAAGGATATGTGGTTACGAACAAACACGTAACCGGGCCGTGGCGTTATACGCATGATTATCAAACAATTTTGCAGGCGGGATATGAAGCTCAAATGTTGATCTTTCGGGCGTTTTTCCCTAACCAGCCTGAGCCCTTTGAATTGGAAGTCAGGGCTTTTGATTCTCAAGAAGATGTGGCCCTGGTTTATTGCGATCTGGGAGGTCGTCAGATACCCGTTCTGCCCTGTGGGCAAGATCCTGACAATTTGAGGACAGGACAGACCGTGCTGGTGCTCGGTTATCCGACAGGGTTTGATCTGTTGCTGGCCCGGATGGATCAGGAACAGCTTAATCAATTACTGGGAGTGCAAGGCGTATCCTTTGAGGAAGTCGCCTTGAAATTAGCAGATCGGAATCTAATTCAACCGGTGGCGACGCGAGGGATGTGTGGCCGGGTTCACGAAGGGCGAATTATCTATGATGCGCCCACTGCGATAGGGGGGTCCGGAGCGCCGGTAATCAACCTGAACGGTGAGGTGGTAGCTATCAATACGGCCCTTATGAAAGAGTTTGCGGGGACAAACTTCGGCATTCCCATAGATTATGCCCTGAACCTGTTGAAAAAGGTAAGGGAAGGGGCTGAAAACTCTCCCTAAGTCTTTTACAAAAAATCACTTATGTCTTTGCGGGGCCTATATGCGGCTGTCATTTGCCAGTTATCTAATCAGTTGGGATGAAATCTGTTCAAAAGTGATTGCCGGCGGTACTGAACAAATTTGGCTTATTTGGCCGATATATTAGTATTGTAAAAGCTAATAAGATGTAAGGAATTGACAATATGAACTGTCCCTATCTCGAATCCAACTATCCCCATTGCAGTGAACATCTTAACATGAACAAGTTGGATGAGGCGTTCGATTTGTGTACAAATCATTATATGATGTGCCCGATCTATCTACAGCTTTGTCATAATGAACCCGAGACTGTCGGTGCCTCTATAGAAGAGACAGGCAGAAACTGACAAACATTGCAGTTCGGTGGAACCGAAATGTCCGATACCACCGCAAGAAATTGGCCGGCCAATCAGATAAAAACATATCTGGATTATTTGATCATTGAATGCGGTCTGGCAGATAATACCATTCAAGCCTACCGTCGTGACCTACGGCGTTTTACCTGCTTTTGTCTCGAAAATCACATCAGAAGTTGCAAAAAAATCAATCCCCTGAATCTGCAGCAGTATGCCCGTTACCTGTCCAACGAGAAACTATCCACTTCCAGTATCGCCCGTCACCTGGTCGCAGTACGGATGTTTATACGCTATCACGTTCTTTTTCGTCTGGTTGATAAGGACGTATGTAATGTGCTGGAAACTCCGAAGACGTGGCAGAGGCTGCCCAAGGTGCTGAGCAAACAACAGACAATCGATCTGATTACCGCTCTTGATCCTGCAGATTCCCTGTATCTGCGTGACCGGGCCCTGATGGAATTACTGTATGCCACGGGGATGCGGGCGTCCGAGATGGCCGGGTTGCGGCTGGAAGATGTGAATTTTCAGATTGAATACCTGCGCTGCTTTGGAAAGGGTGACAAGGAGCGGATCATTCCCGTGCACCAAACCGCTATGGAAGCCTTGCGAGATTATCTGGAAAACCTGCGAGCAAAATTGGTGGGGGACAAGCAGGTAGAAGTAGTTTTCGTATCGCGTACAGGTCGGCCTTTAAGTCGGATTGAAATATGGAGGATTGTCCGCAAGACGGCGCTGCGGGCGGGACTATCGGGTAAAGTCAGCCCTCATACCCTGCGGCACTGTTTCGGATCACATCTGCTGGCCGGCGGGGCCGATCTGCGGAGTGTTCAGGAAATGCTGGGCCATGCCAACGTTACCACCACCCAGATCTATACGCATGTGGATCAGGAGCACCTCCGACATATTCACAAAAAGTATCATCCGCTGGCTTAAAACGCTACAGCTTGAATATTCACATCGTATGGTTTACTGAACTGTATAACTATTATTGCTTAAGAAAATGTTATTGGTTTCGTCGGTTTCCGTAATGTCACTACTTGAATCGATTTTGACTGCGAATTGGTAATCACCCGCAGGGACCGTGTTCGGGAAGGTTAGGATGGCAAAATATAACTGGCTTGAATTCGGTCGGGCATACAATCTCTGATTAGTAAGGGTTTTAAGGAGATAATCCCCAGTTCCGTCGAGGGTTCCGTCACTGGTGGCCCATAACTCAAGATCCATTTGACCAGTGGCAGTTACGTTACCATTGTTTGCCACGGACATTAGCATAATTCCCAGATTGCCGGCGGTAATGTTTTGCCGGAATGTAATAAGTCCAAACTGGCCACTGAGATCCACAAAGGCTTCCTCGATATTAATCGGGTCACTGACAGCAAGGTGATTGGCGGTATTGGTATCATTCAGGGCCGGGGCCGGTTCGATTTGAGCCAGCAAGTAATAATCATCCGTAGGCAGACCGACCGGCAGGGTTACGAAGGTAAAGAAAGATCTGGTCGAGCCGGGCAACAAATAAACACTCTGGTCGGTTAACTCGGTAAGCAGCGTATCTCCGCCATCGAGGGTTTCATCCGTAGAGGTATAGATGGTAATGTCTGTGGTTCCACGGGCGGTAGTATTGCCCTGATTGGCTACATTGATAAAGATCAAACCGCGGTCGCCACCCATCGCTTCGGTCCAGCCGCGCTGGTTGATACTCACCGCCAGATCTACATACGCTTCGGCCACATTGATGGTACTGGTGCTGGGGGCCTCATTATTAGTTTCATTCACTTCGGCGATGTCGTTATTGGAATCGAGATCGGCTACGAGGTAATAATCATCGGTGGGCAATCCCACAGGCAGGGTGATAAACTTGTACAAGGTTGTGGATTGGTTGGCGGCCAGGGAGACATATTGATCGGCATAGCTTGCTACCAGGGTTTCGCCACCATCGAGCTGCTGGCTGTCCGAGAGATAGAGGTTCAGATCAATCGAGCCGCTCAAGCTGATATTACCCTCATTTTCAATAATTACACGGATGAGTCCGCGATCGCCACCCATGGCGGTAGTCCAGGTACCCAGATTGATGGTGCCGGTGAGATCGCGTTGAGGTTGGGCGACCTCAAACTCGGTGGCACTTAAGACGGTGTTATTTTCCTCGCCGGTGTCAGTTTCCGTAATAGCATTCTGGGTGTCCAATTCGGCCTGGAGGGTATAATCACCATAGTCCATATTGTTAGGGAGTACAGCGGAGATGTTTACCGTTGTTTGCTGGCCAGCCTGGAGATTAAGATAAGCATTGGCCGAACCAATGAGGGTTTCCCAGCCGGGATCGTAACCCGGAGCCCAATTGTTGTCATGCACACTGACGTCCAGGCCCACGAAGCCGGATACAGGTGCGTTTCCGGAATTGGTTACAGTCACCGGTACGGTGAATTTACCACCGGGCAGGGTGGAGGCGGGTACGTTTTGCATGTTGATGGTGCCGGTCAGGTCGGGTTTGTATTGATAGTCTGGCAGGGGTTCAAGGATGGCCACAGAAGCAGATAGATCAGTGGAAGAAAAAAAACCAGTATCGACACTGCTACCTTCGGCCCATAAGAACAATAAGGTGTCATCAGGACCGCGCCGGGTCTGGCTATATTCTGCTGAGACAATACTGGGTGGGGCGAATGATTCTTCCTGATATACCAACTGGGAGCCGACTTCGGTGTATTCATCCATATATTCCGGATCCGTGTTGCCAATAGGATTTATCGAATACTTCCCGTCACCTGAATCGATGATTTCCATTTGACCATTTCCAGTATCAGTATAAACACCGAAATCAGCCAGACTAAGTTCGTAACTTTGATAATTATATTCACCCACCCAGGGTCTGGGAGTTGTGCTGACAAATCCCTGAGTCATGAAACCGAGCCAACCCTCACCCCAATTCATACCCAAGGAACCGGGCGAATCGTAACCTGCTTCCCCGCCGGCCAGCAGAGCCATATTATCATTTACCTGAACGGCAGTCATAGCCGACAGGGTGTAGTCATCGCCGTCCCATCCTGAGTCTTCATGGCTTAGAACGCCAGGTGATGATTCTTCGAAGAAAAATATATCTCCGGAGGCCAGTACATTATATCCGCCTCCGTCGGCCTCTGTTATGTTGAGTAAAAGGGTAAGGGGCAAGACTTCGAAGGATGAATCAACCGGATTGTCCGGGTCCCACTCAAAAGTGTATCCGCTTAAAGTCCAATACCCGGTCCAGTCTCCGTTAAGCAGACAACGTGATTCCAGGGATTCCAGTTGCAAATGACAATTAGGTTTGAAGGTGATTATGGGTGATAAGATTTTTTTGGCATATTTCTTAAGAAGCTTCATGTTATATCTCCTGTGATTTGAAGTTTACAATCCAATAAAATTTTGATTATGTTAATTTGGCCTCCAGAGTGTAAATACACAGGCGTAGTATATCTTATAACCGGTTATTATGTCAATAATTGATGTGATTATTTTTCTGGGTCTTACACTGATTAGGG
>Ga0272441_10014802_pt1 | contig 10993 bp, 9 predicted proteins | sample SSMProp6N_FD_193582 | JGI IMG/M metagenome (GOLD analysis project Ga0272441, IMG submission 193582) | Marine sediment archaeal communities from Little Sippewissett salt marsh, Falmouth, MA, United States - SSM-Prop-6N | ecosystem: Environmental > Aquatic > Marine > Wetlands > Sediment ...
TTTTCTTGAGCGCCCCAGCGGCCGCCCCGCGCGTCCTCGACGTCCGTCGTCGTGAGGTCCATGTGCCGGAAGGGATTGGGCATGGGGGTCTCCTATCTCTCCGTCCTGTCGTCGGGCTTCTCCTCCGCCGGCGCTTTCTCACGGTTCAGCCGCGCCCCGCGCATGACGCGCCACCAGGCCACGGCATGGGCGGCGTCGTGCAGCCCCTTGAGCTCCCCGAGGTCCGGGGGGGGCTCCGGCGGGTCCCTCCAAGGCAGAGGGTGAAGAACGGGACCGCCGCTCAGGTCCAGGATGAAGTCCGGGGTAACCATTTTTCCGTGGGCGATGCCGATGGGTCGTTGGCGCGGGGCGAGGAGGTTGTTCCCCACCGCATGGTAGGGGAACCCGCGCGGCGCGGCCAGCTCGACCAGGGTGGGGCCGATGTCGATGTGGCTGCCGGCCACGCGCTCGGGCAGGCGCCTGCCCCCGAGAACGTCCCGGCCGTACAGAACCAGGGGCACCGCCGACCGCTCGAAGAAGCTCGGCCGCGTCTTGACGTGCCGCCGTCCGGAGTGGTCGCCGGTGACGGCGAAGACCGGTCGCCCCAGCTTGGCCTCCGCGCGGCGGACGAACTCCCCGAGACATTTGTCCGCGTACCAGAGGTGCCCGAACAGCTTCAGGTCCACCGGCCTGTCCGCGATGCGCTCGATCTCCTCGGGGACCTCTCTCACCGGATACCCCTTCGCGTAGACGTCCACGTCGTAGGGGGGATGATAGGTGGTGCTCAGGACCATGTTGAAGCTCGGCCGCGCGTCGTCGAGCTTGCCGAGGACGAAGTCGAACAGGTACTCGTCGTCCACCCCCCACTCGTTCCCGGAGGCCCAGCCTCCCATGTGGCCGCCCCCGTAGACCTCGTCGAACCCCTGGGCGCGGCAGAACTCACCGATCCGGTGCCAGCTGAGGTAGCCGCCGTAGAACAGCCTCGTCCGGTATCCCAGCCGCCCGAACGTCGCGGCGGGGGACGTCGGGTAGCTTCTCCGCGCGGATTTCTGGTAGTTCACGCGCACCCCTGCGTTGGGCAATCCGGTGATGAGGGCCACGAGCGAGCTCATCGTGCCCCCGGACGCCGGCAGGTAGCTCCGGATGTGCAGCCCCCGCGCCGCGAGCTCCTTGAGCCCTTCCGTCAGCCTGAGCGAGGCGTACTCGTCCAGGAGCGGCCACGCGTCGTAGCTCTCCATCACGATCACGAAGACGTGGCGCGCCGGTCCGTTCACCGGCCCTTTCGCCAGCTTGAGCGTGTAGGCGTCGAGGTCGTCAAGGGTCTCGCCCGTGGAGAAAAGTTCCCTCGCCGCCCTCGCGATGTCCCCGTCGGGAAGGTACGCCTTCAGGCCCGCCGAACCCATGACGCGCATGTGGTCCTTGATCGCATAGCGGAGCGCAACGTAGGGGTTCAGCACCGCCTTGTTCAGGAACTCGTCCCGCGTGACCGCCGCGTCCTTGCGCTGCATCGGCCGGCGGCCGAAGGAGCCCCGCACTCCGCCGACGAAGAGGGCGACGATCAGGACGCTGACCGCTATCCTCCGGGGCGGGGTGGTCACGCACCCGGCGAAGAAACCCTCGAACGCGAATTCCTTCCTCAGCCAGCGGCGCAGGACGAACACGCCGGCGGCCGCGAGCGCGGCCACCAGCACGGCGAGCCCGGGCAGCCCCCAGCCGTACTGCGAGACGACGGTCCTCGCCACCGCCCCCGCGTCGTCGTAGTAGAGCCCGAAGATCCAGTGGTTGAACACGTCGTCGTACTCCGCAAAGAACCCGATGCTCACGGGAAGGAGGACCAGCGACGCGACGGTGAAGGCGACGCCGAGCGAGGTCCGGACGCGATCGGCGACCTTCTCGATGGCGACGAGCCCGCACGCCGCGCTCGCCAGCAGGGACGGAAGCGCGCAGCAGCTGGCGATTACGGAGTCGTACCGCAGCCCGTTCAGCGCCGCCGCCAGCACGTCGCCGAACGTGCTGGCCGGGTCGATCTTCGACCGGAGCCAGAGGATAAAGACGAGCCGGAAGAGTGCGAGGAGCGCGGCGCAGAACAGCCAGAGCTTGAGGTCCTTCAGGAACTGCCGGAAGAAGCGGTCCCAGCTCGGGCCCGTCCGCGCCGGGCCTTCCGACGCTTCGGCCTCCGGCCCCTGCCCGCTCTCGCCGGAGGACGTCAAGCCGTTACGCCTTCGCTGCGGTCGCCGGCGACGGCCGGGCCTTCCAGTGCCTTCTCAACTCCAGGAGCGTGGCGACCACGCACGCCAGCCACGCGGCCGCGGCGAGCCCGGCCAGAAGCGGGTGTGCAGACACCCAGGGCCAGACGCGCGCGATGGCGTAGTACTCGATGACGTCCTCCCAGTCCCGCAGGCGTGGAACCTGGAGGATGTTCTCCGAGATGCTGTCCGGGCGCACGGCCAGGACCACGGCATGGTGGAAGGCGCCGTAGACGGACTTCTTCAGTTTCCCCCCTCCCCCGCCTGTTACGATGTAGGTCGTGTTTTTTCTTTGGATGCGGGCGTAACCGTGCCAGTCGCCCGCGAAGACGTAGTCCACTCTGAAGCGATCGAAGAGGGCGAGGAGCTCGTCCGATCGGGCGATGCGCTTGAAAGGGTACTCCTCCGACAGCGAGGGCGGCGTGTGCTGGAACACGAAGACGCGTTTGGCGTTCTCGCGGTGCTTTTCCATCGCCTCATCGAGAAAGCGAATTGCCGGCTGCATGTCGGCGTAGTCGTACCCTTCCGGAATGACGCGAAGGAAGACAAAGAGCGAGTCGCCCCACAGGAAGTGAAACTGCGCGGGACCGTAGGTCTTCTCGAAGTCCTCCAGGGCGAAGCCGTCCTCGCGGATATCGTGGTTGCCCGGCAAGTAGAACGTGGGATAGGGCGTGGGCATTTCGGTTCCGATCTCGGCCCGGAGCCAGCGATGGGCACCCTTGAGGGGACGATTCGTGCAATCCCCTAACAGCACCAGGAAGTCGAGACGCTCGTGCTTGAGCGTGTCCATGATGGCCTCGAAGGTGCCGAACCCCCGGGTGTCGCCGATCACGCCGAAACGAAGCGACTCGGGCGCGGGCCTGTCCGTCAGCGTCCTGACCACGCGGTCGAAGTTGCCGAAGGTCGGGGGCAGCGGAAGGCGGGACTCGGGCAGATGCTCGAAGAGCGACCAAGCCGCCAGGACCGAGGGCGCCAGGAGCAGGCCCAGGACGAGGCCGCGCCACGCGAAGCCGAGCCTGCGCTTGTGCCGCGATTCCATGTCCGAGTCCTTCTGTTCCTTCTCCTACTCCCCGGCGGGTTCCTCGCCGGCCGGCGCCTCCTCGACCTTGGCCTCTTCGGACGGCTCGTCCCCGGCCGGCTTCTCAGGCCTCGGCTCGGGCGGCGGCGGCTTGGGGAGTTCGACATAGCGGAAGACGAGGCGCCCCGGGTCGTCGTCCTTCTTCTTCTCCTCGTCTTCGACCTTGGGTGGCCCGGAGACGACGATCCGGCACGGTGGCGGGAAGGAGCCCTTGAGGATCTCCTCGCTCAAGGGGTCCTCGAGGTACCGCTCGATGGCGCGGCGGAGGGGGCGGGCGCCGAAGTCGGGCGAGTAGCCCTGCTCGATGAGGAACTCGCGCGCGGAGACCTCGAGCTCGATCTCCATGCCGCGCTCGGCCATGCGCTCGCGCACGCCGCGCATCTCGATGTCCACGATCTTCCAGAGGTCCTCGCGCGTGAGCTGGCGGAAGACGATGACGTCGTCGAGCCGGTTGACGAACTCGGGCCGGAACTGCTTCTCGAGCTCCTCGCAGAGCGTCTTCTTCATCTCCTCGTAGGTCGCCGCGGCCGTGCGCTGCTTGAAGCCCATCGTCCCCTGCTGCTTGATGAGCTGCGCGCCGACGTTCGAGGTCATGATGAGGATCGCGTTGCGGAAGTCGGCGCGTCGGCCGTAGGCGTCGGTGAGCTTGCCGTCCTCCATGATCTGGAGGAGCAGGTTGAAGACGTCCGGGTGCGCCTTCTCGATCTCGTCGAAGAGGACGACCGAGTAGGGGCGCCGGCGGATCTTCTCGGTGAGCTGCCCGCCCTCCTCGAAGCCGACGTACCCGGGCGGCGCGCCGACCATGCGGCTGACGTTGTGCTTCTCCATGTACTCGGACATGTCGACCTGGAGGAGCGCCTCTTCCGAACCGAACATGAACTCGGCGAGCGCGCGCGCGAGGAGCGTCTTGCCCACGCCCGTGGGGCCGAGGAAGACGAAGGAGCCGACCGGGCGGCGCGGGTCCTTCATGCCCGCGCGGCTGCGGCGCACGGCGCGCGCGATGGCGTGGATCGCCTCGTCCTGGCTGATGACGCGATGGTGGAGCCCGGTCTCCATCTCGAGGAGGCGCTTGGTCTCCTCGCCCTTCATCTGCTGGAGCGGCACGCCCGTCATGAAGCTCACGACCTCGCGGACGGTCTCGACGTCCACGGTGCCGCGGGTCTCGCGCGCCTTCTCGCGCCACTCGCGCTGCGTGCGGCGGACGTCGGTGCGGAGCTTCTCGGCCTGGTCGCGGAACTGCGCCGCGGTCTCGAAGTTCTGCTCGGCGACCGCGGCCTCCTTCTCGCGCTCGAGGCGCGCGATCTCGGCCTCGAGGTCCTTGAGGTCCGGCGGCTTGGTCATGGCCGCGAGCCGCACGCGGCTGCCCGACTCGTCGATCACGTCGATGGCCTTGTCGGGCATGAACCGGCCGGTGATGTAGCGGTCGGCGAGCTTGACCGCCTCGTCGATGGCCTCGTCGGTGATCTCGACGAGATGGTGCGCCTCGTAGCGGTCGCGCAGGCCGTGGAGGATGGCGACGGTCTCCTCCTTGCTGGGCGGATCGACGATGACCATCTGGAAGCGGCGCTCGAGCGCGCCGTCCTTCTCGATGTGCTTGCGGTACTCGTCGAGCGTGGTCGCGCCGATGCACTGGACCTCGCCGCGGCTGAGCGCGGGCTTGAGCACGTTCGAGGCGTCGATGGAGCCCTCGGCGCCGCCGGCGCCCACGAGCGTGTGCATCTCGTCGATGAAGAGGATCACGTTCTCGCTGCGGCGCACCTCGTTGATGAGCGCCTTGATGCGCTCCTCGAACTGGCCGCGGTACTTCGTGCCGGCGACCATCATCGCCAGGTCCAGCACCACGATGCGCTTCTCGCGCAGGATCTCGGGCACCTCGTCGCGCACGACCTTCTGCGCGAAGCTCTCGACGATGGCGGTCTTGCCCACGCCGGCCTCGCCGAGGAGCACGGGGTTGTTCTTCGTGCGGCGGCTGAGGATCTGGAGGATCCGCTGGATCTCCTTCTCGCGCCCGATGACCGGGTCGAGCTTGTCCTGGCGCGCGAGCTCGGTGAGGTCGCGGCCGAAGGCGTCCAGCGCGGGGGTCTGGCTCTGCGGCTGCCCCTGCGCCCCCCCGCCGGTCGCCTGCGCGGCGGCCCCCTGCTGCATGTCCGCGCCCAACAGCTCCATCACCTCGCTTCGGACGTCGTCGAGCTTGAGCCCCAGGTTCATCAGGACCTGCGCGGCGATGCCCTCGCGCTCGCGCAGGAGCCCGAGGAGAAGGTGCTCGGTCCCGACGTAGTTGTGGTCGAGGCTGCGCGCCTCCTCCATCGAGAGCTCCAGCACCTTCTTCGCGCGGCTGGTGTAGGGCTTGTCGCCCTTGGTCACGGTGTCGGGCCCGGTCTTGACGAGCTTCTCGACCTCGATGCGGACCTTCTCGAGGTCCACGTCGAGGTTCTCCAGCACGTGCGCCGCGACGCCGCTGCCCTCCTTGACGAGGCCCAGCAGCACGTGCTCGGTGCCGATGTAGTCGTGGTTGAAGCGCGCGGCCTCCTGTCGGGCGTAGGCCATGACCTGCCGCGCGCGGTCGGTGAACCGATCGAACATGATGGCGTCTCCTCGCGTCCTCCGGGCCCATCCCAGGGCCTCCGGTTCCATTTTACGCCCCGCGCGGGCGCGATGCGAGTCAAATTCCCGGTTCCTTGCGCGCGGCCCGGCGGTTGGATATAGTACGGAGGTCCTCAAGGAGGTCAACCCATGCGCCCGGTCGCGTATTTCCTGCTCGTCGGAGTCCTCGCAGGTGCCCTCGTCCGTGCCGGCGAGCCGGCCGACGCGGAAAGCGCCGCCCCGCCCCTCGTGCGCGTCTGTCTCCTCGAGGAGGGGGCCGAGCCGGTCGAGGGGCGGCTCGTGAAGTACGAGGCCGGCGTCTGGGCCGTGCGCGTGGGCGAGGCCGAGCGGACCCTCGAGGACGAGGCGGTCGCCTCGGTCGAGTTCCTGCCCGAGCCGGAGCCGGAACCCGAGCCGGAGCCGAGAATCGATCCCGAGCCGCGGGTCGATCCGAAGCCGGAGAACCCCTTCCACGAGCTGCGGGAGAAGATTCGGAAGGGGGTCGAGGAATTCGAGAAGGCGGCCGAGCGCTACCGCGCCATGGACAAAGACGCCCGCCGGAAGACCATCCAGCGGCTCGAGACGGAGTCCCGCAAGCGCATCGCCGCAGTGCACGCGGCGAAGCCCGAGATGCGCGACCTGACGAAGGCCGGCCTGCGGCGGATGCTCACGGACCTACTCGCCGCCTACAAGGGCGACGCGCCCATGCGCCTCGGCTCCCAGGAGCACATGAAGAAGCGGTTCGGCGCGTTCACGGAGGGCCTGAAGACGGACAAGGACCGCGAGGTCGTCCGCGAGACGCTGGGGCCCATGCGGTTCCTGCTCGAGCCGCGCAGGCGCGGCCCGCGCGGCGACCGGCGCCGCGGCACCTGGGGCCGCGGCGGAAACGGCGGCCCCGGCCGCCGCGAGGGAGAGGCACCCCGCTAGCCCGCCTCCCCGAGCCCTCGGCCGGCGATATGACGCGGTAGTTCCATCGGAGGGTCGGCCCGTGGTCCGGAAGAGAGCGCTCCTCGGGATTCTGGCGGCGGGGGCGCTTTGCGCCCTCAGCTTCGTGCTGGGGCTGCACGTCGGGAAACGGCAGGCACAGGGAGGGGGTCGCCGGCCGGCGGCGGGCGAGGTGGCGGAGCTGATCCAGAGCCTGCCGAACGCCGCTTATCTGCCCGAGGAGTACCGCCTGCCGGAAGGCGTCGAGCCCGGCTCGATGATCCCGGAGTCGAAGCGGGAAGCGGTGGAGCGGTATCACAAGAACATCGCGGAACTGTCGGGCCGCTTCTCCAGGCTGAAGGACTTCCTGAAGGAAGGGGCGTCCGTCTTCGACTATCCGAGGATTTTCGCCAAGGGAAGAATCGAGTACGACGAGTATCGAGAAGCCTACCGCTTGACGCTGGGGGTCTACGACGAGATCGGAAACGCGGGATCGCAAGGCGTGCTGGGTCCGTACGGGGTCCTGTTTGACGCGAGGGGCACGATCCTGGAGGTGAAGTTCCTCGTCTACAGGCATTGAGGTCGGTCGCGTCGCGGAGGTCCGCGAGAAGATTCGCGGGTTGGAGGGGCCTGAAGCATGCGCGAGCCCGACCCCAAGCCCCGCGGCGCGTCGGCGCGGACGGCGGTGCTCGCCACTCTTGCGCTGGGCCTCCTTCTCGCTCCGGGATGCTCGCCGCCACCGACCTCCACGGACGAATCCGCGGGCCCCACCTACAAGGAGATGGCGGCCCAGTTCCCGAACTTCGAGCGTTACCGCTTCAATTATTTTCTCGACGCGCGCAAGGTCCGGGCTGCCGGGTTCTCCCTCCCGGAAGTGGAGGCCAGACTGGACGACATCTTCCGGCGGTATTCTCCCGCGGAAGACTTCAAGAAAAGCCGGAGCGGCCACTCGATACTCTATCAATGCAAGCGCTTCGTGCCCGATTTCGGCATCATGATCATCGCCGAAAGAGACGGCCGGCACTACGGGCCCGCCGATTTCGGCTCCATCATGCTCACACCAAACGACTGACGCCCTACGCCCCGTTTGCTGGCGGCGCCCCGCCCGCTGCCGGCGGGTCCGCTGCTTTCTCGACGGCTTCCCCGTCCTCCTCGCGCGTGCGGAGCGCGAAGACGAGGAACAGGCTCGCGAAGAGGAAGGCCGCGGCGAGCGCCATGAAGATCGCGCCGTAGGGCAGCCCCCGCTTCCCGAGCCCGGCAGCGAGGCACATCACGCCCATCGCGATGCCGTTCGAGATCGTCCGGCTGACGACGATGTAGCTCGGCCGCTTCTCGGAGCTCGCGATCCCATAGAGCGTGTTCGCGTCCGCGAAGCCCCACCCGCTCCCGAGACCCATCAGGACGAACGCAATAGACATGATCGCCAGGGGCACCCAGCGGGCCGCCGTATCCGCGCCGGCCGCCGCCACCATCAGGCCGTAGGCGACCGCGAAGTGGAGGAGGAGGAGCGCGTACGTCCCCCGCCAGCCGAGCCGCCGCACGAAGCGCGGCAATAGAACAAAGGCGGCGATGGGACTGAGCTGCAGGAGGAGCACGATCGCGCCGTACTCGCTCTCGGACATGCCGAGCCGCTGGTAGCCGAAGAGGGGCAGGACGAACGGCGCGAAGGTGACGGCCAGGCCCGCGACCGCGGTCACCACGCACAGCCGCAGGAAGCGGCCGTCGCGCAGGACGACGCGAAAATAATCAACGAGGTCGTGATGAAGCCGTCGCGCGCGGCGCTCGCCGGAGACGGGCGTCTCGGGCTCCGGGTAGGCCAGGCGCGCGAGGTCCGACGCGCCCGCGAGGAGCCCGGCCGTCACGAAAAGAAGCGACCAGTAAGTCGCCGGCGACCCCTCGAAGAGGCGAAAATAGAAATTCGCGACGAGCCCGCCCAGGGGCAGGCCGATCGCGCCGGCGAAGAGCCGCACCGAGAAGAAGCGCGCGCGCTCCTCGGGCGGCACCACGCGCGCGGCGAGGTCGAGCCACGGCCCGATGAGGAGGCCGTCGAAGAAGCCGCGCCAGCCCACGAGCGCGAGGGTCATCGGCATGAGCCACGCGCGCGGGACGAAGGGAATCGAGAGCCCGAAGGCGACCCACGCGCCGTGGGTCATGAGGCCCGCGGATGTCACGAACCGCTTGCGCCGCGCGAGCTTCTCCACGCGCGAGGCGCCGACGAGCCCGCCGACGGTCTCGGCCGCGGTGAGCGCGATGAGCGTGTACATCGTGAAGCGCGCGGTGATACCCGCGAAGTCGCCCGCCTCGCAGGTCCACTTCGTGAAGAGAGCCCAGAAGTGGACGAGGCCGCCGACGGCGAACTTGAAGCTGCCGGACTCGATCGCGCCGATGGCGAGCCGGCGGCGCGCGAGGCGCGCCGCGTCCGAGCCGGTCACGCGGTGTCCCTTCCCCGGGGCATCCTACGGCCCGCGCGCGCGCGCGTCAAGCCGGGCGGGCGCCCTCCTCCGCCTCCGAGCGGCGCTTGACATCTCCGAAACGCGTGGTATAAGGAGCGCGCATCTCCTGAGCGGCCGTGGCGGAACTGGCAGACGCGCTAGCTTGAGGGGCTAGTGGGGATTTTCCCTGTGGTGGTTCAAATCCACTCGGCCGCACCATAAAACCCAGGCCCTCCGGCGAAGCGCCGGGGGGCCTTTTTTTTTGCGCTCCAAGCGGAGGGCGGGGTGCCCGGCCTGTGACCGGTGCCGCGGCCGGGACGTTGAACCTATCGGGAAAAGAGTCCTCTCGGGAACAAGGAGACGAGCCATGCGTCGGATCGTAATTCTTTCCCTGTCCCTGGTCCTTTCCGCGCTCCTCATACCCGCCGGGCTCCGCGCGGCGGAAGAGGAGGCGGCCCCCGAGCCCCAGCAGCGGAAGGGGAGCCGGCTCGGCCAGGCGCTCGAACGCATCGAGAAGCGGCTCGGGGCGCTGGAGAAGCGGTTCGCGAAGCTCGAAAAGCAGCTCGAGAGGAAGGACGGGGACGCGGCGCGGGACGTCGCCCGCAGGCTGCGCGAGCTCGCCGAGGAGCTCGAGGGCCGCGCCGGACCCGAAGAGCGTCCGCGCCCGCGCATCCGGACCTTCCGCTGGCCCCCGCGCGAGGGGGAGGGGGAACGCGAAGGCCTCCCGCCCGAGATGCGCGAGATGTTCCCGCGCCTCTGGCGCGAGTTCGAGGGGCGCGAGGGACGCGCGCTCGCCGGCCGGCGGGTCTGGCTCGGCGTGAGCGTGCAGGAGATCGGCGAGGGCACGGCGAAGGTCCTGGGCCTCGAGAAGGCCGAGGGCGCGCTCGTGAACGCGGTCACGCCCGGGAGCCCGGCCGAGAGGGCCGGGGTCGAGCCGGGCGACGTGATCCTCCGCTTCGGCGAACAGGAGATTCGCGGGCCGGACGACCTCGTCGCCGCGGTGCGCGAGCGCAAGCCGGGCGACGAGGTCGAGGTCCGCCTCGTGCGCAAGGGCGGGAAGAGGAAGGTCGCCGTCACGCTCGCCGCGCCGCCGGGCGCGAAACCGCCGCCGCCTCCGCCCCCGCCGCGCGAGGAGGACGTGTTCTAGGCCTCCCCGAAGGCGACGCGGGAAAAAGCGCGGCCGTGCGGCCGGGGGATGCCCCCGACCGCACGGCCGTTTTCCGTCGCGGGACCGTCCCGAAGAGACGGCCGCGCGCCTAGCCCGTCACGATCTCCTTGATGCGCACGAGCGAGTAGTCCTGCCGGTGGCCGAAGCGGGTCTTGGAGCTCGCGATCTCGCGCTTCTTCCGGGCGATGATCTTCTTGCCCTTGACGTGCTCCTCGACCACGCCCACGACGCGCGCGCCGGGCACGGCGGGCGCGCCCGTGGTGGTCTTCTCCCCGTCGGAGACGAGGAGGACCTCGTCGAAGGAGATCTCGTCGCCCTCGGCCGCGTCCTTGCGCTCGAGCCGGACGATCTCGCCCGCCTCGGCGCGGAACTGGTGGCCGCCGTCCTTCACGCTCGCGAACATGTTACCTGCCTCCCTTCGGGTTCCCGTCCGCGCGCTCCACGCGGATCTCGTCGACCGCGAGCAGCGGGTCCGGCCGGATCACGACCCGCGTGCCGGCGTGCTCCTCGATCTCGACCAGGGCGCGGCGGTAGCGGTTGGCGACGTCGGCCGCGCACGCGGGCGCTAGGCGCGCCTCGATGC
>Ga0272441_10014803_pt1 | contig 10991 bp, 9 predicted proteins | sample SSMProp6N_FD_193582 | JGI IMG/M metagenome (GOLD analysis project Ga0272441, IMG submission 193582) | Marine sediment archaeal communities from Little Sippewissett salt marsh, Falmouth, MA, United States - SSM-Prop-6N | ecosystem: Environmental > Aquatic > Marine > Wetlands > Sediment ...
AATATTTCTTGCAGCACCGAAAAATCTTTTTGGTTTCGTCAGTGCATTCGCGTCGATACCTCCGGAAAGAATCTTGCCGGAATGAGGAATAATGGTGTTGTGAGCCCTTGCAAGTCGGGTGAGAGAATCAAGCAGTATAACGACATCATTACCGACTTCGACAAGACGTTTTGCCTTTTCAAGCACCATATCGGCAACCTGCACATGACGCTCCGGGTCCTCATCGAACGTAGAACTGACAACTTCAGCAGGAACACTTCGTTGCATATCCGTAACCTCTTCAGGACGCTCATCTATAAGCAAAACAATGAGGTATACCTCAGGATGGTTTTTAATGATCGCATTTGCAACCGTTTGAAGAAACATTGTCTTACCGGTCTTGGGCTGCGCCACGATCACACCTCTCTGCCCTTTACCGATCGGTGTAAAGATGTCCATAATTCTCCCGCAATGCTCATTCTGTGACGTTTCAAGCATCAAACGTTCACGCGGAAACAGCGGGGTAAGGTTCTCAAAAAATGGTCTCTCCCTGGTAATCTCGGGATCTTTGCCGTCGATGGTGTTGATTTTCAGCAACGCGAAAAATCGTTCCCCCTCTTTTGGCGCCCGAACCTGACCGGACACCGTATCCCCTGTTCTCATGTTGAAGCGCTTGATCTGCGATGGAGATACATAAATATCATCCGGAGATGAGAGGTAATTGTAGTTGGAGGAACGAAGAAAACCATAGCCCTCGGGAATAACCTGAAGAACACCCGTATTGACCATCACCTGCCCGCTTTCCGTACTGCTTCCTTTCTGGGACTGCGCCTCGATAATTTTATATATCAGCTCTTCTTTTCGCAAACCGGCATTGACCACACCAAACTCTTTCGCTAACGTATTCAACTCATGCACCTTCTTCTTCTGGAGCATGTTGATGTCCAGACCTTTAGTAACTGAATTATTCGACATTATGATTATTCATCTCTTGATTGTTTACAAAAACAGAGTACTTGTCTGAAACAAGCATAAGCAACGGAATACTACCGGGTAGTAATCATGCAACTATGAGTGGTAGTCATGAAACAATTGTTGCAATAGAATAGGAGCGCTTTGACAAAAGCTATAGATGGAAGTTGTACCGTAAACAACAGGAGTTGCCGAATCCCGATTCATTTTGTCGGCGCAACCCTGGGCATGGAAGCTTGATCTCTGGAGCATGTTTTGCTTGTAATATAAAATTTTTCCTAAAAAAAGCCCTCAGTATCTCTTAAACACCCCTCTTTCATAACTGACAGGTCATTCTGACAGGCCACCTTAACATTCCTGAAATCAAGAGGCTACGGTTTATACACTCAACCCTTTATCAATTTCAGTACTTCTCCCGCCAGATAAAAAGAACCTGTAACAAGAACCAGATCATTCTTTTCAGCAGTTCTATTAACGATATCAAACGCTTCGGAGGCTGTTTCAGCAACGATGGCCTGAAAACCTTCATTCCGGCATATCTCACCAAGTTCAGACGCAGGGAGCCCTCTCTCAGACAAGAGATTAACCGTAATAACCTTCTTTGTCAGTTTTTTCAGGCAGCGAACCACCTCCGCGACCTCCTTGTCCCGAACAAGTCCCAGTACAACAAGCACATCACGGTATGCATGACTGAACCGGAGGAGGGTGTTGACACTCTTCTCCATACCATCAGGATTATGCGCAACATCAAGAAGCAGATCAGGTTTTCCGGATAGACGCTCAAGTCTCGCCCTGTATCCAAAATCCCTCATCGATAACAGCCCTTTTCTTATCGAACTTTCCTCAATGCCTGCATCATGTGCTGCCAAAACGGCAAGCGCCAGGTTTGCTGCATGAAAATCACCTGTAACTCCAGCCTTGAGCTTTCTGAAATCAACTCCCCGTGCTTTCAGGGAAAAGACAAGTTCCCCTATGGCTTCCGAGTGAATAACCGGCTCCGGGAAATCCTGCAGTACGTTTAGCGTTGCGCCGACGGCAGCGACTCTGTCGATAATCGGTTTGAGCGCTGCCGGATCCCTTACCGCGGTAAACACTCTTGAACCTTTCTTGATAATCGCGGCTTTTTCAGCAGCGATCTTTTCAACCGTATCTCCAAGCCAGGCAGTATGATCTTTCCCTATACTCGGGATAATGACATAATCGGGATCTACAACATTCGTAGCGTCCAGTCTCCCCCCCATACCGGTCTCGATAACCGACACCTCTGTCCGCATTTCAGCGAAGTACAGACATGCCATCGCGGTGGTCACCTCAAAAAAAGTAGCTGTACGATTGGCTACCTCTTCTTTCAGAACATCACAGTATACTGCTACCCGCCCTTCAGGAATCCTGCCTCCGTTAACACGAATGCGTTCGGTAAATGAAACAAGGTGTGGAGATGTATAGAGACCTGTTGTGAAGCCCGCAGAAGAAAATATGGAAGCAACCGCACAAGCCACAGTTCCCTTGCCGTTGGTTCCGGCGATATGCACTACTTTTCCAAGCCGTTTCTGCGGATTGCCCACAGCACGTAAAAGACTGCTTATCCTTTCCAGACCGGGTTTCATCCCGAACCGGTGAAGGGGAAAAAGAAAATTGATGGCGTCCTGATAGGTCACGTTCCTTGACTCATGGGGTTCGAATAGTGAGCAATGCGTCCCTTACCAGATCCTCCACTTGAGGGTTTCTGAGGGATGTCAATGATTCAGTAACCGCCTTTTGTGCGACAGATCGCAAAAAACCGAGCGTCACCAGCGCATTTACAGCGTCGTCCCGCATGGAACCGCCTGATAAACCCGGTACTGATTTTGTCCCGCCTGACGGACGAAGTTTCAGTATTCTGTCACGCAGCTCAAGTACAATCCGGGCTGCGGTTTTCTTCCCGACCCCTGTAATCTCAAACAATCTCTCAGGCATATTGGACACAATAGCCTCCTGTATCTCATGAACCTGTAATCCGGAAAGAATAGCAAGAGCAAGTTTCGGCCCAACGCCTGAAATCGAGAGCAGCAGCCTGAAAAGCTGACGTTCTTCTTCTTCAAGAAAGCCAAAGAGCTGCATCAGGTCTTCCTTGACATGAAGATGCGCAAGAATCAGCACCTCTCTTCCGGGCTCAGGGAGTTGGTGATAGGTGGTCGCAGAGATCGAAAAAAGATAACCTGTCCCGGAGACTTCAATAACCGCCTCATCAGGAAAAGCCTCTATCAGCTCACCGCGAAAGTATGTATACATGAGGGTATCTCTATTTATTGTCATGAGCGGTTCACGTGCAAGGCGAACGGAGCGCAGAAACCCTTTTCTATCCGCTCAACGAAGCAATTGAATCGCGGAATACATTAAGAGAGGTGCCCATGACATAGATAAAAACCGCAACACCGTATACCTTATTCACAGGCAACGGCGCCGGTTATCAAAAAAGAAAAAGCAGATGTGAAAAAGAAGGGACGAATAAACTACTCTGCCTTCATATAGTCATTCAGCATCCTGGAAAGCTGGGACTTTTTACGTGACGCCTTGTTAGGATGAATGTAACGTTTGACTCCAAGCCGGTCAAGTTTCTGTATGGCAGAACGATAAGCTGCTTCCACCTCTTTCTTGTCTGCATTGGTGTCTACTAACTTCTGAACCGTCTTCAAAAGCACTTTCAGCTCTTTCTTCCTTGCCCGGTTTCTTTCATTTCGTCGCGCAGATTGACGGAGTCTTTTTTCAGCTGATTTGTGTAGCGGCATAAAACGTATCTCTTGTAACTGAAGTTGTAATATCGGGACAGATCGGCGTCCGCATGACCTGATAGCCTTTGCGGGACCTTTTATCTAAGCCCTTTGATAAAAATATAGGAATAAAAGATTTGAAATATATGAAACCGATCTTTGATTACAAAAACAATCCTCCTTTTCCTTCTGCCTCGTGCGCCGCGATTGCCTCGAACGTCAATACTTATCGCTCCGCGGTCTGTTCTTATGCGTTCAGGGACTTTTCACTATATTGGTGCGATTCCCGTGTGATCATAACAACGATCACGTTGAAAACCTGTCGTTTTTTCCCTTCCATATGGCAGAAAGATCTGCCTGAGCTGAATCGCGACTCGTGCCACACTGTATGAAAACATATCATGTATAACGTATAAAGACAGATCCCTCATGAGCTTGATGATAAGTGTTTCGGGTATCCGGGGCGTTGTCGGGGAAAGTCTCTCGCCCGCTGTCCTCACCTCTTTCACGCAGGCATTTGCCGCATGGGTACATACGAAAAGTAACATTGAAGAAAAAACAGAGAAAAATGCCCTGCCGAAAATAGTTATAGGAAGAGATACACGTCCGACGGGTGAGGCTGTTTCCGGTCTCGTAGCAAGCACGCTCGCGCTCTCCGGATGCAGGGTTGTTGACATCGGCATCGCGACAACGCCAACCGTCGAAATCGCTACAACCGAAGAAAATGCCGACGGCGGAATCATTATTACCGCGTCCCACAATCCCGTTGAGTGGAACGCGCTGAAACTTCTCAACAGAAACGGAGAGTTTCTTAACGAGACCGAGGTTCAGGAACTGCTTGATATTTTCAGAACTGAAGAGTTCACTCCGGCGGATTGGGCTCATGTCGGATCAAGAGAAAAGAAAAGCCTGTATGATACCCTGCACATCGACCGTATTCTCGCCCTCTCCTCAATCGATATCGACAGCATTGCCGAGCAACGATTCAGGGTGCTGGTTGACGCCGTTGAGGGCGCAGGCTCTTCCGTCGTACCTGAATTATGCAGGAAACTGGGAGTTTCACAGGTAGAAACCATCTTCTGTAACGGTTCCGGCATTTTCCCCAGAAACCCAGAGCCCCTTCCCGAAAATCTGACTTCGACGGTTGAAATCCTCAAGGATAAAGCATGTGATTTTGCGATAGTCGTCGATCCTGATGCAGACCGGCTCGCGCTGATCTGTGAGGACGGCTCGATGTTTGGCGAAGAGTACTCCCTCGTAGTCTGTGCCGATTTTTATCTGAAGCACAAAAAGGGTGCGGTCGTTAACAACCTGTCCAGCAGCAGAGCGCTTCGGGATATTGCTGAAAAGCACGGCCAGAGCTTTTTCAGCGCTAAAGTCGGTGAAGCGAACGTCGTAGACGTCATGAAAGAAAATAACGCGATCATCGGTGGCGAAGGAAACGGTGGTATCATTCTTCCGGAACTGCATTACGGGCGGGACGCACTTGCTGGAATAGCCCTTATGCTCCAGGCATTCACCGACTGGCGGGAGAAGAGCAGTCAGAACAGGACACTTTCAGGTTTCAGAAAATGTTTTCCGGATTATTTTATGGCCAAACATAAAATTCGACTCGCTGAAAGGCCCGAGAATTTTGACAGCATATTCACTGAAATCTCCCGTGCGCATCCTGAAGCTGAAGTGAACAGGGAAGACGGCCTGAAACTGGATTTCCCCGAAGAATGGGTACATATCAGGCCCTCCAACACAGAGCCTGTTCTCAGAATTTACACGGAAGCCAGAAACAGAAAACGCGCTGAAATGCTGGCGGACACTTTCAGTCAGGAGATCAGCTCAAGAATCGAAACCTTCTGAAAAAACGATGAGCAGTGATACAAACAGGCCGCTGTTATGAGTAACGGCAAAGAACAATCAAAAGGGTTTACACCGCAGAAAGACGACCTGCTTGCTTCAGGGAAAAAAGAGCCGGCTGACCGTTATATCATCTCACGTCTGCTGAGCTATGTCAAACCCTATAAAGGCCTTCTTACCTCAGCAATAGCAATAACCCTTGCCGGATCGGTTCTGGGACCTCTCAGGCCCTATATGACCAAACTGGCTATCGACGATTATATCGCAAAGGGAAACATCAACGGTCTTGCGCTGATCAGCCTCATCCTGCTTTTCATCATACTCCTCGACGGCTTAAAACAGTACGCGGCAACCTACCTCACGCAACTCCTGGGTCAGAAAGCGGTACTGAATCTGAGAATGGATGTTTTCAGGCACCTGCAGAAACTTTCCGTTTCTTTTTACGACCGTAATCCGGCAGGCCGGCTTATCACCAGAGCGACCAACGATGTTGAAGCGCTCAATGAAATGCTCTCAAGCGGTATCGTTACGATTATAGGAGACATCATGCAGCTCCTGTTTATCGTTATTCTCATGTTCATGATAGACACGGAACTGACACTGATCGTTCTGAGCATTCTTCCGTTGATGATCTATGCTACCATGTCGTTTAAAAGCAGGGTGCGCAAGGCATTTCAGGACGTCAGGGCTCACCTGGCGAAGCTCAATTCCTTTTTTCAGGAGCATATATCAGGTATGAGCATCGTTCAGCTGTTTGACAGGGGTGATAAAGAATATGAAAAACATGTCGCTATAAACAGAGAGTACCGGGATGCAAATATTAAAACGGTTTTTTATTTCTCGGTATACTACCCGCTTATTGAACTGCTCAGCTCGACAGCGGCCGGTCTCGTCATCTGGTACAGCGGCCTGCGTATGCTTGAGGGAGATCTTACACTCGGCATCGTTGTCTCGTTCGTTCAGTACATATGGCTGTTTTTCCGTCCCTTGCAACACCTGTCTGACCGCTTCAATATTCTCCAGACCGCTCTTGCGAGTTCAGACAGAATTTTCAGGCTTCTGGATGAAAAAGATATCGTCAAGGAACCCGAAAAACCTGTACATCCCGGGTCTTTCAGGGATGAAATCGCGTTTACCAATGTCTGGTCAGCCTACAACGCCGACAACTGGATACTCAAAGACATCTCATTCAGCGTCAAACGAGGCGAAAAAATTGCGATCGTAGGGGCAACGGGAAGCGGTAAAACAACCATCATCAATCTCCTTTCCAAGCTCTACACCTATCAAAAAGGATCGGTAACGCTCGATGGAGCAGAACTGTCAAGGATTCCTGAACGGACACTCCGAAAGATTGTCGGTGTTGTCATGCAGGATGTCTTTCTTTTTTCCGGAACAATAAAAGAGAATCTTTCATTTGGAAAGCCGGATGTATCCGATGAAGAGATATACCATGCCGTCAAGACCGTTGGTGCCGAACGTTTCATTGAAAAACTGCCGAAAAGCTATAACTATCGGGTCAATGAAAACGGTTCCGGCCTTTCGGCAGGTCAGAAGCAGCTCATAGCTTTTGTCCGCGCCCTTCTCTATAACCCGGAGATACTTGTTCTCGACGAAGCCACCAGTTCGGTAGACACCGAGACTGAACAGCTCATTGAAACGGCGACCGCGAACCTCATGGAAAACCGTACATCGATTATCATCGCGCACCGCCTCTCGACAGTGCAGCATGCTGACAGAATTATTGTCATGCACAAGGGCACCATAAAGGAAAGCGGCTCCCATCAGGAACTTCTTGGCCAGAAAGGCCTCTACTACAAACTGTATCTCCTGCAGCACCCGGAGAAGATGCGCCTGCAGACGGGGTAGAATCAGTGGGTGGTTTTTTTGTTGAACTGTTGAACTGTTGAACTGTTGAGATGTAATTGCGCGCACAGTGAAGACTTGTCAAGTGCTTCGCTTACCGGCAAATGAGAACATCAAGAAAACAGTAATCAACCGATGAACGCCTCTATAAATTGTAGTGAGCGACCTGAGTACGAGGCGGAAGGAGCGCAGAAACCGGAGTGTACACAAAGTACACGAGGATTTCGAGCACCGCTCAACGAAGTAATCAGGTTGCGCAACAGATTTATAGAGGCGTTCTATAGGCTGCTGTCACGGAGGACTTGCACCGGTTCAAGTTTAGCTGCCCTGGTTGAGGGTATCGTCGCCGCGATGGTGCTTATGAGTACTGTTATGAATATGACAAAGAAAAAATAGAGCGGATTCCACGACATACTGAAGCCGGTTTTTGTGAGGGGACCCTGTGACGATTCAATCGGTATGCTTGCCAGCAAATTGATAGAGCCTGTCGCAAGAACTCCTCCGGCAAGAGCGCCGGCGAAACCGACAAGAAAACCCTCGAGTATAAACATTCCGACAAGTGAACCGGACGAAAACCCGACGGACTTCAAAATTGCAATATCACGACTTTTCTCGAAAACAGTCGTAACAAGAATATTGGCGACCCCAAAGCCAGAAACAACCCCGACAAAAGCAACCAGGGAAAAAACGATAAACCCGATACGATTAAAAAGCGAAAGCACACTCGCGTTTTCCTCCTGCCACGTATCGGAAATATACCCGGTAATCCGTTCAAGCTCCCGGGCCAGCTCCTGATTGGCCAGAGGCTCGCGAACCTTGAGCCCGATCCCGGTTACCTTGTCAGCGGGCAGCCCCTCAAGAATCTGGGCGAATTTAAGTGAGACAAAAACCGTATTGTCGACGGCGTTGACACCTGAGAAAAAAACTCCGGCAACCTTGCACTGACGAGCCGGACCTGAAGCAGGGACTACGGAAACCTCATCATGCAGCTCAAGGCCAAGATCATCAGCAACGGTTTTACCGACAAGAAGGGCATTTGGCGTCTTTTCAAAAAACGCAAGATCTCCTGCTATCAACTGCTGTCCTACATTGCTGATCGCGTTCTCCTGCTCTATGTTCACCCCTTTTATGAGTATAGGCTGGTTGGTGTTTCCGTTGATCATAATCACCCTTGAAACAACATAGGGCGACGATGCAGTGACTGCTGAAGCGTATTCTGCCGAATTAAGGATATTCAGAACCTGCCGATAGTTCCGCACCTCCTTACGCTCCTCTTTTTGTATATTTTCTTCAATGAAAGCATATCGCGACCCGCCTGAATTGCTCAGAAGATCAACCGGCGGAGGCTCAACAGGCTCGCCTTTGATGGTTATGTGCGGAGCAACGTCTACAATCGTGTCGACAAAAGAATCAAGAAGCCCTCTGGTCAGCGAAATCGTTGTAATAAGAACCATGGTGCTCACAGCAACACCGGTCATGGTGGTCAAGGTCTGTCTTCTCCGCCCTGTGAGATGACGAAGGGCTATGGCAAACAAAGTGCTGAACATGGGTTAAGGAGAAGATTCTTTAGTAAATGTTTGTGGCTATATATTATTACATTATAATTTATACATTTTATACGGGCACGATACTAACAAACAGTCGTTATCACCGGTAAACGGCATGAACGCATCAAAAACAATCACGGTAAACCGTAAGCAGAGCCACGTCGAGACATGCCTGAACAGAAATGTCTCTTTCGACACAAAAACCACAGGCTTTGAGCGATATGAATTCACCCATAATGCCACCCCTGAAATAAACCATAGTGAAATAGATCTTTCCACAAGCTTTCTGGGTTATCGGGTTTCCTATCCTTTCATGATCTCTTCGATGACAGGAGGTTATGAGCAAGCCGAACATATGAATCGCATACTTGCTCAAACCGCTGAAAAACTCGGCATTCCTCTCGGAGTGGGAAGCATGCGCCAGGCGCTTGAAAACGCATCCTTCAGAGAGAGCTTCAGTGTTGTACGCCAATCAGCGCCATCTGTTCCTGTTCTGGCAAACATCGGCGCCCCTGAGGTCGCCCAAGGCCTGACAGAAAAAGAGCTCGACACCCTGATCAACATGGTGCGTGCTGACGCCCTCATTGTCCATCTGAACCCTGCGCAGGAACTGTTTCAGCCCGAAGGGAATACCCGCTTCAAAAACTTTCTCACTCAACTGAAACAGCTCACGGAAACCCTGAAGGTTCCGGTCATCGTTAAAGAGGTCGGTTGCGGTATAGCTCCTGAAACAGCGAAAACTCTTGTTGATGCAGGAGTCAGGATCATCGACATTGCCGGAGCAGGAGGCATCAGCTGGCAGAAGGTTGAAGAAGAGCGCTACCTGCAGCAATTTCAGCATGAAAATCGTTTCTCTCCTTCCGCGCTTGAAGAACTGCTCAACTGGGGTATCCCGACCGCCCGAAGCCTTACGGGCGTTGCCGCACTTACATCGAACAATACGCATTACCAGCACATTCAAATCATAGCGTCAGGAGGCATCTCGAACGGTGTGGATATTGCCAAGGCGATCGCTCTCGGAGCGGATCTCTGTGCTTCAGCAGGCCAGATGCTCAAGGCACTGCATGAAGAGCGCCTTGAAGAAACAATCCTTACATGGATGAACGATCTCAAGGCTGTGATGTTTCTCACAGGGGCAAAAAATATAAGACAGTTGCAACAAACCAGCATCTCATTAAAACAAGGATAGCTCAGTAATGAATATCAGTGTAACCCTTGAACAGGTAGAACAAAAATACAGGACGTATCACAAGCGTATCAACGACGAGCTGGGTAAATGCTTTACAAAAGATTCTCCCGGGAGCCTCTACGGACCGGCAAGATATATTCTGGACGGCACAGGGAAAAGAATCCGACCTTTTCTTACCCTGCTTGCTGCTGAAGCTATCTGCGGTTCCAGCGAGAATGCCATAAAAACCGCGCTCGCTGTTGAGATCCTTCATAACTTCACGCTGGTACACGATGACATTATGGATCAGGCCGATTTGCGCCACGGAAGACCGACTGTACATGTCAAATGGGACAGCACTGCTGCCATTTTATCCGGCGACATGATGATCGCTTTTGCCTATGAGTGCGCCCTGCAGACAAAGACCGTACGACATGACGAAATCGTTCATATCCTCAATGATGCTAATATCACCATCTGCGAAGGGCAGGCTATTGATATGGAACTCGAGCAGCGCTCAGATGCTACAATCGCTGAATATCTTGACATGATCGCAAAAAAAACCGGACGCCTTATATCCGCCTCGCTCGAGGCAGGCGGCGTAGTAGGTGATGCCGATCCTGAACAAATTGAGAAACTGATGCTTTTCGGTGACAAAATCGGGCGTGCTTTTCAGGTTCAGGATGACTACCTCGATATTATGGCCGAGAACGGTAAATCCGGTAAGATCCCCGGTGGAGATGTGATCAACGGAAAAAAAACCTATCTGCTGCTCCGTTCTCTGGAGCTGACTACAGGAAAAGAACGGAATATGCTGCAATCCGTTATTGACAACAAGGGTATTTCACCTGAAAAAGTACC
>Ga0272441_10014804_pt1 | contig 10991 bp, 7 predicted proteins | sample SSMProp6N_FD_193582 | JGI IMG/M metagenome (GOLD analysis project Ga0272441, IMG submission 193582) | Marine sediment archaeal communities from Little Sippewissett salt marsh, Falmouth, MA, United States - SSM-Prop-6N | ecosystem: Environmental > Aquatic > Marine > Wetlands > Sediment ...
GGACCCCGGCCACGGCGGCCGTAACATCCGATAATATATTTCCGAAAGAATTTCTGTAACTTTCAGAAACATTTTTCTTGCCGAGAGGTGTTTCCGGATGACAATGTCCATGGAGGCCTCGCCACGTGTCCATCACGTCCGCCCAACCCCTGGAGATTCACGCCCGCCAGACGATCTCTCGTCTGCGCAGCACCTTCGGGGCGATCCTCTCGGCCCTGCCCCAGCCGGCCCAGCGGCCGCACGAGGTCCAGAAGAGCCTGGCCATCGATGCCAAGCTGGGCTGGAAGATCGTCAAGCTCGTGCAGGAGGATGATGTCTTCCTCAGCGCCCAGCATCTGCCCGGCAAGCGACGGCTGGAGACCTTCTTCCGGGCCGCGGCCAAGCGGGATGTGCCGGACAATCTCATCGTGCGGGCCCGCCAGGCCGTGGACGAGTTCGATGAGCTGGTCAAGATCCACGCCGGCGATCGCGCTTCGCTGGAGATGATGCTGCTGGGCTGTTCGGCCCGCAGCAACCGGGAAGCGGTGATCGCCCATCGCAAGGCGGCGTTTCAGGCCAACAGCTTCATCTGGGGAGTGCAGGCCAAGGTTCAGTTCGGCATCTACATCATGCGTCCCGGCTCCGATCCGTCCTGGGGCGATCTGGCCGGCATTCGCGGCTTCATCGGCCTGCGCCGGATGCGGCCGAACGTGCCGTGGGTCATCGCCCGGCTTCGCGCTGCCGACGAGGAGGACCAGGAACTGACGGGCATTGAGCGTCGGCCGCTGGACCCGGCCCCGCCGCGTCCGGACGGCTCGCCCGCGGCCTGCCTGCTCCGGGCGTTCTGCTCCCAGCCGCTACCGGAGATTCATCGCCTGGAGCACTCAGCGGGCTTCTTCGAGGAGGTTCTCGCCCCCAGCGATGTGGGCAACACCGCCGCCATCGATTGCATCACCGGCGACGATGCCATCGGCGTCATTCCGCGCCATCAGATGGAGGGCGAAACCGTCTGGGGCGGCCTGCGCATGGTGCGCACGCCCGTGGAAACGCTCATCCTCGACCAGCTTGTGCACGAGGATCTCTTCGGCGGTCCGATCGACCCGCGCCTGCTCCTCTTCAGCGATCTGAACCTGGCCCGAGGCTTCCCCGCGCCGCCGCTGTCCGAGAGCGACCGGCTGGAGACGGGCGAGACGGTGCAGTACCTCGGCAAGAACCCGACCGCCGTATACACGCCGGGCATCCCGCGCTACGCGGAACTCGTCGAGTACGTCTGCCGCCAGGTTGACTGTGACCCGGCGCGGCTCGATGTGTACCGCGTCCGGATCGACTACCCCATCATCCCGACCAGCATCGGGATGGAACATGATCTGCCGGAACCGCCCGGCAGTGCGTCCCGTTGACAGGGCGCTTCTCAGCAAGCCAGGGAACAGGCCCGCCAGAGCCCCTGCCGTGTCATTCGTTTCAGGGACTTGTGCGCGTCCTGCGCATGGTCGCCCGTGCTCACGCACGAAGAAGGAGGTCAAGACAGTGAATCAGCGTGCTCTCATTCAAACCGGACGGTGGCTGGCCCTCGCGGCGGCCCTGTGCCTCACCGCCCATGTCGCCGGCGGTCGGCTTTCGCCGAACGCTCCGCCCGGCGACCGGCCGTTTGGTGGCGACTGGGTCACGGCCGATCAACTGACCCCGCCGCCGTTCCTGCACAACAACGCGAGCCGCGACCTGCTGGTGCAGTTCATCTCCAGCGGGGAGGATCCCGAGTGCGACATGCCCACATCCGTGGTGTTCTCGGCGGACGGGCAGCGGATCCTCATCACCCACGAGGCGAGCACGAACGTCGGCGTCTATGACACGAACACCCGTGAGATCCTCGATGTCATCCCCGTCAGCGGGCATCCCTATGACATCGAAGTGATGCCCGACGGCGTGACGGCAATCGTAGCCAACCTCTGGGATAATACCGCCTGCTTCATCGATTACATCAACGGCACCGAGCTGGCCGTCGTGCCAGTCGGCAACTATCCCTCGATGGTGCTCATCTCCCCCGACGGCACGTACGCGGCCATCGGCAACGCCCTCGATGAAACCTGGTCGATCATCAACACGGCCACGCACGAAGTCGAGCGCACCACCGATGCGGGCGGCGCGTTCGGCCTCGGCTTCGCCGGCGGCAACGGCGGCGTGTACTCCTGGACCTACAAGTCGGTCATCCTGCCCGACAACCGCCTCGTGCTCCAGGACTGTGGGGCACCCAGCAGGTGAACTTCGTCGACCTCGCCACCGGAGACGTCCAGTCAGTCGCCGTCGACCCGTGGGGCATGTTCCTCACCGCCACCCCGGATGGCTCGAAGGTCGTGGTCGTGCACAACCCCTCCCCCGATCCGGTCTCGCTGACGGTGATCGACACGGCGACGATGGCCATCGACGGCATCATCACCGCCCCCTATCAATCCCTCTACAACAACGCGGTCAGGCCCATCATGCGCCCGGACGGCTCGAGAGTCGCCTTCTGGAGCGGCCCGACGGCGGTGATGATCTTCGACCTGACCGATTACAACGCCCCGCCCATCCAGTCCTACACGTACGGCGACGGGTTCATCGGCACCGCCGACGGGCAGTACCTGTTCATCAACCGCTCGAAGTGCTCATCGCTCCTGGATTGGGAGACGGGTCAGCCCCTGATGTTCGACGGCGCGCCGGAGTTCTGCGCTCCGGATGACATGGACATCATCAGTTGCAACCTCACGGCCAGTTCGCCGGTCGAGAATCGCGTGGCCATGCTCAGCGTCTTTGACCTGGAAAACCTGGTCGTGTTCAACCTCGATGGGCTGGACGCCCACGCAGAGGCGAGCGTGCCGACCGGCCCGGACGTCGAGGCCGACCGGTGCCTGAACATGGCCGTCACCTCCGACGACAGCCTGGCGGTGGGCATCCACACCATCACGGGCAACGCCGCGATCTTCGATCTCAACGACAAGGCCGTCCTGGGGTGGGCGCCCGTGGGCGATGATCCGCGCGGCGTCGTGATCACGCCCGACAACACTCGCGCCCTGGTGACCAACGTCGATTCGAGCACGATCACCGTCATCGACCTGGCCACGTTCCAGACCACGGACGTGGACGTCGAAGGCTGCAGCGGCCCGATCGTGATCGACGCGGCGGGCCAGTGGGCCTACTTCGCCTACGTCGTGGATCTCGGCCAAGGTGACGAGGGACGGCTCGCCCGCCTGAACCTCACCACCCTTCAAGTGGATCCCCTCGTGCTGGAGACGGCCCCGGCCTACAGCTTCTTCTATCGCACGATCGGCCTGTTCCTGGACATGACCTGGGCCAAGCCCTACGACCTGGTGCTGAGCGGGGACGGCTCGACCCTGTGCGTCTGCGGGGCCGGCGCCTTCTCGATCGTCGACCTGGTGGACTGGGCCGAGGATGCCCGCCTGCCTCTGTCAGGGTCGATCCCCCAAGCCCTTGCCGCTGTGTTCTCGCCCGATGATTCGCAGATCTACCTTGCCCACATGGACGTCTACGCCGGGGATGCGACGGACCTGCACCTCGTCACCAACAACGGCGAGAACTCCGAGATCGTGGAGTCGATTCCCGTCGGGGCAAAAGGTTTCATGCTGGAGATGAACGCCGCCGGCACCAAGCTCTACGTCGGTTGCCGCGGTATGGGGCCGGCGGAGTCCAAGAAGGTCGCGGTCGTGGATCTGGTCAACTTCCTCGTGGAGGCCGACATCCCCATGCCCGACCCGGACAACACCACCTTCCAGCGCCCCATCGGCGTCCAACTGTCCGCGGATGAGTCGACGCTGTACACGGTGACGAGCGACGGCTATCTCCACCTGATCGACACCGCGCTGAACGAGGTCGCCCAAACGCATTACATCGACGCGTATTCCGGCTGCACGTTCGAGTTCCGCGACGACGGGCGCGGGTTCATCGTCTCGCCGCATGCCCACGTGGACGGCATCACCGCGGTGGACCTCGAGTTCTGCCCCGGCGACGTGGACGGCAACGGCGTGGTCAACACGGCGGATCTGCTGGCCCTGCTCGCCGCGTGGGGATCCGCCGGCGGACCGGCCGATGTCAACTTCGACGGCATCGTCAACACGGCAGACCTGCTCATCCTGTTGGGCAATTGGGGCGCGTGCGATTGACGCATGCTCCTCGCCACGGGCGGGCTGCCACGATCGCACCGCCCGATGCAACCCTCCAGCGGGCCGCCGACTTCATGCCGGCGGCCCGCTTTATTTCGTCTCCGCGCCGCGCTGCCGATTCATCCCACCGGCTTGAAACGCGCCTGGAAGAAGCGCAGGTACTTCGGCTCGTACGTGAATTCAAGGCCCTTGATCTGCTCGCGCGCGTCGTAGACCTCCATGATCGACTCGGCCACCACGTCCATGTGCGCCTGCGTGTACACGCGACGCGGAATCGTGAGCCGCACGAGCTCCAGATGAGGCCTGCGGTTCTTGCCATCGGGCCCGCGCCCGGCGGAGACGTTGCCGCGCTCCATCGACCGCACGCCCGAGTCAATGTAGATCTCCGCCGCCAGCGCCTGGGCGGGGAAGCGGTCCTGGTCAATGTGGGGCAGGAAGCGTTTGGCGTCGAGGAACACGCCGTGCGTGCCGACGGGCTTGACGATGGGGATACCCTCGGCGTCGAGCTTGTTGCCCAGGTACTGCACCTGCCCCACGCGGGCCTTGATGTGGTCGTAGTCGATGCACTCGCGCATGCCGACGGCCAGCGCTTCCATGTCGCGCCCGGACATCCCGCCGTACGTGTGCAGGCCCTCGTAGACAACGACCATGTTCCGCGCCTTCTCGGCGAGCTCATCGTCGTTGACGGCGAGGAACCCGCCGATGTTGACGAGGTGATCCTTCTTCGAGCTCATCGTCGCCGCATCGGTCAGGTCGCAGATCTCGCGCGTGATCTCGGCGATGGTCTTGTTCTCGTAGCCCGGCTCGTGATCCTTGATCATGTAGGCGTTCTCGACGCAGCGCGTCATGTCATGAATGACCAGGATGCCGTGCTTGCGCGCCATGTCACACACCTGGCGGAGGTTGGCCAGGGAGATGGGCTGCCCGCCGCACATGTTCACCGCGGTGGCGATGCAGATGTAGGGGATCTTGTCCGCGCCCTTCTCGTCGATGAGCTTCTGGAACTTGTCCAGGTCGACATCGCCCTTGAACGGGTGCAGGCTCTGCGGGTCGTGCGCCTCGTCGATGATCACGTCCACGAACATTCCGCCGGCGATCTCCTGGTGCAGGCGGGTCGTGGTGAAGTACATGTTGCCGGGGACGAAGTCGCCCTTCTTGATGAGCAACTGGCTGATCATGTGCTCGGCGGCTCGCCCCTGGTGGGTGGGGATCAGGTGCTTGTAGCCGTAGATCTCCCGCATCGCTTCTTCGAGATGGTAGAAGTTGCGGCTGCCGGCGTAGGCCTCATCGCCGAGCATGAGCGCGGCCCACTGGCGGTCGCTCATGGCGCTGGTTCCCGAGTCGGTGAGCAGGTCGATGTAGACGTCCTCGGACTTCAGCAGGAAGGTGTTGTAGCCGGCCTCTTCCGCCGCCCGCCGGCGCTGCTCGACCGTGAGCATGCGGATCGGTTCGACCATCTTGATTTTGAACGGCTCGGCCCAGGATCGTCGGCGGGTTGGCATCGCTGCTCTCTTTTCACTAGCGTGGAGAAGGACAGGGCGTCCCTGTTGTGGATATGCTTATCCGGATAATGGGGTAAACACTAGGCGTTCCGGCGCTGGCGGTCAACGTTCCTCAACGGTGGCGGTCCTGTCAAGGCCGGTCGTCGTCTCGGGGCGGGGCCGAAGGGGCCGGAAAGGAAACAGCAGGCCATGAAGACCATCATCGAACCGTTCCGGATCAAGTCCGTCGAGCCGATCCGAATGACCACCACCGCCGAGCGGCGCGAGAAGATGCGCCAGGCCGGCTACAACCTCTTCAAACTTCACGCGACCGATGTGCTCATCGATCTGCTCACCGACTCGGGCACGGGCGCGATGAGCAGCGATCAGTGGGCCGGCATCATGCGCGGCGATGAGTCCTATGCCGGCGCTCCCAGCTTCTATCGCTTCCTCGAAACCATCGAGCGCATCACCGGCTTCACCAATGTCCTGCCCACGCACCAGGGACGGGCCAGCGAGCGGCTGCTGGTGGAGATCATGATCGGCCCCGGCTTTGCCGGCCGGGGCAAGATCGTGCCGAACAACATGCACTTCGACACGACCCGCGCCAACATCGAGCACAGCGGCGCCGAGACGCCCGACCTGCTCACCGACGAAGGCGCCCGCCCCACCTCCACGGCCCCCTTCAAGGGCAACATGGACATCGACAAGCTTCGCGCCCTGCTCGATGAACGCGCCGATGATGTGCCCTTCGTGATGGTCACCGTCACCTGCAACAGCAACGGCGGGCAGCCCGTCTCCCTGGCCAACCTGCGCGCGGTGCGCGCGGTGTGCGATGAGTACGGCAAGCCGCTGTTCCTCGATGCCTGCCGATTCGCGGAGAACGCGTGGTTCATCAAGCAGCGCGAGCCGGGGCAGCAGGACCGCTCGGTCCAGGCCATCGTGCGCGACATGTTCGATCTCGCCCACGGCGCGACGATCAGCGCCAAGAAGGACGGGCTCGTCAATATCGGCGGCGTGCTGCTCATCCGCGACAAGGAGCGCTTCCAGCAGGCCGGCAACCTGCTCATCCTCACCGAGGGGTTCGTCACCTACGGCGGGCTGGCCGGGCGCGACCTCGAGGCCATGGCCGTCGGCTTCGACGAGGTCCTGCACGAGGATTACCTGCGCTACCGCATCCGCTCGACCGAGTACCTCGGCGAGAAGCTGCTGGCCGGCGGGGTGGCGATCGTCCAGCCGCCGGGCGGGCACGCGATCTACATCGACGCAGCCGACTTCTGCCCGCACATTCCCAAACACCAGCTTCCCGGCCAGTCGCTGGCGTGCGCACTCTATGAAGAAGGCGGGATCCGCTCCTGCGAGATCGGCACGGTCATGCTCGGCGAGCACGCGGTGATGGAACTCGTCCGCCTGGCGATCCCCCGCCGGACCTACACGCAATCGCACATCGATTACGTGATCGAGGTGATTCTGATGGTGAAGGAACGGGCCGGCGAGTTGCCCGGCTATCGCATCGTCGAGGCCCCGCCGGCCCTGCCGCATTTCTCCGCGACGTTCGAGCCTATCACGTGAGGTTGGGGAAGATTCACCCCAGAGGACATGGAGCAGAAAACACAACGAGTGTTTTGCCGCGACCCGAAGGGGAGCGTTTCTCGTGAACCGCCAACCGGGCCGGAGCGCAGGAGACACGCCATGAAGCCCCAGACCCATCAGGGCCGATGTGCTCTCTCGATCGTCGCGGGCCTTGTCGGCGCATTGTCGGCGGTGGTGACTCCCGTCGCCGGCGCGGCCGGGAAGCCCAACATCATCCTCTGCATGGCCGACGATCAGGGCTGGGGGGATGTGGCCTACAACGGCCATCCCGCGCTCAGGACGCCCAACCTCGATGCGATGGCCGGCGCGGGGCTGCGCTTCGATCGCTTCTACGCCGCCGCACCCGTCTGCTCGCCCACCCGCGGCAGCGTGCTGACCGGCCGGCACCCGAATCGGTTCGGCTGCTTCTCCTGGGGACATCCGCTGCGCCCGCAGGAGATCACGCTCGCCGAGGCGCTGCGGCAGGCGGGCTACGCGACCGGTCATTTCGGCAAGTGGCATCTCGGCTCGGTCTGCGCAGGATCGCCGGTCAATCCCGGCGCGAGCGGCTTCGATCGCTGGTTCTCGGCGCCGAACTTCTTTGACAACGATCCGATTCTCAGCCGCGAGGGCATCGCCACGCCCACGCAGGGCGAGAGCTCGATGGTCACGGTCGATGCCGCGCTCGAGTTCATCGGCGAGCATGCCGGCGATTCTCAGCCCTTTCTGGCCGTGATCTGGTTCGGCTCGCCTCATCGACCGCACAAGGCGGCGGCAGAGGATCTCTCGCCCTACGCGGACGAGCCAGCCGAAGTGCAGCACTTTTACGGCGAGATCACCGGCCTCGATCGCGCCGTGGGCAGGCTGCGCCGCGAATTGCGAACGCTGGACATCCACGAGAACACGATCCTCTGGTATTGCAGTGACAACGGCGGCCTGAAGGCGCCGTCCTCCGGCGGTCGCGGCAGGAAGGGCAGCATCTACGAGGGCGGTCTGCGCGTGCCGGCCATCCTGGAATGGCCTGCCCGCATTTCCGCGCCCCGAACGACCGATCTGCCCAGCATGACATCAGACATCTATCCCACCCTGCTCGATCTGCTCGGCGTGCGCATCGAGGATCAGCCGCCCCTGGACGGGATCAGCCTGGCGCCGCTGATCGACGGAGAGATGAATGTGCGGCCGGCGCCCATCGGGTTCTGGCAGTATCCAGCTCCCGGAAGAGGCGTGCCGAGCCACAAGCTGATGACCGAGTTGCTTGAAGTCCAGAAGGCCGGGAATGAACTGGAAGACAAGTCGCGTTTGCGGCTCGATGCCGGCGCGATCCGCCAGCAGTATCCGACGGATGCGCTGCCCGGCCACGCCGCGTGGCTCGCCTGGCCGTGGAAGCTGCACCGGATCGAGGACCGGGAGACGGCCGTCATCACCTTCGAGTTTTACAATCTCGCCGAAGACCCCGGCGAGCAGCACGATGTGGCCGGGCAGAACGAGGATCTGGTGAAGACGATGAAGTCCGCGCTGCGCCACTGGCAGCTTTCCGTCGTGCAGAGCCTGAACGGTGAAGACTACCAATAGCGAGGATGGGAAGCGCGCGAAGCCGCAAGCGGCTTGAGGCGCCGGCGCCTCAAGACTGAGACATCATCGAATGAACCGCAGTCGTCCGAAGTCGGGGATGATGCTCTTGCCGCCTTCGGTGATGGGGAGAGGCGCGGGGAAATAGACCCCCCACGCCTTACCCAGCAGCAGCTTGCGATGCACGACGAACGGGCTGGGATCGATCTGCACCGCGGTCAGCGGATGCGGGTTGCCCCACAGGCGCGAATCGGATGACGCCGCGGAGTTGTCGCCGAGCATGAAGAAATGGTCTGGGCCAAGGATGGCCAGATTCTCCGGATGCGTTCCACAGGCGTAGTTACGGGGAACCACCACGTCGCCAAAGTCCTCGCTGGGCGGGTTCTTCTGGGCATGTTCGGTCAGCCTGTCCGGCCGGTAGAAGAGATCCCGATCCAGCCGTACGCGATGAAGCGTGACGGGCGAGCCGCGGAACTCCCATTCAAGCTCCGCCGGGCGGGTGTGGTTGAGGGCCGCCAGGGCGTCCAGGTCATCGTCGGTTCCGGCGGCGTTGCGCAGGCGCTGGGCGGGGCGCCAGTCGTACTCGTAGTAGGCCACGCGCTTGCCGCCGATGAAGATCGCCATCGCCTGATCGACATGCCAGAACTCGACATCCGCCGGCTCACCGGCGCGGAGCGGCTTGATGGTGAACTCGCCGGCCGGGCCCTGCCCGTCCTCTGTGGCCGGCTCCCCGTCCTCGCCGAGGGGGCGCATGCGGAGGCGGGCCGCCGCGCCCCGGATCGTGTACTCGTATTCGTAGCCGCGGACTTTCAGGCGAAAGACCATCTCCAGCCCGTCTTCATCGGGGACGACCGCGGCGGCCACGCGGAGATCGTTGACGGGGAATCGCCGCCGCGCGGCCACCGGCGTGAGCATGTTGTACGGCGCCCAGTCATCGATCGAGCGCACGTCCTCGTCCCACCGGAGCACGGTGGGTTCGGCGGTCTCGCAGCGGTAGCGGCGCCGGCCCTCGGTTTCCCAGCCTTCCCCCTGCCACGGCACACCCCGGTAGAACACGTCCATCGACTCCGGATGCGCGGGCAGGTAATCACTGTGAAACACCGGCTGCCAGACCGCCCGCTGAATGTGCTCCGGCTTGCGCTGAATCTCGTATGAATCGAAGTCGGAAGGATTCTCGGCCGAACCGGCGAAGACATCGCCGTCCACCAGCCAGATCGATTCGTTGGGAAGACCGATCAGGCGCTTGATGTAGTTTCCGGCGGCGCCGTTGGGATCGGTCGGATTCTTGAACACGATCACATCAAAGCGTGAGGGATCGAAGAAGCGATAGAGGTTCTTGACGACAAGGATCCGGTCGCCCATGCGGGTCCGGGCCTGCTGGCGACTCACCCCGGCCAGCGGGTACTCCGGGCCGAGCATCGGATCCACCACGTTGCCGAGACTGATGCGCCCGAACCTCGGATTGTTCAGCCTCGCGTCGTAGCCCACCGGAAAGTCCCAGCCCGTCTGCTCGGAGTGGATGCGCAGGTGCTGGCCCAGCAGCGTCGGGGCCATCGAACCGGTGGGGATGACGAAGCCTTCCACCACGAAGCCACGGAAGGTCATCGCCAGCACGAAGGCGACGATGAGCGATTGCAGCATCCCGACCACAGTGCTGTCGTGATCGTACGGGCGAGCGGGGGCGGGATCGGGCATGCCCCGATGGTAGGGCCTCCCGCCCCGTTTGGCGATCGTCGCTTCGAGACCGGGGCGGACGGGCCGCGACAACCGCCCGGCAAGAGGAGCGGCAGCTAAAGACGCGGCGGGCGGGCAAAACAAGCGCCGATGGTCATCGCATCTGTCGCCTCCGACCTGACAGAATGGTCAGTTTCGGTCCCGGGCGATTGCCGCCTTACTCGGGCCGAGCATCGGGTTGGCGCGGGGAGCGATTCTGCGGCGCTGCCGACGGCTCGCCGCCGGAGGACCGACGACGACCGCGCCGGCGACGCGATCGTCGCTGCGACGGGGGCTTGGCGCGATCGGCGGCCGGCCCCGTCCCCGCGGCGGACGCGGCAACCTGCTTGACGGCGCCCGCGTCGGTCTGCGCCTCGGCGCCGGGCTTCTTCTTTCGCCGCCGCTTGCGCCGGCGCTTCCTGCGCTCCTCGGACGGCGCCTCCTCGGCAGTCTTTTCGGCCGCGACCTGAGGCGATGCGCCGCGCAGGGCATCGGCCGCATCGATCTCCGCCTGCTGCACCTC
>Ga0272441_10014805_pt1 | contig 10991 bp, 9 predicted proteins | sample SSMProp6N_FD_193582 | JGI IMG/M metagenome (GOLD analysis project Ga0272441, IMG submission 193582) | Marine sediment archaeal communities from Little Sippewissett salt marsh, Falmouth, MA, United States - SSM-Prop-6N | ecosystem: Environmental > Aquatic > Marine > Wetlands > Sediment ...
CCATTTGCGCTAACCGCCGGCAACGGCAACCGCGGCCGTGACGGCCGCCGTAGCGATCAGGTTGTGCCCGCAGGCGTGGCCGACGCCGGCCAGGGCATCGTACTCCGCAAGCACAGCCACGGAGCGCCCCCGGCGCGCTCCTTTCAGGACGGCGCGAAACGCCGTGTCCAGCCCGCCGTACGGCATCTCGATCTCGTACCCGATCTCCCGAAGGTACGCGCTAAGCCGATCGGCTGCCTTGTACTCCTTGAATCCGAGTTCCGGGTGGCTGTGAACAAAACGGCCGATCGCAATGAGTTCCTTTCGGTGCTGCTTCACGGCCTGCTTCATCTGCCTAAGACCTGCGTATCGCGTCATGTCTCCTCCAAGCTTGCTTTCCTGAACCGCACGGGAGTACCGTGGGCAACGGCTCTGGCGATGTCAAGGTGGACTGAGCAGGGGTCGGAGCGGCTTGCCTTCGCAAGCCGGAGAAATCGGACTCAGGAAAAGAGGACATGAGGAACAGCTTCACGGCACCGGGAGTGAAGGGGACCGCCGGGACGCTGCTCGTCTGCCTCTTTGCCGCGGGTGTATTCGCCCAGGAGAAAGAAGCCAGGATGCGCTTCGAGATCGAACCGGCCGTCGACCGGTTCGTGGCGTCCGTGGGCGAAGAGGCCAAGACCTGGCTCGACGGCTACGAAGGCCCGGCCGGGAAGCACGAGTTCCGGTTCCCGGGTCACCTCCTGTTTCGAAGCCGGATCCGACCCGATTTTCACCAGGGGAAGCGCGCCATTCCGTGGAGGACGGCCGCCGTTCCCGAAGGTTTCCAGTCGGACACGGCCACGTTCATCTGGGCCGCCGGGATCAGCCCGAGACACGGCGTGAACGCCTTCGACCTGCTGGTAAACGGTACGAACCGGTTCACCATCCGTACGGTGGACAAGACCGCCTGGACTCTGGACGGTAACGACGGCGGGAAACTGCTCTTCCATGGCGTATACTCCGATGCCGACGGACGCCACTTCGGCTACCTGCGGCTGATTGCACCTGCGAAATGGGTCACCCCGGGCAAGCCGCTCGAGTTGAAGCTCGTCGGAACGCAAACCAACAGCAAGGCATGGCCGCGGATCTATCCCTTGAACGGTGTGGCAGCCTGGCTGCGCACAACGCCCCGACGCGGGCTGTTCCTGACGGACCTTTTCTACGACCCGCACATGAAGCAACTGCATTACGCGTTCCTCGGTCGACCGGAATGGAAGGGGCAGCACCTGGAACTGAAGGGTGCGGAAGCAGTCCATGCGAAACTGCCCATGCAGCAGGGGGACGGCATCACGACGGGCCGCGTTTCGTTTGCCGTCACGTCACAGGAAGCGTTCGAAGCGCCACTGACGCTCAGAATCGCCGGAAACGACGTCGGGAAGACCCCGGCCATACCCTTCGGGCTGCTCCGCCGCCGTGATCACGTCGCCGAACAGGTGCGCCAGGGGAAGATGGAGAGCGGGCAGCAACGAGAAGCGGCCATGGTCCTCGGGCTGGGACACCTCCTGGAGGGCGTGTTGTCGGTACGGGACGAACGGCACCGCGATATCCTGAAGCGCGCGAAGAGCATGGAGCAATGCGCGTCCGAACTCGCGCGGGCGCTCTCCGATTTCGAGACACCGGGCGACAGCAATGCGGAACGGCGCGGGCTGTTCCGCGCCGCGTACGTCTCCGGGGTAGATTCCTCCGGCCAGATCTACTCTCTCTACGTCCCCCCGACATACGACCCGGCACGGAAGTATGCCCTGGAAGTCCGCCTGCACGGCCGGGGCGGCTGGTACGGCGATCAGAAACCGCCGTCGGCCCCGCTGGACTACTTCTTCGTCGGATGTGACGGCCGGGGTCAGAACGGCTACGCGGGGCTTGGCGAACTCGATGTCCTCGAAGTGATCCGGGACGTGCGGCGACACTACCGTATCGATCCCGATCGGATCTACGTGACCGGGACCAGCATGGGGGGAGGAGGCACGTGGCGTATGTGCATGCGCTATCCGGATCTCTTCGCCGCAGGAGCACCCTATTTCGGCTGGGTCGGAACGTGGGTCGAGAACCTCGCCAACGTCCCCGTCTGGAACTTCCACGACGCAACGGATCCGGTCGTTCCGGTCGACGGGTCACGGTCGGCCGTAAGGCGTCTGCGCGAGATGGGCTACCCGGTAATCTACACCGAATCGTCCGGCGGCGGACACAGCGATAGCATGAAAGACCCTTCCTGGGACATGGAAGGCTGGCTGCACCGTCAACGTCGCAACGCGCATCCGGCCTCTGTCCACTACGCAACGGTCACTCCCGATCGGGGCAAGGCCTACTGGCTGGACATTCTCGAGTTTGCCGATCCGAACCGGCCGGCAAGCGTCCGGGCAAGGGCCGTGGAAAACCGGGTGTTCCTTCGGCTCGTGAATGTGGACGTGCTGTGCGTGCACCTGCCCACGGAGCTTTTCGACCGGACTGCCCCGCTTGCCGTCAGCATTGACGGCGCACCCCATCGTGTTGCGGCGCCGCTGCCGGAGAAGGTCTTCGTCGCGCGCCGGTCGGAGGCGATCCCGGAGACCCGCCTTCCCGCGTTCACGGTACACGCATCCGACCCTCGCGAACCGCAACCCTATCGTCCCTACACGGTGGGCGGCATCAACCGCATGTACATCAACGGCGAGCCGCTCCTGATCGTGAAAGGGACACGTGGTAAAGACCGCAAGCTTCTCGAGGCCATCGATCGGTTCTGCAGTCGACTCTCGCTCCGCGGCGCGGGCTGGGACACGATGCCGCAAGGCGCCATCCCGGTCCGGGCGGACGTAGACCTGACCAAGGAAGACATCGAGCGATGCAATCTGATCCTGATCGGTCCCGCGTCCGTGAACCGGCACCTGGCACGCATCACCGGGCAACTGCCCGCGGTTGAGAGAAAGGACTCGGTAACCCTCGGCCCGGAGAGTTACTCCCTCGCCGGAAAGGCGTACCTCCTGGTGCATTACAGCCCAAAGGCGGCCCAGCGCCTGTTGGCCGTATTCAGCTCGCCGCACGTGGATGCGTTCGGCGAGAAGGCCTGGCACATGCTGGCCGGGCACATCGCGGATGAGCGTCCACTGGGCTTCTACCTCTTCGACCTGGAACAGGGCCGGAAGGTGCGGCGTGTCATGTGGAACAAAACCTGGAAGCCGGCCGAGGGCGCGTTCTCCAGAGAACGTCTCCCCTCTTCCCTCGCCACCCTCGGCGGCGTCCGGCAACTCCGTGCTGCGGCCCTGCGCCGCATGACCGGCGCCGACCACGCGCTTCTCTGGGACTGGCGGGAGGCCGCACCCGATGCGCCCCAATGGGACGTGACAACCGCCCGCTGGCACGATTTGCAGGCCGACACCGGCGCGCCCTGTGAGACCTGGGTTTCCGTATTCAGCGGCGAGGAACTGCGCGCAAGGCTCGCAGAAGCGAAGGATTCTCCAAGAATCCGGTTGCTGCCGCCCGTGCTTCCCGGAAAGCTGAATCCTGCGGCCAGGTACAGGCTGTGCGGCGACCTCGTCCCTTTTGCGCGCGAGACCGGCAAGCCCCTGCCCAACGTGAAGCGCGTCCGGATCGATGTGTACGAAGAAATGAAGCGGCTCGCCGAGCGAGGGCCGCCCGTGAAGAAAAGCGAGGAGACTGAGCCATGAAAGCACGACACGGAAACGAGGCATACAAAAAAACCCCGGCGGCACACGCCGTCCTCCTTGCGTGCCTGGCAGCCTGGCTCTGTGTCTCCACGGCTCGAGGCGGACCCGCCTTTGCGGCGAAACCGAGTGCAACCCTGCAGAATGGCAAGGTGCTGGTAAGCTTCGCATGCAAGGAAGCCTGTGACGTTACGGTTGCCATCCGGAACGCTGCCGGCAAGACGGTTCGCCACCTCGCCGCAGGGGTCCTGGGTTCCAATGCACCCTTGCCGTTTCAGAAAGACGCACTCCGCCAGACGTTGACCTGGGACGGCAAGGACGACAGCGGGCGCCCCGTGCCCAAGGGGACGTACGCCGTCCATGTCGGTCTGGGCACGACCCCCCGGTTCGAACGTATCATCGGGCACGCCCCCTGGTGGATGGGCGCTTCCCACGCATTGGCCGTCGGCCCCAAGGGGAACTTGTACGTGCTCGGAGGCCGGGGCATCTGTGTATTCGACCGCAGCGGCAAGTACCTCCGCCAGATCGCGCCGTCTCACCACACGCTCCCGGAAGAGAAACTGGCCGGGCGTCGGCCCGTGAGGCTCGAAGACGGGTCGCTCTACTACAGCCGGCCCTATGCCCTGCTTGACAAGATGAAAGCGGTCGGGTCCATGGTGATCTCGTCCGACGGACAAATCCTCATCCCGGGTCCGAGCGGCTATGCCCGCAACGTGACGCGGATCGGGATCGACGGGTCCGTGTCGGAATACGCGTTCGACACGAAACTCACCCGGCTCTCGGATGTCGGCTATCTCTACCTTGCCGTTTCCCCGGACAGCAAGACGCTGTACATGAGCGGCGCGGAAGCGGGCTACCGCGGCGACGATGCGCGCAAGGCCGTCTACCGGCAGGTGGTGTACCGGCTCCTGCTGGACACCCCGGGTCCGGCCGAGATCTTCACGGGCGACGATGAGAACAGCGGGGGCGGCGGCTTCCGCGTCAATCGACCCAAGGGCATGACAACCGACCCGCAAGGCAGGCTCTACGTGTGCAACTACCGGGGCAACAACATCGCGGTCTATACGCCGGGCGGCGGTTTCATTCGGTCAATTCGCGTGCCCTCGCCTCAGCAGGTGGCGGTACACCCGAAGACAGGGAAGCTGTACGTGCTGGCCGGCAAGGAGAAGGGCTACTACAAGTACGGCTACGATTACCCGCCCACGATGCTGGAAGCGCGGCTCTTGCGCCTGGCGGCCGACGGCACGGTCGAGACCGAGTTGGAATTGGACCCGCCTTACGCCCGCACGGGCAAGACACGGCCCGGCCCGTCTTTCACGCTTCGCATGGCAGCCGATTTCACGGGGAAACGGCCACTCGTCTGGATTGGCGTGGCATATCCGGCATGGGCGTTCGCGAAATGGCGGCTCGTCCGTATCGAGGACAAGGGCGACGCTTTCGGTGCCCCCGAGGAAACCATGCCCAAGCCGGAAGGCGTCCTGACCGGGGCGCCGCTCAACCTGTGCCTCGATCGCAAGCGCGACATCCTCTACGCCGAATCCGGGAAGTTCCTGGTGCGGTTCAAGGGGAACGGCGAGGCCCTCCCGCCCATGAAGCTGTGGGACCCGGCGCAAGATCTGAAGAAGTCCTTCTACCTCGGCGAGATCATGACCGATCGGAACGGCGACCTCCACGTGGTCTCGTGGACGGCGCGTTACGGGGGATACAAGCAGGCCCGGATCCGCCGATTCACGCCGGAAGGCAAGCAGATCCCGCTGGCAGGCGACCGCATGGAGTCCGACGTCATCGATCGGATCTGCAAGGGCGCCGGCGCCACGCGAGGCTTCCACGTTGCGCCGAGCGGCGACTACTACGTCCTGTACTATGACCAGAAGCGGCCGGACGAGGGCCGCGCCCTGTGGGAACGCGGCTGGGTCTACAACACGGCCGTAGCGCACCTTGGCCCGGACGGAAGCATCAAGGATGCGCACCGGATCGCCTACCTCCGCGGCGGCGCGCAAGGCCTGCGCGTCGACTCGAGAGGCAATATCTACGTCGGCGACAACGTGATGCCCATCGGGGTCGCCTATCCCAGTGACCTGTCGAAGGTCTTGGAGAATCCGCTGGACAGACCCTACCCGGCCATGATGGATGGGGAGTTTGACCCGCTGATGCGCTGGCTGGGCAGCGTGTTCAAGTTCGGGCCGGGAGGCGGCAAGATGATCGGCCTGCCTGACGACACGCCCGCGAAGGCGGCGAGACGGCCCGAAGGCGACCTGTGGAAGCCGGTTCCGGACACGCTCTGGTTCGTGCACGGCAATCACAAGCTCAAGGTTACCGGGGCGGAATGGCAGTACCACGGGTTCAGCCCCGTTCCCTCGCAATACCAAGGCGTGACGCACGTGGAGCGCTGCGTGTGCGCGGGTGGCCGGTTCGACATCGACGAGTTCGATCGAGTTTGCCTCCCGGACAACATGCGCCACCGTGTCACGCTACTCGACTCCGCCGGCAACGTCGTAACGCGCTTTGGGCAGTACGGAAACCAGGACGCCGCCGGGCCCGAGATCCGCTTCACCAGTCCGTGGTGGACAGCCGCTGCCGCCGATCGCGTGTACGTCGGGGAGCGCAGCGCCCGAATCGTCAAGGTCCGCCTCGAACCGACCGTCCAGGGATCGGCGAAGGTGAAGCTCTGACGAACGCCGGCGTGCCGCCGACGGGGTCTTCGCAAGACACGCAAAAACGCGTGTCGCGCGTATTCCAGGTCACGCTCGATTCGGAAGAGGAACACCCAATCTGACTGACAGCAACCATGGTCTCCTCACGCGACATCCTGACGGGCCGTGTGCTCGCCGGGCGCACCATGACAACGCCCTCAGGTAGCTTCTGCGTCATTCCGTGATCCCCAGCCCTCGGCGGGCCGCATTGCGAAAACTCCGGCAACGTCTCCGTGCGTCCAATGCCCGGCTTCTATCTGCCGTTTCACCGGGATACCTGAAAGCGACTGCATACTGGGAAAGATAGGCCAGCGACTCACGGAACGATTCCCAAGTCGGCTCGATGCGGAGCACGACATCGAGAAGGGCCACCAGGTCGTGGGTCCGAGGAATTGGCTTTGGGTGGCCGGCTTCACTCATTCGGGCTTTGATGTATTTCTCCACGCACTGTTGTGCGTGGAAACACATGCCGCCGTAGCTGGGGCGTTTCCGCGCCCTGAATTCCCTCTCGACGATCACAAAATCGTCTTCCGCCCTATCGACCCACTCCTGCGTGATCCGCTTCATACAGCACCAAGCCTTCGTCGAGTATGTGGCGCAAGAAGGAATCCCCCATCTTGAGACGCTTCTTCAACACCTTCGGACTCCGCACAAGGATGTCGACCGGAAAAGGCGGCCGCGTTCTTAAACGGATTTCGACTTCTTTGTCCACGGATTCGCGGTCGTGATCCATGATGACCAGGAGATCAACGTCTGAATCCCCGGAAGCGGTGCCGCGCGCGTACGACCCGAAGAGGATAATGCGCTCCGGGTGAAATTCGCCCGCAATGCGCTGGCTGAGTTCCTCAATTGAGTTTAACGCTACCATGCTGTGATCCTACAACGCCTGCCTGATAAGAGCAACGAACCATTGCCTCGTCTTCTTCAAAGGTGTCTACACAAATTCGGGTGTCGCGTGTATTCCGGGTCATGCTTGATTCGGATGGTGAAGGCGATGGAAAGACCAAGGTGTCAGCAGCAGCGGCGACCATGCCCTGACCACATCAGATCGGCTTCTCAGAGCAAGATCCGAAGGCCCCGTAGGCCAAGCGGTTCAAGGCAACAGACCGCTACTTCAGCGGGGGCAATCGGGAAAGCTTGATCCGTTCGTATGCGCCGCGCTTCTTGTCTTCCGGGTGCGGCTCGATTCCCAGAACGGTGATCTCCTTGCGCCCTGGGCCGTACGCCCAGTAGATTCTGCCGGCCGCAGGTTTACGGTTCTCCAAGTAGGACTGCCATATCCTGAATCCATAGCGCTTGCTCAGTGCGTCGATATCGTGAGTGCACAGGCTTGGATGCCGGGGATTGTCCCGCAAGTATGCAAGCACCTTGACGAGCTTCCTGAACAGGACCTTCTCCGACCGGTTCAGCTTGCCCCGGTCGGCGCGGCTGGCCAGGTCGTTCCAGAAATCCGCAATTCCCGGAACACCCATGCGAAGTGTGTACACCGGACGACCTCCTACAGATACCTGTCGAGGTCGATCGGGTTGGACGCTTCGCCCTTCTTGAAGCTCTTGGCGGTCGCGTCGAGCATACGCAGCGTCTTCCTGGACACGGCTTCGGGTGGCACAAGCACCCGGGGCTCAAGCAGGATGTGGCCATCTTCGAACAACCGAACGGCATAGTATTCAGCTTCTGCACCTCGCAGGGTGATGCGCTTCTTCACGTCAAGATGCGCATCGTATTCTTTGACAACTGCCGGGTTCATGCCTTCGTCCTTTCGGCGTTCCAGGACTCTCTGGCTCTGGTCCCCCTGGCCTCTGGACCCGCTGGGGGTCGCTGGGCATCTCGGGACTCTCGCTCTTGGTCCTTTTCTATGCTCTTTGGACGTACATCCTACATGATGTACTCCGTGCATTTCCTACAGTGGGATTTCCCACACTCCTAATCTACCCCGTTCGGGCACCGGATGCAATACGGAAATCTCGTCTTTCAGCGGTCTTCGTCCCCCTCCCGCGGATGACACTTTGAACCTAAATGGAGCAGTTGAATGTCCAATATCCAACAAGAAACTCCCAAGATCCATCGGATTTCCTTGGAGATTGGACATTCCCAGGACTGATTCTTTTGGTTGGCGACCATGGCTGTGGAGGGCAAACGGAGGTGAAGGAGTGGGATGTGGGGGCGTGATTTGCGTCGAGATGGGGGCGGAGAAGGGCGTTGGAGTGGTGTTGAGTTGAGCATTCGGAGGCATTGGGGCGGATGGAAGCAGAGGGGGGCGGTGATCTGTGGTAGAAGCGTCGCGCGGGAGCCTTGTTGCTTCAGGGCAGCCAGGAGGGATGCTGGCAGAGCGCCATGCGGAAAGGCAGCGCGGATTTGTGTTGAGCCATGGTCCCAAGGAAGCCGTTGAAGGTGGCTTTTCTGGCATCGGGCTGGGAGTCGATCCAGTGTCGGCCCAGAGACAGGGCTGCGCGTCGGAACAGCCCGAGGTTGGTGGCGGCATTCCGGTTTCTGACGCGACTCTTGTCCTCCTGAAGACGTGAGCCGTCCAGACGCTGGTGGGCGCCGTTTTCGATGTCCCAGTACCGACGCTTGAAATGCAGGAGTTGCTCGGCATCGAGGGCGGCTCTGCTCGACAGCAGAAAGACGACGCCGTCGTTCTTTGGGTCCTTGCCGGGATCGGTCCGCTGCATGAGCATGGCCGCCTTGTCTGCATAGGGGAAACAGACCTGCTCGGAGCACACATCGAAGGCGTCAATGGCTCGTGCTTCGATTCTGCCGCAGTTGAGTTCAACACGCTGCACCGAGTCCATCCGAGGGGGAAAAATCGCCACCCTCTTTGTGGGCGGCGTGGATCTGCCGCAGGTTCTTCAATAGTCCTTTCTGGTTGGCCTTGACCGTCATCAGGTAGTCCCCACCGCAGTCCTGAACGATTTCTCGGGCTGAGAGGGTTTGGGTGTGAAGGGCGTCGGTCAGAACCAGGGCATTGTCCAGCTGGCAACGTTCCATCAGTGTGCGTGCGGCCGGGATCTCATTGGATTTGTCTTCGACCATCTCGGAGCCCAGCCACCGGCCCGTTTCGCCGTCGAATGCGCTGACCAGCTGGACCCCTTGGGAGCTGTTCAATGCCTTGCCATCGATAATGATCACCTCCGGTTCCGATGCCTTCCCCAGCAGGGAGTTGAGGCAATCGAGCAAAACCTGCTGGAGTTCTTCGGGTTTGGTCTGGTTCAGGAGTCTGAAGAACGTGGTTTCCTTGGGATGAGGAATGCGCCCCGTCTTGCGGTTGCGCCTGAAGCCCAAGGCTCGAAGCTGACCCTGCGAGAGGTCCTCGCAGTACTCGGCCAAGTCGCGTTGGCCACGACTCACGCCGCTGAGCACGGCACAGAACACCAACGTCAGCAGTCCCGAGAGCGTGTAAGTCCAGTTCGTTCCTGTACGGTAGTCGGTCACCGTCTCGAAGTGCTCGCGTATCGTCTTCAACTCCGACACATTCGTGCGGCAACGGAGCTTCTTCTCCAGTTCGCCGCTGCGCCACGGCGCGGGCATCTGATCCGCGCTCAGCAGACGGCGTGCATCACGCCGCAGTTCCTTCACATACAGCTCTTTGGGCGTCTGGTGCTCAGTGTAGTACTCGCGACGAACACGGCTGTATCCCTTGGTCTGCCCCAGCCTCTGCCAGCCGCTCACCTTGTAGCTCGTTCCGCGAAACAACACCGGGTCTACGAAACTCTCGGCAATGAGAACTCCATGTCCGTAGACCGAGGCCCAATCCAAGCTCAACCGGTCACAGCATAGCTTCAAAACGCGGCTGGCCAAGTTCGCGCACTCCACCCCGGCCGGAATCAGAAAACGGCTGTTGTTCACCACGAGCGGCAACCGACAGCGCCGCTGTTCATCATTCCAGCCAATCCATGCATCCCGATCCGCCAAATGATAACTGCCTGCACTCCAGCTCAACAGCGCCACCCACTTCCCTTCGAACTCGGCCACGTATCGCAGCTGTTCGCCTACCAGCGGGCCGCTGTTGAGATAGTGCTGTTTATCAAGCAGTTCGTCGTACCGTTCACGTTCGCACTCAGCGATCAATCGCACTGTCACCGCATCCAGCAGGTGCTGTTCGGACTCTCCGGGCCTTCGTGTTGACTTCTTCATGCCCAGAGTAAAGAAAACGCTGGCGGAAATGTCCCGCAAATTCTTTCATCTTTTTGTCGATCAGTCGGTTAGCTCGCCAGCGGCATCAGTCCTGTAGACCGATGGCAAATCACCTAAACCGTGAAAAGAAAGTGGCGTGCATTGCGGCCCTGGCCGAAGGAATGAGTATCCGCGGAGTCGAACGTATAACCGGTGTGCATCGGGACACGATCATGCGCCTCGGGGTCCGCGTCGGGGAAGCATGCACGGCGTACATGGGCAAGACCTTCCGCAACCTGCCTTGCACGGACCTGCAGCTTGACGAGATATGGGGGTACGTGGGCAAGCATCAGCGACGCCTTCCCCATCATCTGCGGCAGCGTCAAGACATCGGCGACCAGTACACCTTTGTTGCCCTCGACCGGGATACGAAGCTTGTGCCCTGCTTCCGCATCGGCAAGCGGGACAAGTCAACGGCAGTCGATTTCCTCTACGACCTCGCAAACCGTCTCGGCTACGAAGTCCA
>Ga0272441_10014806_pt1 | contig 10990 bp, 7 predicted proteins | sample SSMProp6N_FD_193582 | JGI IMG/M metagenome (GOLD analysis project Ga0272441, IMG submission 193582) | Marine sediment archaeal communities from Little Sippewissett salt marsh, Falmouth, MA, United States - SSM-Prop-6N | ecosystem: Environmental > Aquatic > Marine > Wetlands > Sediment ...
AGGAGAGTTGAACGGACAACAGATAGGTATCAAACTGGCGGACGGCAGTTTTTATCCGGTGCTTCCCGAAGGAGAATCGACAAGGAAAAAACTGATCCTGACCACGGTACGGGACAACCAGGAAACCGTGCAAATCGACCTCTACCGGGGTGAGGGCGAGAGCCTCGAGGGCGGCGATTACATCGGGACGTTGATGATCGAAAATATCCAACCCGCTCCGATGAAGGAGCCCGAAGTGGAGGTCGTGCTCGGCGTGGACGAGCAGGGCAACCTGGAAGCCACCGCCAGCGATGCATTGACGGGCGAAAGTCAGAGTCTCTCGGTGAGTCTGCAGTCTCTGGCCGAAGGACCGGTCGACTCCCCACAATTCGAGCTGGAGCGCGAGGGAGCGGAGAACGACGATTTCGAGGAATCGCTTTTAACCGGAGAGACGTATCCGATCTCTCAAGCCGATCGACGCAAGGACCATCTGCATAAAAAACGAAGGAATCCTCTTCTGCTTATCGGCTTTGTTCTGCTCAGTCTGATCCTGATCGCGGCCATCGCCTTCGTGGTTTTCAGGGCGGTGGGAGGAACCCCGATTCCGCCCCTGTTAGCCGGAAAACGGGAAATGGAGGTGCCGGAGCAGGTGGTGCCGGAGGCGGCGCCGGAAGTGGAGCAGGCGGGAGTGGAGGAGACGGCAGCGGAGCAGGCGACGGAGCAAGCTGAACTGTCCACGGTAACGGGCGAAGCGGCGCAAAGCTCATCGGAGTCCGTGAGCGGGGGCAGCGTCGGGGGTGTGTGGTACAAGATCAAGTGGGGCGATACTCTTTGGGATATCTCGGCCACATACTACCGCAATCCCTGGCTGTACCCCAAGATAGCCCGGGAGAACCGCATCACCAATCCGGATCTTATTATTGCAGGCACAAAACTCTTCATTCCAGAAAATTAGCGTAATCCTACCGATTGTTCTGTTATTCCTCTCATTGACCCAATGCACCGCCGATGCGATCTGGGGAATCGAGCCGGAGCTGTTGCGGGAGCGGTTGATCCAAGGGCAGAGGGATTTCCTCCGCGAGCTTCAAATTGAAAAGAACAATCTCGCGGAAGCTTTTCAATTGGGACCTGGAGCGCCCCTGTATCTGTCCCGGCATTTTGCGTCAATCGGCCGGGATCGGACGGCCGAACAGCTGCTTGTGCTGCAGTGGCGCCGGGGAGATTCCCCTTGGAAGCAAGAAGCGGCGCTGCAGTTGATCGACCTGTACTTGAGCTCCGAGCGTTTCGCAGAGGCGGAGCATCTTGCCGCAAGGGTTCATCGACGAGCGCCGAGCGCGCGGATCGGTTCTCGGGCGGAAAGGGCGCTGGTGGAGGCGATGTACTGGCAGCAAAAAGATGAGGAGGTTTTGGAGATCCTGGAGCGGCTACGGGCGGAGAGCTGGGATGCGGAGTTGGATCTGTTCCGGGCGGTCAGCAGCCGCAGGCTCGAAAAACCGCAGTGGAGGCGGCTGTTCATCGATCTGTTTTTCAATAACCCAACCTCGGCTCTCCACTCCCGGGCCTTCGCCTTCCTGGAGCAGGGAGAGGATCTGGTCGCGTTTTCCACCCCTGTCGCGGAGTTTTTTCGCGCCAAGGACCTGTTGTATCGCGGTCGGAACGCCGAAGCCATCGAGCTGCTTTCCTCCTCCCTTCCGGCTCTCCAGCCGCAGCGACCGGATATGCAAATCGTGTTTTCTGAATTGGGGACCGCTTACCTTGCCGAGTCTCTGTACGACACCGGTGCGGAGAGGCTGCTGGATCTGGCGGCGGAGTTGCCGCCGCAGGATCGCCTCGACGCCGTGGAGATGGCCGGCAGGCTGCACCGCAAGGGTGGAGATTTCGCCAAGGCGGAGCAGTTGCTCACCGAAGTGGTTCGGGACACCACCTCGACGGTACAGAGGGATCGAGCCGTGTGGTTCCTCCTGGATATGGCCCGGAGGGCAAGTTCCGAGTCGTTGCTCACGGCGATCGAATCGTTTGCCCCCGGCTGGCATGAGCCACGCTACTTCGGCGATATTCTGGAAGCCGAGATCTCGCGAATCATCGCACGCGGGAACTGGGAGCAGCTGCTTTCCCTCTACCGCACGGTGGCCGGATACGCGCCCCCGTATACCACGGCCCGGTTGGCCTACCTGACGGGCCGCAGCATTGCCCTGGGGTTGTCGGATCCGGGGGCAAGTTTCCTCTCTCCGCAAGCTCTGTTTCTCCAGGCTCGTGACAGCGGGCGGCAGTACTACCGCTTTTTGGCCGAGACGGCTCTAACTGGACTGGGATTTCCGCCCCGGTGGGAACTGGAACTCGAAGATGCCGATATCGGCTTCCAACACGCTGCGGATGACGGTGATTGCGAAAAATCATCCCTCGTCTGCTTGATCCGCGGATACTTCGAGTACGGCCTGCCTGAAATCGCTACGGAGCTGTTGCGCTCCCGGCTCGACGAGGTCCCGCCCCGATTGCTCGTGGAAAGCGCCGAGGTGCTTCAAAGCCGAGGCGAGTACCTCTCCTCGATCCGCCTGATGAGTCTGTACGCCTCCGGCTCGGATGGGAGTACTACGGTGGCGGATCTGAAACTGATGTATCCCAAAGCCTACAACCAGTGGATCGAAGAGGTATCGGCGGAGGAGGAGCTTCCGGCGCCGCTTTTCTTCGCGCTGGTGCGCGAGGAGAGCCTCTTCGATCCGCAAATCGTCTCCCGCTCCGGTGCGGTCGGGCTTACACAGCTGATGGTCGACACCGCGGCGGACGCGGCGCGCTGGCTGCGTATGGAGGAGTACGACCTTCATGACCCGCGGCAAAACCTGCGCCTCGGCGCCATGCACTTTTCCCGTCAGCTCGGGCGCGTGGATAATTTCCCCAAGGCGCTGATGGCGTACAACGCGGGGCTGTCCCGCGTGCGTTCCTGGGAGGGCAGCTTCCCGAGCTTTCCCGTGGACCTCATGGTGGAGGCGATTCCCTATGCGGAAACCCGAAACTATGTCCGCAAGATCCTGGTTTCCGCGGTATACTACGGTGCTTTGTACTACGACCGTTCGTTGGAACAGACGGTGCTGCAGTTCTTTCCGGGGCTCGACAGATTTTAACTGGAGGTATCGATTTGACCGTTTTCCAATCTTTGCTGCTCGGTGTACTCCAGGGCGTGGCCGAGTTTTTGCCCATTTCCAGCTCGGGGCATCTCGTGTTGCTCCGGCAACTGATGAATCTGGCCCGGATTCCCCTGCTGTACGATGTGTTGCTGCACGTCTCGACCCTGATCGTGGTGGTGATCGTATTCCGAAGACGAATCGCCTCGATCTTCTCCTCCCTCTGGAAGGCGACGATCGCGGCTGAAAAGCGCGCAGACGGGGCGCCGACCCCTCCGGAGGAGCGGGAAAACCTGCACCTCAGCCTGTATGTCGTCGTGGCAACGGCTGTAACCGGTGCGGTGGGATTCTTCCTCTCGCGCTTCGAAGACGGACTGTTCGACCGGCCGCAGCTGGTATCCCTGCTGTTTCTGGTCACGGCCGCGTTTCTGTTGTCGACGTTGATCCTCCGTCCCTCCCGGGACTACCTGCGGATGGGGATTTGGGGCGCGGCGATCATTGGTTTGGCTCAGGGTATCGGGGTTCTTCCGGGGATCTCGCGCGCCGGTATCACCATCTCCGTGGCCCTTCTGCTCGGATTGGATCGGGAGCGGGCCGGGGAGTTCTCGTTTTTAATCGCCATCCCGGCGATTCTGGGAGCGCTGCTCCTGCAGGTGCGTGAAGCCGGGGATCTGCTCGCCATGATCGATCCCGCGGTAGTAGCCGTGGGATTCGCCTCTTCTTTTTGCGTGGGCCTGGTTTCCCTGTTGCTGCTGTTGCGGCTGCTCCGCAGCGGCAAGCTGGCGTTGTTCAGCATCTATCTGGTGCCCGTGGCCGTGGCCGGGCTGATCCTGCTGTAAGGCGGACGGTCGGGCTCGAGGCGGGGCGCTTTCACTCTTGTCCCGTTTTTTCCGATAACAGACGTAGAGGGTACTTTGAAGCGTCGTATTGCAACCATTTCTTATGTCCTGGCTTTTGTACTTGCGGCAGCCGCCGTCGTGGTGTTTTTCTCGCTGCTGCGCGTCGTGAATGACCCGGGCGCAATCCCGGCGGTTGCGGGAGTTTTGACGATTCCGGGAATCCTGGCGGTTCCGGGTCGATTTCTGTTCACCGCATTCCTGTGGACATCTTTCTTCATCCCGGTGTATCTGATCGTCCTGGCTCTGTTCCTGTTCTCCCCTCGTTCTTCCGGCCGGGGACTGTTTTTATTGAATTTATTTCTACTGCCGTTTGTCACCGGCAGCGTGTTTCACAAGGTGGTGCTGCACGGCAGAATCCCGGGCTCCTTTCTTCCCGATCTGATGGTCGCCACCTTCGGTCGTACCCTGTCGGCCGTTTTTCTGTTTCTGATCGTCCTGTTTGAGTTGTTTCTCATCTTTACCCTCCGGGGTGTGCTGAAAGCGCGTTCCGGGCGCAAGAGCGAACAGGACCCATTGCAGGCGGAGGGGGTGCGGCGCCGCATACCTGCGGGGCGCGAAAAACAGGCGAGGCGGCCTGCGAAGCGGCGGGCGAAACCCCGGGCGCGGCAGAGGCCGGGGGTCGAGCGGCCGGTTGCCGCGTATGAGGAAGAAATACCCGTACTGGAGGCGGTGGAGGCGCAGGTTTCGGCCGGCGGCAAACCGAATCCCCCGGACAAGCACATGCGGATCCTATCCGGGCAGAAGGTCAGTCCGCGGCCCGCCGCAGCCGGCAGGGCCCAGGACTTCACCAACGGTAAGCAGAAGGCCTACCAGTTTCCTATCAAGGGTTTGTTAAAAGACTATCCGGACGGCGAATACTGGGAGATCGACGCGGAGACCCGGCGATCGGCTGAAGTGCTGATGGAGACGCTGGAGGAGTTCAAGATCCGTGCCGAAGTCACGGGAATCCGGAAGGGACCGGTGATCACGATGTTCGAGATCCTTCCCTCTCCCGGAGTGAAGATATCGAAGATCGTCAATCTGGCGGACAACATCGCGCTGCGCCTGGCCGCCTCGCGGGTGAGAATCGTGGCGCCGATCCCGGGCAAGCACGCCGTGGGCATCGAGGTGCCGAACAAGAGGCGGGCCATCGTATCATTCAAGGAAATGGTGAGCCTCAAGGATTTTCAGGGATCGCGCATGGAGATCCCGATCGCGCTGGGCAAGGATATTTCGGGGGAGGCGCAGCTGCTGGATTTGACGCAGACCCCCCATCTGCTGATAGCCGGAGCTACGGGAAGCGGCAAGTCCGTGTGCGTGAACTCGATCATCTGCTCGATTCTCTACGCCAAGGCTCCGGTCGATGTCCGGATTCTGCTGATCGACCCCAAGATCGTGGAGCTCAAGGCGTACAACGATATTCCTCACCTTTTGACCCCGGTTGTCACCGAGCCCAAACGAGCCTTTCAGGCCCTGCAGTACTGTATTGATGAAATGGAACGGCGTTACTCGCTGCTGGACAATACGGGGGCCCGCGATATCCGTTCCTTCAACAAGAAGGCGGGTAAACATAAGCTGACCATCCAGAAGTTGCCGTACTGGGTGATCGTGATCGACGAGTTCGCCGATCTGATGGCCACCACGGGCAAAGAAATGGAAGCGGTCCTGGCCCGGCTTGCGGCCATGGCGCGAGCCGTGGGGATTCATCTGGTGCTGGCCACCCAGCGGCCGTCGATCGATGTGATCACCGGATTGATCAAGGCCAATATCCCCTCCCGTATCGCCTTCATGGTGGCCAGCAAATTCGATTCCCGCATCATCATCGATTCGGTGGGAGCGGAGAAACTTCTTGGCCAGGGAGACATGCTGTTCACCCCGGCGTGGGATCCGATTCCGGTGCGCATCCAGGGAACCTACCTGTCCGAGGAGGAGGTGGAGGCCATCACCGATCATGCACGCACCCTGGGCGAGCCGGAGTACCTGGACGAGGATATGTTCTACGACGAGGAGGAGGAGGAGTACGACGGATCCGGTTCCGACGATCCTCTGATGGACAAGGCTATCGAGATCGTCCTGGCCGCGGGCAAGGCATCCGCCTCCTATATCCAGCGGCGCTTGAAGGTCGGATACAATCGAGCGGCCCGCATGGTCGAGGATATGGAACGCATGGGTATCGTCGGTCCCGCCCAAGGGAGCAAGCCCCGCGAGATCATGCACGTACCCGAGCGTTGATCCGCGGCGCTGCATACCGTGCTCCCAACGCCGATCCGAATGAGTGTCTGTTCCTACAGGATTCCGGCCTGCAGCAGACCCAACACGATGGTGAGAGCCATGAAAAGCAGGGTGATACGACCGATCCAGCGGTGGGCGGCACGCGCTCTCTTGGCCCTGTCCGGAGCCTTGCGGATTTTCAGCATAAAATGTCCGTACAGGGGCGTCACCGCCATGAGAAAGATTGTTAGTAATCCGATCCAGGAGTGCAGTACCCGCAGGTGAATGCCCGTGGTACGCACGATCATATAGACGGCGATCGCGATCCCCGCCGCGCCGACCAGTGCTCCGCTGATTCCCATGCGCCGGTGGATTTTCAGCCACCACTTCTTTTTTTTGAGGTAGCGGGGAAAGAACATCCCCGTGAAGATCAGGACAAAGGCTGCGCTCATCAGCGCTCCGTGCACCCTGTATAAAATTCCGTATAGATCCACCCCGCCGGCGGCTTGCACGGCCGTGACTCCGGCCAGGGTGATAGCCGCCGAGCCCCTGCGATTGTGCGCAGCGGCATAATCATCGGAATCACTGGAGGCCCAGATAATCTTGATGTTTCCGTCCGCAGACAGCGGTTTGTCGTAATCGTCACCACCTGCCAGCGGGCGGCTGAACTCGAAGCTCGTGATCCCGTCCCGTTCGCTTCCTGCAAAGGCGGTGATGTGCTGTCCTCCTCCCAGTTCTTCGTCCGGGGGATGCGGTCCGAAAAGGCCGGTCGAGAAGCAATCCAGAGCTCCGGTCGATCCGTCCGGGTTCACCCAACCGAAGATCATATCCGCATCAGCCATGACCTGGCTGGGTTCGATGCCCAGGCTCACCCAACCCGTGGCGCGGGCGCGGATCGCGAAATAGACGCTCTCACCGGAGACCTGCCAGAAGAGGATGAAATTCTCCCCATCCGCGGTCAGCTTTCCTCCATATTCGCCCTCCACGATGGTGCCGTCGACCTCCACGGCCGCGCCCGCCGCGGCGCTTCCCAGAACCAAAAGCGCGATCAGGATCGGTAAGAACCGTTTGCCCAACCAGATTTTGTTGTTCGTAGCAATCATGGGTAACAGCTTAACCCGGTTGTTCTTAGCATGTATAGTTGGGTAGGGAAGAGTTCACTTTTTAACCGAGCCGGCGGTTAAGCCGCGTACGAAGTATTTGCCGGAAACGATATAGACGAAGAGTGTAGGGATTCCGGCGATGATCGCGCCGGCCATGTCCACATTGTATTCCTTTACTCCGGTGCTGGTGTTGACGAGGTTGTTCAGTGCCACCGTAATCGGCTGACTATCGCTGCCTGAAAAACACACACCGAAGAGGAAGTCATTCCAGATTTGGGTCATTTGCCAGATTATGGCAACCACGAAAATCGGTCCGGAAATCGGCAGAAAGATCCTCCAGAAGATATTGAAGAACCCTGCTCCGTCGATCTTGCCGGCTTCGACCAGCTCATTCGGGATAGCGATGTAGTAGTTGCGAAAGAAAAGGGAGGTAAAAGGCAATCCGTAGATGGTGTGAACAAGGATCAAGCCCTGAGTGCTCTGCGCCAATCCCAACCAGCCCAACGTCCGAGACATGGGAAGCAGGACCACCTGGAAGGGGATGAAACACCCCAGCAGCAGAAAAGAGAAAAAAGTTTCGCTTCCCCGAAAACGCCATTTCGAAAACACGTATCCGTTTATCGCACCGATCATGGTGGAAAGCGCCACCGCCGGAACCACCATGCGCACCGAATTCAGGAAGTACCCCTTCAGCCCCACGCAATTAACTCCGATGCAGGCACTCCCCCACGCTTTTCGCCAGGCGTCGAGTGTGATCTCCCGAGGGAGGGAGATGAGATTTCCGGTTCGGATATCATTCATCGTCTTTATCGAGGTGATCAACATAATAAAGAAGGGAATCAGGAAGTAGATCGCCGCGAACAGCAAAAGGGCGTATATCAGGATTCGGACCAGCACGTATCCGGGAGCACGATTGCCCACAACCTTTTGGTGTATGTCAGGCATTTCGGGTGCCTCGCAGTTCCGAATACAGATACGGTACGATAATTGCCATTACCGCCAGGTACATAACGAAGGCACTCGCCGCACCGAGAGCAAGGCGGTCGTAGCGAAAAGCGAAGGAGTACATAAAGGTAGCGGGCATATCCGTTGCGACTCCCGGGCCCCCCTGGGTGAGCACCATTACCAGATCGAAGCTCTTGATTGCTATGTGCGAGAGGATGATTACGGAGCTCAGAAAAACCGGCCTCAGTGAGGGAATGATTACGCTGCGGTAGATGCGAGGCAGTGACGCTCCGTCTACCTGAGCGGCCTGGATAACGGCGTTGTCGATGCCCCGCAGTCCTGCGAGAAACAGAGCCATGACAAAGCCGCTGGATTGCCAGACTGCGGCGATTACGATTGTGTATAACGCCAGCTTTGGATCGACCAGCCAGCGGAAGGTGAACTCTGTAAAGCCTATTGCCTGAACCAGCCTCTCTACTCCCAGATTTGGATTCAGTATCCATTTCCAGATCGCTCCGGTTACGATAAAGGAGAGGGCCATCGGATACAGATAGACCGTGCGGAACAAACCCTCCAGCCGTATGCGCTGGTCCAGAAAGATGGCAAGCAGCAGGCCGACCACGATACACAGGGAAATGAATAATGCACTGAATACGAACAGGTTCCGTATTGCCAACCACCAGCGTGGTTCCTTCGCAAATAGGGCAACGTACTGAGCTATGCCGGCCCACTTGTAGTTGGGCAGGATCTTGGAGTTGGTAAAAGAGATCCACGCGGTCCATAGGATAAACCCGTATATGAAAACCGTTCCGGCTGCCAGGGTGGGAGCAAGAACCAGTTTTGGGAAAACATCTTCCCGGCGGCGGAAAATCCGCCTCCTTTGTGCTTCGATACCTGATTGTGTTTGCATGTATATGCCCGTTTTCGTTTGATATTCGGACAAAGGACACCGCGGCAGGCGGTGTCCTTTGCCGCAGTTTCACGTACAGAGAAGTTATTGGGCCGAACGGACGGAGTTTGCCATCTGAGCGGCGGCATCCTTCGCGCTCATATCCGAGTTGTAGAAGGAGGTCACCGTGTCCATGATTGCACCACGGATCGCCCTTTTCGTCGCCATCTCGTGGGCCATGCTGGGTACCAGATCGCCGCTGTTCGCACTGGCGACAAAATCCTTCATTGACAGCCTTGCGGGGATGTCAAACGGCCCTTCGGACATTCCCGTGATGACGGGAATCGACCCCTTGTTGACATTGAAGACCTCTTGGAACTTGGGTTCCAGAATCAGACGGGCCATGGCTTTTTGTGCTTCCTTGGCCTTTTTGTCTTTGACTTCGAACATGATGAAGCTGTCGACATTGAAAAGGAACTGTTTGCTCGTTCCCGGAGCCGCGACGGCGATATAGTCTACGTCCGGTTTCTTACCGGCCGCCGTGAACTCGCCCTTCGCCCAGTCCCCCATAAACTGCATGCCGGCTTCGCCCTTGATCACCATAGCCGTGGCAAGGTTCCAATCCCTTCCCGGGGCGCCCGGATCGGTGTAGCGCTTCATCATCTTAAGCGTTTCCAGGCACTTGACCATCGTGGGACTGTCGATGGCACCGGGATCGGCCTGTACCATGGTCTTTCTGTAGAAGTCGGTGCCGCCGAGTCCGGCTACGATCGTTTCGAAAACCGTAGCTTCCTGCCACGGCTGGCCGCCCCAGGCAACCGGTATCAAGCCCGCGGCCTGGATTTTTTTCGCGGCCGTCTCGAACTCCCCCCACGTCTTGGGTATGTTTGCCCCGGCTTTTTCAAATACCTCAGGATTCACCCACATCCAGTTGATTCGATGCACATTCACGGGCACGGCGACGTAGTTGCCTTGGTATTTCATGATGTCGGCTACCACCTTGGGTATGAGCTTGTCCCAGTTTTCCGCCGCCGCCACATCATCGAGATTTGTTAAGAATCCCTCCTCGGCCCAATCCTGGATCTGCGGGCCCTTCACCTGTGCGGCGGTAGGGGGATTCCCAGCCACCGCTCGGGATCGCAGAACGGTCATGGCCTGATCACCGCCTCCACCGGCAACTGCAAAGTCCTTCCACGTATGTCCTTCGGCTTCCAGCAGTTCCTTGAGCACCGCCACCGAGGCGGCCTCACCGCCGGAGGTCCACCAGTGCAGAACCTCCACTTCGCCTGTCTGTGCTTCCGTCTGTGCGTTGCCGAACAGCACCCCGGCACAGAAGATCAGAGCCAACAGGCTTACCAGTTTTTTCATACACTCCTCCTTGTATGGGTTTATCCAAACCTAGCAAGTTCCATGCCATGTGGTTGGAGAAGTGTTGTCGGCTAATTCTCTACGGCGAAGTCGGATATCTGCATGCGCGAACGAGAAGGCGAGCACGCTGGTTGAAATCAACCGTTTTTACCGGTGCGGATGGTGCAGCTCAACCGCCTCACAATCCATACTTTTGCATCCGATACCGAAGTGTGCTGCGGGAGATGCCCAATGCCGTCGCCGTCGCCGACACGTTTCCTGCGTGCGCCTCCAACGCATCGGTCAGCAGACGAACTTCGGTACTCTCGAGCTTGTTGTGCCGATTCTGTTGGTTCCGGCTGCCGTCCTTTCGCAGCTCCAGGGGCAGATCGGTCAGCTCGATCCGGGGACCCCGGGACAGAACCACGGCTCTCTCGGTGACATTGCGAAGCTCGCGTATATTGCCCGGCCAGGAATAGTCGAGTAATGCGTTTCTGGCCGGATCGGACAGACCCGAAA
>Ga0272441_10014807_pt1 | contig 10990 bp, 5 predicted proteins | sample SSMProp6N_FD_193582 | JGI IMG/M metagenome (GOLD analysis project Ga0272441, IMG submission 193582) | Marine sediment archaeal communities from Little Sippewissett salt marsh, Falmouth, MA, United States - SSM-Prop-6N | ecosystem: Environmental > Aquatic > Marine > Wetlands > Sediment ...
GTATTTTTCCCTCCTGCAAGAATGGCTGCCGTGTAATCATACTTCTTTGAGAGCTGATCCATATCCATGCATTAACTCTTTATGGAGTCAATATACGAAAAAGGTTTGAACGTTTGAAAGTTTGAACGTTTGAATATTTAGCAGGGGGCAGGGAGTGTTAGTCTCTGATCAAACATTCAAACTGATCAAACTGATCAAACCTGAAAAAAAAAGACCACAGACATTACTGCCTCTGGTCTTTCGTTGATTTTCGTTTGTCGGCAATCGTCCGTTTGACATCCCCCGTCCCGGGTTCCCGGGACACCCCCTTCAAAGGGGGATCCAATCAGAATAGGCCGGTTATATTCCCGTCTTTATCGATATCTATATTCTCGGCTGCCGGTTTTGACGGTAGTCCGGGCATTCTCATTATTGCACCTGCGATAGGTACAATGAATCCTGCTCCCGATGATAGTTCAACCTCTCTCACAGAAATCTTATATCCTCTTGGCCTGCCTCTTACCTTATCATTATCTGACAGTGATTTCTGGGTTTTGGCTATGCATACCGGTACATCATCAAGGCCCAGGTTATTTATTGCATTCAATTGTCTTTTTGCTTTAGCCGCATATTCTACACCGTCAGCCCCGTACATGTTTTTGGCGATGATTTCAATTTTCTCTTCATATCTTGCTGAAAGATCATAGAGTGGTTTAAACTTATTTCCCGGATCTTCCACTGCTTTTATTACAATTTCAGCCAGTTCGACTGCTCCTTCCCCTCCTTTGGCCCATGCATCGTTTAAGGCAACCTCAACCCCTTTGCTCTTACAGTGTTCGGTAATCAGTTTTATTTCTTCAGAAGTATCGGTGGCAAATTTATTTATGGATACTATTGGTTTAAGACCGAACATCTGCATATTTTCAATATGCTTATCCAGGTTCTCTATGCCATCTTTCAGGGCCTGTATGTTTTCATTAGACAGCTCCTTAATATCTGCACCACCATGATATTTAAGGGCTCTTATGGTAGCAACGATCACAACGGTGTCAGGGACCAGTCCTCCCATACGGCATTTAATATCAAAGAATTTCTCTGCACCCAGATCACTGGCAAAGCCTGCTTCTGTCACAACATATTCACTGAAAGTCATTCCGGTTTTTGTTGCAAGGATGCTGTTTGTACCCTGAGCGATATTCGCAAATGGTCCGCCATGAACCAGAGCAGGTGTGCCTTCAAGTGTCTGTACAAGGTTAGGCTTGATAGCATCTTTAAGTAAAACAGCCATTGCTCCCTGGGCATTAAGGTCACGGGCAAATACAGGTTTACCGCCATATGTATACCCCACGAATATATTACCCAGTCTTCTCTTCAGGTCATCCATGTCAGTTGCGAGGCATAATATCGCCATGACTTCGGAGGCAGCGGTGATATAAAACCCTGTTTCCCTGGGAACACCCTGGGTTTTTCCTCCCATGCCGATAAGTATATCCCTCAATGCTCTCTCATTCATATCCATTACCCTTTTCCACTCAATAGTCCGGGGGTCAATATCCAGGCTTACACTTTTCTGTTGCAGATTATTATCTACTAAAGCTGCGAGGAGATTATGTGCCTTCTCCACAGCTGCTATATCACCTGTAAAATGAAGATTAATATCTTCCATAGGAACCACCTGTGCATAGCCACCTCCGGCCGCACCACCTTTTATTCCAAAAACAGGTCCCAGTGATGGCTCCCTTAGTACTACTGTTGTCTTTTTGCCAATCCTGTTCATAGCCTGTGCAAGACCTATTGAAGTTGTTGTTTTACCTTCACCTGCCGGGGTAGGTGTTAAAGCAGTTACAAGGATTAATTTAGCCTTTTTTACTTTTTCTTCATCAATAAGTTTTAAAGGAAGTTTGGCTTTATAATTACCGTAAAGCTCCAGATCGCCCTCGTCAATACCAAGTTGACCGGCAATCTCCTTTATGTGCTTCATTTTGGTAGCCTGAGCAATTTCAATGTCTGATTTCATAGAAGTATTATTTATTGTTTGTGATTTTTCTAAATATAACTGTTATATGTTTATTTATTAAGATCGCTCTGAATAATTTGACTAAAGTAACCAAAGTTATTTAAAAGCATTAATTTAGGAAAAATATTGAATCCAGACATAATGAGACATGTAGTAATAACCGGAGGCACCAGAGGAATAGGCTATGGATTGGTAAAAGAATTCCTGTCACGTGGATATAACGTTACTTTCTGTGGAACAAGAGACCAAACTGTAATGAATGCAATGTCATCCCTTACCGGGCAATGGTCTCCTAAAAAGTTCAGGGGAGTCGTTTGTGATGTGTCACAAAAAGAAGATCTTTTGAACCTGTGGGACTTCAGCACCAAGGTATTCGGTGAAGTGGATATATGGATTAATAATGCCGGTATCAACAATTTCCAGGCACCGTTTAATAAGCTTGATACGGATATTATCTGTAAGATCATAAATACTAACATCAAAGGACTCATGTACGCAACCCATATAGCCTACAATAATATGCTGAAGCAGGATAAAGGATTTATTTATAATATGGGAGGCCTGGGAAGTGATGGGCGGAGAATAAAAGGCCTGACCCCGTACGGCATGTCAAAAAGAGCAGTTCAATATTTCACTGAGGCTTTTGCCCGGGAGATAGGGAAAGATAATGATGTCAAGATTGGTTTCATACTGCCGGGTATGGTCCTGACCGATATGCTCATGGATTCTATAAGGCGAGGTGATGATAATTCCAGCAAGCTAAAAAGGGTATATAATCTTCTGGCTGATGAAGTGGAACCAGTGGCAGCATACCTGGCAAACAAGATTATTGAGAACGAAAAAAACGGGGTTACTATTTCCTATTCAAGCAGTCTGAAGATGTTCCTCAAAGTACCGGGAAGGTTTTTAAGTGGACGGGATATAGTATCTAACAAGCTATGAGTATCTATATAGGCTGAGGCTGAGGAAAGTATATGATGCGAGATACGAAATTTTGCAAAAAGAGTACAATGTTTATCCGTGTAGCGACGTACTATAGTGCGTCGGAAATTTTGCAATAATTATTACCTGACAGATATAAAAGAGAGACACCAGGCCTTGTCCGTCGTAGTGCCGGGATATAGGTACGAAGACGGGCCTGGCGTTTTTGGACGAAGAACAAAAATTACACAGATAACACGGACAAAAAGAAAGCGTGGATCCGAAGATCCACGCTATCCGCAATTGTCCTAATCTTTAGTTGTTTGTTTATTAACTGATTCAGTATTACTTCCTTGGTTTATTATCCCAGCTGGTTCCTTTTTCATGTACATTGGGAAGACCCAAGGCCTGTATATTGGGATTCTTATCAATTTCGTCCTGTGGATAGAGCAACCTTCTCGGGAAGGTCTCGGTATTATCCACATTTTCAATGGCATAATCGAAATCATACTCAGGATAGCCAGTTCTTATCCAGTCAAAGTACTGTGTTCTTGTCTCAAAAAGATTCGCAATATATTTTTGTTCAATCACCAGTTTTTGAGCATCCTCAATGTTTGTCGGAACATCCAGTTGAGGCTGTGCCAGATAAGCAGCAATGCTATCGGCAGGCACGCCTTCCCAGGTCATGTCGGCAGTAATTGCTTCATCGAGTGCGGCCTGGCAGTTAGCCCAATCTGACTTAAACGCATAAGCTTCTGCCTCAATGAATTTACACTCATGGTAGGTAATGATATGATCAGGAAAATCTTCACTTGCATAATCCCACCTGAATCTGCTTGGCTTGTCACCTTCTTCATACATCGCACCGGCACGCAGGCCTTTAAATCCACCCTGCTCTGCCTCTGTAAACATAATATACCTTCTGGGATCATTGTAATAATTCATGCGATCGACGAAAAAGATATTGGGAGACATACCTTCACCTGTATAGGCTTCCAGCATATCATCATATACCCAGCTCCAGTAACCTGCTTCAGTGCTATGTCTCCATACCACATTATCATCATTGCTTGTCATGGCATTATTAAGTGCGGCAAGAGCAGCATCAGCCTGAGCCTGAGGTGTTGTACCTGTAGCATAGCTAAGTCTCAGTGCCTGTCTGGCTTTTATTGTATACGCAGCCTTTATCCACTTGCTGATATCACCACCAAGCATATAATCATCGTCACCTACAGGTTTGCCACCATCACCACTGCCTAATAATGAGATAGCCTCATCAAGCAGTCCGTTTGCATGTGCATAAAGCTCTTCCTGGCTCACCACTTCAGGATATGGATATTCATTTCCTTTCATAGCCTGATCAAGCGGAGCCTTGTCATAGAAGTCTGCAAGCATAAACCAGTGCCATGCGGCAATAACAGCTGCAATACCCTGATAATGATTATGTCCGTTCTCAGCAGCCTTATCATAGAGTTGCACCGCATGCTCCAGTGAACCTGAATAACAGTTCCACTGGTGAGACATATGGCCCGGGCTGATGATAAAACTGGCTGTTGTTGACTGTTGTCTCGAGGTATAACAGGTCCACTCCCTGAAACCACCACCCCACCAGTACCATGAGTCGGATATTTTTTGAACCCATTCGGATTCAACACCTATAAGGTAAATATCTTCTGTAATAGCCGGTGAGTCAACGATAGCATTCGGATTCTGGTTTACATCCAGCCATTCCTCGCAACCTGTAAACAGAAATACTGTTACAAGTGATACTATAATATATTTAATTATATTCTTCATTGTCTCTTATATTTAGAAAGTTACATTTACAGTGAACGAATATGTCTTCAAAGCAGGAAAACTATAGGTCGTATAACTGTTACCATTCGAGATACTGCCCGTTATAATCTCAGGATCGGGATCATAATAATCCTTATTGAATTTCCTCCATAAGTTCCTTCCTGTAAATGATACGGTCAGACCTTTAATAAAGGTATTACCAATAATTGATTCGGGAAGGTCATAGGAAAGTATTAACTCCCTGAGCTTAATATAGTCTTTCGGCATAAGGTTCTCCTCATCAACCCACTGGCAGACATTCTGGTAGTACAGGCTGTACCTTGTAGGTACAGGTGTCTCACTGGTAATAACAATATCATTACCATCAAGGTGTCCCATAACACCGTCAAAGGTGATCATATCATCATCGGGTCTGTCTTCCTGGTGTTTGGCCATTCCGTACCAGGTGAGGTAATGATCATTCTGGCTGTAAATAAGGCCTCCTTTCTGGAAATCAACCTGGGCAATCAGTGAAAGTCCTTTATATGTAAATATATTTCTTACCCCGCCTATCCAGTCAGGAGCTGCCTTACCAAGAACCTGGCTTCCCCTGTCATCGCTGAGTGGCCTTCCGTTTATCAGCCCTGGAGAGTCACTGAGTACCAGGCGACCCTGGTCATCTCTCAGCCATGCTGTTCCATAATGTACAGGATAAGGTTCACCAACTACAGCAGTGGCAGCACCGCCTACACCAATAGGTTCATCATTTTCACCAAGTTTGACAACCAGTGAATTATCCTTCGACCAGTTGGCAACAATATCCCACTGGAATTTATCGGTCTGTACTGGTGTTCCGCTGATAAGAAGTTCAACACCTTTATGTTCAATCTCACCAATATTTATATAACCACCGCTAAAACCTGTTGATGAAAGAAGTGACTGCCAGACTATCTGGTTAGTACTCCAGTTGCTGTAGTAAGCAACATCAAAACCCAGCCGGCCCTGGAATAATCTCAGGTCAAGGCCAACTTCTATCTCGTTTTTAAACTCGTTAACCAGGTCAGGGTTAGGATATGTTGAGCTGGGCAGGTAGCTGGTCATTCCCATGAATGGCCAGGTTATTCCATTACCATCTGCAGTGGATAATGTAACATTTGTTCTGTAGGCAGCAGTTGCACGACCTACCTTTGCATAACTTGCCCTTAACTTACCAAAAGTGAGGATATTGTTATCAGCCAGCAATTCTGTGAAGATAAAGCCTAATGAATGACTTGGATAGAAGAAATCATCATCCAAAGTTGACGACCAGTCGTTCCTTCCTGTTACTGTATAGTATATCATACCGCGGTATGAGAGCCTTGCCTCACCGAAAAGTGACCACGATCTCATTCTTCCTTTATAGCCATCAGAAGAATAGCCGGTCAGGTTTGCTACATTATATACATCAGGTAATATCAAACCTTCACCACTTATACTCATTCCTTCCCAGTACTCATCAACAATATTATGTCCGGCAAAAGCAGTTACAGCGAAATCACCAAATGTTTGTTCGTAAGTCAGGATATTTGTTGACTCAAGCTCCCTGCTGAAGGTTGTGCTAAGGTCATAATCACCCTGCTGTACCTGGTATCCCCCTTTATTGAAATAATCCTCGTACCTGTACTGCGATGTACTGGCACCTGAAACTGATCTGAACTTAAGGAAGGGGAATATTTCCCATTCAACGGTCAGGTTGGCCAGTGTACGGTTACGCTCAATAGTACGTAATGAATTATTCAATGTGAACAGGTAAGGGTTACGTCCGCCGCCCCTGTATAACCTCAGGGTTCCGTCCTCATCGTAGATCGGATATGGGTTCCATGTGGGAGGAGCAGCAATAAGGGTATTCATAAATGCAGAGTTGCTTACATCTTCAAAGAGCCTGTCAATCTTCTGCTTTGAATAAGTAAAACTGGTAGAAACTGTGAGCTTATCCGTGAACCTGTAAGATGTATTACCGGTCACAGATGTTCTTGAATACTTCATAGTTTCAAGAATACCGCTGTTTGAATTGTTGCTTACCGCAACAAAATATGACGCATTATTGCTTCCTCCTGTGACATTAAAGCTGTTTACAGCTGTATACCCGGTTTTAAAGACCTGCCATCGGTCATAATATTCAGCACCGGGTGTTTCATCAATTCTTGATCCCCAGCTTGTCGAACCGGTGGTTGAATAAGTATACTCACCATCAGAATAGTATCCCTGCGCCCACTCTTCCTGAAGGGGAATTTCCCATATCTTATCGAATGCCGAGGTATGGGTAAATGTCACTTTGGGTGCACTGTTAAATGTCCCTGATTTAGTTGTGATAAGCACCACACCGTTGGCGGCCTTGCTTCCATAAAGGGCAGAGGCAGCAGCACCCTTGAGTATTGATATATTATCAATTGTTGCAGGGTCAATATCAGCCAGACCTGTTGATTCGGCACCATTGGCCGCATCAAACGGAACTCCGTTCACTACATAAAGGGGCTGGTTACCACCGGTGATGGATGACCCACCCCTGATAACAACCCTTGAGCCTGATCCCTGCTGACTGGAAACCGTGTTGATCTGAACACCTGCAATTTTCCCGGTCAGAGCCTGAACAAAATCAGTAGACTTAACTTTTTCAATCTCTTCAGAACTCACTTCTGCAGTGGAATAGCCAAGTGCTTTCTTTTCTGTCCTTATACCAAGTGCTGTAACCACAACCTCACCAACTTCTTCCAGTGAAGGTTGCAGAACAACATTGACAACTGATCTTCCGTTTAAAGGTACACGTTGCTCAATAAAACCTATAAACCTGAAAATAAGTGTCACATTCAGATTTTCTACAGTAAGTGTATACTGACCGTTAGAATCTGTGGTGGTACCTATCGTTGTTCCTTCAACAACAACAGATACCCCCGGAATTGGTCCTCCACCCTCCTCAGCGGATGTAACCGTACCCCTTACCACTGTCTGCGCCATTACAACACCTCCAATGAAAAAGAATAACAGCATTGTGACCAATTGCTTTGAAATCCGATTTTTAAAATCCATGATTTGTTTAATTTGGTTTTAGATTAGGAAATTATTAAAACATATTGCTCATATATAAAATGTTATTTGTACACTTATTCCAATATAAAATGCAGAATAATTAATAATTGAAAGGAACAATCTGGTTTATGTAAAAAAAATTAAAATAAATAGCTTTCGGCAATATTTCTTAAAAACGATACAAGATATAACAAAAATTCTTATAATAAAATATTAAACAACAAAAATTTAGCAATTAACAACCCGGCATTCTTAAATATTTTCTGAGTCCGGGTTAATCAGTGCCGGAAATTTCATTAAAATACATTGCGCAATTCGCCCCTGTCTTTAATCAAGTCATCTGCCTGTTTTATTAATGTTCGTATCCAGTATTCCTGAGCCAGGGTTGGCTTATCCGAATTCTTCCTTACCTGGTTGAACAACCAGTTCATCCTGCTGAGGATAAGCGGATCATTGTGAGATATATTTAGGAGCAGGTTCATTCTCAGGGCAAGTTCATGCATTATAAGATAGCATTCTTTCGTATTGCCGGCAGGAATATTGTTCCTGGGATCAGGTAATACCTCTATATTCTTTCTATCGAGTGCCATTCCATCTACAGATAATGTGACAGAATAAGTACCAGGGGGCACCTTAAGTCTTCCGGCATATCTATCAACTCGAATATCTTCATTAACAAGGGAAAGATCCTCTCCAAGGTTCCATACCAGTCTGTGTATGCCCGGCAACGTATCCACATCGAAACGCCATAAAAGACTATTATCAGCATCAGATATTAATATTTCGGCATTCCCGGGTGCATTAACTTCAGGAATAAAATAATTAATATAAGCTCCGTATTGAGGATTAGGTGCGATATATATATCATCCCCCTGTCTTGACCTGTCGCTAACTGGTATATAACGGAATGCATCCCGTGTACTCAATAAAGATGGTTTTCCATTTTCCATATCAGGTAGTTTCCTCATCCATGATATATCATCAAGTATATATATACCCCGTCCATGCGTGGCTATGATCAAGTCATTTTCCCGGGGATGTATACTGATGTCGTACACAGGTAATTCCGGTATTCCCATATTCAATGAATACCAGTTACCACCAGCATTAGATGATACGAAAACACCTCTCTCCGTTCCTGCAAACAACATGTCAGGATTCTCGGGATCCTCCTTGAAGCAATGAACAAAACTCTTCAGCCCTTCAGTTATCTTATCCCAGCTCAGTCCCATATCATCAGATTTGAAAATATAGGATCCAAAGTCACCAAGCCTATGTTGATCAATACTGATATATATTCTTTTTTCACTGACTTTGGATGCAACGACTTCTGATATCCAGCCAAATTCGGGACCAGGAAGATGCCCTGTAAGGTTCTTCCATGTTCTCCCGCTATCTGCAGTAAGCTGCAAATTGCCATCGTCAGTACCAATAATAATAAATCCCTGTTTTACCGGGTTTTCTGTAATCGATACTATCGTACAATGATATTCAGCCCTTGTGTTATCAGGAGAAATAGGACCGCCACTAAGCTTCATTTTATCCGGATCATTTGTAGTTAGATCGGGACTAATAACTTTCCAGGTTTCTCCACGGTCATCTGACCGGAACAGCACATTGCCTCCATAATACAATATTTCAGGATTATGTGGTGACAGGGCAATAGGCGAATCCCAGTTAAAACGGTATTTCTCATCTACTGCACTTGTCCCTGAAGGCCCGATTGGATAAGGTTGTATAAAACGTTCTTCACCTGTTCGTAAATCAGTCTTTGTTATATCACCAAAATGTCCGTTATATATTATAATATTATTATCTGCCGGATGAGCAAATGCATTCATGCCATCAGCCATATCCCGCAAGCGGGTCCAGTCCTTACCGGTCGATCCTGTCTCAGCCCATCTTTGTGACGGGCCTTTCCATATCTCATGATCCTGGAATCCTGAATAGATATTATAGGGATATTGCATATCATACCCAACATGATATGCCTGTGCCATCGGAATATTATTAAGATAGGTCCAGCCTGTCCCCCTGTCAAAAGAGACCGAGGCTCCACCATCACATCCATTCAGTATATGGTCCGGATCTTCGGGGTTAATCCAGAATGCATGGTGATCGCCGAATGTGGTCCCCTTGTTTCTGCCGAAGTTTTTACCTCCGTCTTCTGAATAATATAAAGATCCTGCCAGGGCCCATAATTTATACGGATCTTCAGGGCTGATAAAAAGGGTTGTATAGTAAAAAGGCCGGTTGTTAATTCTGTGATCATTGTTTACCATTACCCATGTTTTGCCGGCATCATCGGACCTCCATAGTTCACCATCTTCCTGAGATTCAATCATGGAATATATTACATCAGGATTTGTTAATGATATATCCACATCTATTCTGCCAAGTAGTCTTTCGCCAGGCAGACCATTATTCAGTGCCGGATCAGTAAGAAGCGTCCAGGTTTCACCGGCATCTTTACTCCTGTATAAACCACTTCCAGGGCCACCACTCCTGAAATGCCATGGCTTCCGGAGGTAATCATACATCCCGGCATAAATAATTTCAGGATTTTCAGGATGAATACATAATGATGATGCCCCTGTAGTGCTATTTACAAAAAGGATTCTTGCCCATGACTTTCCTCCGTCTATAGATTTGTAGATACCCCGATCGCTACCTTCAGACCAGGCCTTACCCATTGCCGCCGCGTATACAATATCAGGATCATCAGGATGAATTACAATAGATGAGAACCTTTCCGTATTCTCAAGTCCCATATTTATCCAGGTATCTCCCCCATCATCTGATCGATAAATACCATCTCCAAAAGATATATCGTTTCTCGGGTCTCCTTCACCTGTACCAACATAAACTATATTATTATCCGAAGGTGCAATTGCAACAGCTCCTATTGAAGGTGAATTTGTCTGATCAAACACTGACCTGAATGTTGTACCTCCATTTTTTGTACGAAACAGTCCACCTGCGGCTGTCCCAACGTAATACGTCTTGTAATCACCTGGTATACCGGCAACACAGGTCACTCTTCCTCCAAAATGAGCAGGACCGACACACCTCCATGTAATATTATACATATCAGGAAGTTGACAGATACCACTCACCGGAATAAGAATCAACAATACCAGTACCCTTATCTTTTTAAATATAATTGCATGCATTAATAAATTGGATTTAAAAAGGTTAATTCGAAGTGTATACTATTTCAATATTATGTGC
>Ga0272441_10014808_pt1 | contig 10989 bp, 4 predicted proteins | sample SSMProp6N_FD_193582 | JGI IMG/M metagenome (GOLD analysis project Ga0272441, IMG submission 193582) | Marine sediment archaeal communities from Little Sippewissett salt marsh, Falmouth, MA, United States - SSM-Prop-6N | ecosystem: Environmental > Aquatic > Marine > Wetlands > Sediment ...
ACCGCGCTCGCCGGCGCCACCTCCAGCTCCGCAAGCTCCGCCAGCCCCTGGGTCAGCCGGTCCGCGGTTCGCGCCGCCAGCCCGTCCAGGGTCACGTCGGCCGTGCGGTTGACGAACGGCACCACCGCGATGCGGTTGGGGTTGAGCTCGATCGTGGCTTCCACCGGCGCCTGCTCGTCCTGAGGACTCAGCGCCTGCCACGCGATGACCGCGGCGATGATCACCAGCGCTCCCGCCACCGCGATCTGCCACCACGGCCGTTCCTTCTCGGTTATCGGCGTCACGGCAGTCGGAGTCGGCGTCGCCATCACCGGCACCGCCTGGCTCGAGCCGATGTGCTTGAGGCTGTAGGCCAGGTCCGCCGCCGACTGGAAGCGAGCTTCCGGACGTTTCTCGAGGCACCGGTGCACCGCCCGCTCCAGATCCACCGGCACCTTGGCGCCGGACGATGACAACTGGGGCGGCTCCTCCTTGAGAATCGCCGCCATCACCTCCATGCCGGTGTCACCACCGAAGGCCCGCTTCCCGGCCGACATCTCATAGAGCACGCAGCCGAGGGCGAAGATGTCCGACCGGCTGTCCGCCGGCGTGCCTTTGACCTGCTCCGGAGCCATGTAGCCCGGGGTGCCCATGATGGTGCCTGCTTCAGTTCCGGCTGGAGTCAACGTGCCGGTTTTTCCCTCGGGATCGAAGGCGTCCTCCACCTTGGCCAGACCAAAGTCGAGGATCTTGACCCGTCCGTCCGAGGTGACGAAGAGGTTTTCTGGTTTCAGATCCCTGTGGATGATGCCCTTGCCGTGGGCCGCGGCCAGGCCGTCGGCCGCGGCCGCGCCCATCGCGGCCACCTTCTGCCAGGGCAGACCGGAGGTGGGGATCTTCTGCCGGAGGGTGTCGCCCTCGAGCAGCTCGGTGACTGCGTAGTGGAGCCCGTTGGCGGACCCCACGTCGTAGATGTCCAGGAGATTGGGGTGGGACAACGCGGCCAGCGCCCGGGCCTCACGCTGGAAGCGCTCGAGCCGCTCGGGATCCTCGGCCACGGACTCGGGCAGCACCTTGACTGCCACCGTGCGCTCGAGCTCGGTGTCTCTGGCCTTCCACACCTCGCCCATCCCCCCGGCCCCAATGGGTCCGAGGATCTCGTACCGCCCGAGACGATCTCCTGCGGACAGGCTCACGATTCAGTGTGTCCCTCTATTCAGAGATTATCTCAAAGGGAGGAAATAATTGCGAATCTCGATTGGGTAGCCTTGGGATTGTGGAGCGGCCGTCCCGGCTGCACGTCAATCGAAGAATGAAGAACGAAGAACCAAAAGCCCCCGCCCGCCCCAAACAGGTCGACTGGGGTTGTCCCCGTTTTCGTTCTTTGTTATTTGTTCTTCAGTCTGGAATGCAGGCGGGACGCCCGCTCCACAATCCCCGCAGAGCCGCATAGCCCTGTCTCCGGGCACGGGAACGGGAACGACAACGGGCTCCCGGCTTCGCTGCGCTACGCCGTGGCGAGCGGGCTCGGAACCGACTCTCCACACCCTCTACACCTTCTACACTCTCTACACCCTCATCCGCACCCTCCACACCTTCCACACCGGGCGGGCGGGGGATCTTGCATCTTGCATCTTGCATCTGGTCGGGCGGGCGGCGGCTAAAAGCTCACCCCGAGACCGAGACGGACGCTGCGCGGGCTCTGGTAGAAGGTCGGCTCGCCCCACAGGGGATTCGGCTCGAGGTCCCTTGTGTCGCCGTACTCGTAAAGGTTCGTCACACCCTCGTTGTTCAGCACGTTGAAGGCGTCCACCCGGGCGTACAGGTCGGCGCCGCCCCAGCGCCAGTCGTAGCGCACGCTCAGGTCCAGCCACCAGACGGTCTCGGTGCGGCCCAGGCTGCCCCGCGGCATCGGCTCGCCCTGGGTGAAGAACGACTGCCGCAGGAATCCCTGTTGCCCTGCCCACGGATCGGTGGGGTGCCAGCCAAACGAGTTGATGGGACGACCCGACTGAACAAAAAACGTACCGCCCACCCCCAGCCCCCACGGCCACGAGTAGGCACCGTACAGCCTACCGAAGTGGCGTCGATCGTTGGGCAGGTCGCCCGAGGCGTGATCCATGAGCCCACGCTCGGTGAAGTTCGTCGTGATTCCTGCGCTGGTCTCGCCCCACTTGTCGGACTTCACCAAGCCCTCGTAGTTGCCGTAGCTATGCGACCACACGTAGGAGGCCTCGAGCATCCAGTTGTTCGCAAACCGGCGGCTGGCCACCAGTTCGACGGCATAGTAGTTGCGTACCGGATCCGGATAGCCGAGTTGCTCAGCGGTGAGTGAGATCGGGTCGAGCTCGCCGTCACCGTCGAGGTCGAACCAGCCGTCGAAGCCCTCGCCGGGGTTTGCGATTCGAAAAGCATCGTTCTCGCAGTCGGCTAAAGACCCCAGCACCTCGGGAGAGAGGCAGGGGATTCCGTAGATCTCCCACAGCGTCTGGCCCAGCGACATGTACTCGATCACCGACTCGTGCTCGCGAGCGATTCCTCGGACGCCCACACGCCAGTCATCGCTGAGGAGCTGCTCGAATCCGAGGATCAGCTCACGCTGAGCGATTGGCTCGAGCGAGTTGGCTGCGATCTCGCGAGCGCCTTTCGTCTCGCCGTCGCTCCAGGGTAATTGAAGTATCAGCGGTCCCAACCCCTCAGGAGAACCGTCTGGATTCACGCCGCCGTCGAGTTTGTACACGTCATTCGTATCTGTCTTCGCACTGGCCAGAACGGCGCTCGGAAACATCGGATAGGGGATGTGGTAGCGGCCGGCGCTACCGTAGAGCCTGGATCTGCCCGACCCCCCGATGTCCCAGACGAAGCCGAATCTCGGGGCAATGGCATCGTCCACATCCAGGAACGGTTCGCCCGCGGCGTTGCGGTGCTTGTAGGTTTCCCACCGCAGCCCGAGGTTGAGGGTCAGGTTTCGAGTCACGGCCCAGGAGTCCTGGGCATAGGCGGCCTTCGACTCTGCCTCCAGCGTGCCGCGGTCGGTCAGGTGGTTCACCACCACGAGTTCGGTCTCCGGCGGCAAATCGGGGAACAATCCAGACCAGTTCCCGGCGAGATCGTACCAGTAGTAAGAGTCTCCGGAGTTCCGGACGTCCTTTTCGGTCTCGGCCAACTCGAAGTCTGCGCCGGCACGCAGTGAGTGGTTGCCCAGGAACCAGTCCACGTCGGCCCGCGCGGCGGTTCTGGTGTCAGACCAGGTGCCCACCTCATCCAGCACCCAACAACCGAGACTTTCACTGGGCTCGACTCGACGATCGACAGACACCGGGCACTGATCGGTCTGCGAACTGTCGTAGCGCGCGAACTCGTTGCGCCCCACCTGAGCCGACAGCAGGAAGTGTTCGGCCAGCACTCCGGTGTAGCGCAGGATTCCGTTGTTGCCGCCTCGGTTGAGCGAGCCGGGGTAGAGGCTCTCGAAGCCAGGAATCGAGACCACTCTGGTGACGTCGGTGTTGACGTCGTCCGAGATGTAGCTCGCCTCGAGCCGGTGGCGGGCGGTGACGCTCCAGTCCAGCTTGCCGCCCCAATAGGGCGTTGCCTCCTCGAAGAGGTAGCGTGCTCCGGAAGGAAGTGCGGTGCGCTCGGTGTCCAGGTAGCGCAGGAACAGGAAGAAAAACAGCCTGTCCCTGGCAAGCGGGCCGCCGAGGGAGGCGGTCACCTCGGTGCTCTCGAAGCTCTCGTTCGGAAAATCCTGATGGAATGTCGTCGGGCTGTGCTCCTGCAGGCTCTCGGGCGACCACAGCACCGCCGCGTCGCCGCGCAGAGAGTTAGTTCCGCTCTTGGTGACCATGTTGACCACGCCGCCGGTCGTACGGCCGAACTCGGCTTCGAGGCCGCCGGATTTCACCTGGACCTCCTCGGCAAAGGCCATGGGCACGAAGGACGAGCCCATCCCCTGGCTGAAGTTGGTGATGTTGAGGCCGTCCACCACATAAAGATTTTCGGCGACGGAGCCGCCCTGATGGGACAGCAGCGCCTGGCCTGGCGTCCCCCAGCCGACGTTGAACCCACACATCCCGGTCAGGCACGCCTGGGTGACCGGATTGAAATTTTGATCGCCGGGCACCGTGCCCGGCACGAGAATCGCAATCTGGGTGGTGTCGTGGTTGAGCGGCAGCAGGGCGTCCAGCCGGGCGACGTCGAGGTTGGTGCCGGAGGTGGACGTGGTCAGGTTCACCACCGGTGTTTCACCGGTCACCTCGACGACGTCGGTGACCGCTCCCAGCTCGAGGGTGATGGGGTAGCTGACGGTGGTGCCGAGCTTCACCTGGAGCGTCCTGCTGTGCGGCGCGAAACCGTCCAACGAGGCGGTGATTCGGTAGGCGCCCGGCGGCAACGCGGCGATCCGGTAGGCGCCGCTGTCGTTGCTGACCGTCGTCCGAGTCCGTCCGGAGTCCGGGCTCACCAATGAGATGCTGACCCCCGGCAACAGCGCGCCGTCGGGAGCCCGCACCGTGCCGTCGATGGCACCGGTGGTGTCCTGCGCGACTGCGCTGGCGGCGGACAGAAGTACGGCGCACATGATCGTGAGCCCGCTGGGTCGGTTCATCATGTCCTCCCCCTGATGCTCGAGTGGACCGGTTGATTCCGGTTCACTGGATGAGCGAATCGGTCTGATCGCGAATGAATGTTTTTGGAACACATTCTGAGAATAAAGCGATTATAAATGATTATTGTATGCGACGAATGCTCAAACGAGCAATTCGTATACTGGAATCGGTGACTGAGGCGTTGGTCCCGTGTGTGATCCCGCATTTCACACTCCCGTGGCGTGGTTCGCGCCTCGCAGCGACCCGGGTTGCGATCGCCGCGCTTGCGAATAATCTGCGTCGGAGCGGGCAGGCAGACCTAATGGAAAGCTAAAGTTTGGCTAAAACCGAGGGTGTGTGTGGAGCCCTGGCATTGTGGTGCGGCCGTCCCGGCCGCGCGTTGATCGAAGAACGAAGAACCAAAAGCCCCCGCCCCAAACAGGTCGACTGGGGTTGTCCCCGTTTTCGTTCTTTGTTTTTTGTTCTTCAGTCTGGAATGCAGGCGAGACGCCCGCACCACAATGCAGGCCGGGATCTTCGTTCTTTGTTCTTCGTTCTTCGATCGGTCGGGGCGGGTGGGGGACCCGGCTTCGCCTGCGGCTCCGCCGTGACAAATCTTGCATCTTGCATCTTGGATCTGGGTGGACGGGCGGCCGGCTATCCCTTCGGCTTCCAGATCGCCTGGAACTCGGGGTCGTCGGTGAGCGGGCCGAGGCCGCGCAGGTGCAGCCCGAACCAGTCGTGGAAGCCGGAGGCCACCGCCTCGCGCAGGATCTTGAGCGCGCCGTCCCGATCGCCGAGCCACGCCGCGAGGTTTGCGCGCTCCTCCGCCCACTCCTCTGGATCCTCAGGTGCGAGGGCGCCCAGTTGCTCGAGCCGGCTGGTCGCGTCTTCCAACGCGGCGAGGTCACCCAACCGGGCCGCCGCAATGGCGACGGGGAACCACCGACGCGGATTCGAGGGGTCGGCCGCCGCGGTCTCCTGGAAGATGGGCAGCGCCTCCTCGACCCTGTCGGCCGAGAGCAGGCACACGGCGTAGCAAAAGTCGCAGAACGTGGCGCTGTCGACCAGGTTGGTGGTGGCCCACCACTCGGCGGCTCGATCGGCCATCTCGACGCTCTCGGCGCGAAAGCCGTGCGCGTCCAGCTCCTGGGCCAGGCTGAGCAGGAAGCCGCCGCCGCCGCCTTCTGACTCGGTGGTGAGCGCCTCGGACACCAGCGGCTCGAGCTCGTCTAGCCGGCCCAGCCCGACCAGCGCGACGGCCTGATGGCTCCTGGTGATGGGCGAGGGGCCGGTCATGGCCTCGACCCGCCGCGCCAGCTCGAGCTGCTCCTCGTGCCGACCGAGCAGGTGATAGGCGATGGCGGCGTAAAGGTACGGCATTGTTCGGACACCCATGGGGAGCTCAAGCGTCGGCCGGCCGAGGTGCTCGAAGTGCTCGAGCACCAGCTCGTGACGGTGGGCGTTATCCGCAGTGTTGATGAGCACGACCCGCGCGAAGTAGCTGTCGTGCCCGTGCTCCAGCACCCAGGTGAGCTCCTCGAGCGCGGCGTTCCAGTCTGAGTCGAGGAACATCCGGATCCCCTCGAGGACATGCGCCTGCTCCACCGTCAAGTCATCGAGCTCGAGCGGCTCGAGCAGCTCCTCGGCCACATCGTTCCGCTCTACGATCGCGTTGCCCAGGGCCATCACGAGCCGGGCGCGGACGAAGTCGGGATCCAGCTCGAGGGTCCTGAACCGCTGGACGCCGCCCATACCCATCGTTCCCGTCCACGCCCGATAGGCCTGATACGCCTCGTACTTCGGGAAGCGGTCGTCGGCCGCGAACGCCAGCTCCGGGTGGAGGTGGTCCTGGACCGCCATCAGGGTCCAGTCCCGCAGGGTGGCGATCGCCTCGTCCGGCGATTCCCGGCTCGCCGGGATCGGCTCGAAGGCGTGCACGATGGTTTCTGTCTGGGCGTCCTGGAGGGTCCCTTGCAGCTCCAGGCCGTCGCCCACCGAGTCCCACACACCCGTCAGCACCAAACCCGAGCTCGTCGCCTTCGCGACGTCCCGCACCAGCGCCCCGGTTCCGGCACCGCCCGCCGCCGCCGACACCGCGCTCGCCGGCGCCACCTCCAGCTCCTCCAGCTCCGCCAGCCCCTGGGTCAGCCGGTCCGCGGTCCGCGCCGCCAGCCCGTCCAGGGTCACGTCGGCCGTGCGGTTGACGAACGGCACCACTGCGATGCGATTGGGATCGAGCTCGACGGTCGCCTCGACCGGCGCCTGCTCGCCGGGCGGCTTCAGCGCCTGCCAGGCGATGACCGTGGCGATAACCACCAAGGCACCGGCCACGGCGACCTGCCACCACGGTCTCTTCTTGTCGGTTATCGGCGTCACGGCAGTCGGAGTCGGCGTCGCCATCACCGGCACCGCCTGGCTCGAGCCGATGTGCTTCAGGCTGTATGCCAGATCCGCCGCCGACTGGAAGCGGGCTTCCGGCCGTTTCTCCAGACAGCGGTGCACCGCCCGCTCCAGGTCCACCGGCACCTTGGCTCCGGACGAGGACAGCTGAGGCGGCTCCTCCTTGAGGATCGCCGCCATCACCTCCATGCCGGTGTCTCCGCCGAATGCACGCTTTCCGGCCGACATCTCGTAGAGCACGCAGCCGAGAGCGAAGATGTCCGACCGGCTGTCCGCCGGCGTCCCCTTGACCTGCTCCGGCGCCATGTAGCCGGGAGTACCCATGATGGTGCCGGCCTCGGTACCGGCAGGAGTCAACGTGCCTGTCTTGCCCTCGGGATCGAAGGCGTCCTCTACCTTGGCCAGACCGAAGTCGAGGATTTTCACCCTGCCGTCCGAGGTGACGAAGAGGTTTTCTGGTTTCAGATCCCTGTGGATGATGCCCTTGCCGTGGGCGGCCGCCAGACCGTCTGCGGCCGCGGCACCGATCTCCGCTACCTTTTGCCAGGGCAAACCAGAGGTGGGGACCTTTTGGCGCAGCGTGTCGCCCTCGAGCAACTCGGTGACTGCGTAGTGGAGCCCGTCCACCGACCCCACGTCGTAGATATCGAGCAGGTTGGGGTGGGACAACGCGGCCAGCGCCCGGGCCTCACGCTGGAAGCGCTCGAGCCGCTCGGGATCCTGAGCCACCGACTCGGGTAGCACCTTGACGGCGACCACGCGCTCGAGCTCGGTGTCTCTGGCCTTCCACACCTCGCCCATGCCCCCGGCCCCGAGCGGGCCGAGGATCTCGTAGCGCCCCAGGCGGTCACCAACCGACAGGCTCACGATTCAGAGTGCCCCTCTATGCAGAGATTATCTCAAAGGGAGGACATAATTGCGAATCTCGATTGGGTAGCCTTGGGATTGTGGAGCGGCCGTCCCGGCTGCGCGTTGATCGAAGAACGAAGAACGAAGAACGAAGAGAGCCCCCGAAACATCGGATCAAAGGTGGCACAGCCATTTTTTGTTCTGTGTTTCTCGCTCTTGGTTGCACGTTGCAGGCGGGACGCCCGCTCCACAATGAAATGCAGGCGGGACGCCCGCGCTACAACGATGCCCCAGTTGGGGTTTGGCTCGCTCAGGTAGTTTCATCGCACCAATTCTCCTGACGCGCTCCCCGAGGTTGCCACCCTTGACATTGTTCGGTCTCATCGTGATGGCGATACCTGAATCTGGTTCCGAACAATGTCAAAAGTGGCACGCCCGCCCATCGCGCCCTCCCGCACCCTCAACGGGCGAGCGTTCTTCGTTCTCTGTTCTTCAGTCTTCGTTCTTGGAGGGGCGGGTGGGTGGGCTCTCCCGCGACAGCTCGGTGACGGTGGAACCGGTCTCGAGGACGACGACCCGCAGCACCGCCGCGAGGTTGCCGAGACGGAGCTCGTCGCCGTGGTTCAGGGGAATCTGTCCGTTGATGGGTGAGTCTCCTATGAAGGTCCCGTTCTTGCTGCCCAGATCCTCGACCGTGGCGGCATCGCCTCTGACGGTGATGCGGGCGTGGCGGCGCGAAACCTTGGGCATCTCGATGTGGACGTCGGCGTCCGGAGCCCGGCCGACGAGGTTCTCGCCCTCGCTCAACACAAACTCGTGGTCCTCTCCGATGAGCCAAAATCGCGACGGTGACGCGGCCGGAGCAACGGGCTCGTCGGTGAGCGGCGACACCGGCGCGATCAGCCGGTATCCGCGGCGGCGGATGGTCTCGATGTACGAGGGTGTCTCCCGGTCGTCGCCGAGAGCGGCCCGGAGCTCGCGTACGGCCACCGTCAGCGAGGCGTCGCCCACGGTCACGTCGGGCCACACGAGATCGAGGAGCTGCGGTCTGGACAGCACCTCGTCGTGTCTCGCGGCAAAGGCCACCAGCAGTTCCATGACCCTCGGACGGAGTCGCACCTGCTGACCATCGTTCTCGAGAACGAGGCTGGACGGATCCGCGGTCCATCGACCCACCCGAAATCTCTCGTTGGCGCCCGCCACGGTCCTATCTTAGCCAAGTTCCTGCGGCGGTGGGTGGATCCGCGCGCGCTGCGGCAAAATCTGACGCGAAAAAGGACCCCGCGTCGCCGCGGGGTCCCGGTCCTGCCCGGATGCGGGATCCGGGAGGCGCGAACCCTAGTTCAGGCTGAGGAGCTTGAGCGCCTCGGGGTGGTCGATGTTGACCGCGCGTAGTGAGTCGGTTGCGGCCAGGAACCAGCCTGCGGCGGTCTCGCCCTCGATGGTGACCTCGAAGGGCTGCTGGTTGCCGATGCCCATCTCGATCAGGATTCGGAGGATCCGCCGCTTGTCGAACCACACGGTGAGGTCCTGGTGACCGTTGCCGTTGATGTCGCTCATGTGGTGGGTGGCGAAGGCTGCGATCGGATGGTCGAGGGCGACGCCGTCGATCTCGGTGATGGCCAGGGTCGACGCATCGATCTCGCTGGCGTCGAGGTCGCCGGGCAGCTCGAGCGAGGCCTGGACCAGGATCCACCAGTTGCGGGCGTTGATCACCCTCGGTTGCAGGTCGACGGTGGCGTTGAGGGGCATGAAGAACGTGAGGTGCGGCTTGAACAGCTGGTTGTCGTGCTCGCCGTGGAACATGTGCAGCGTATAGGGGATATCGAGGCTGTCCAGATCGTTGGCGAAGTAGGTCGTGAACGGAAGGTAGAAGTCCTCGTCGCCGGCACTCATGAAGATCTCGATCTCGCCGCCGGCCGCGGCCATCTCCGCCGCCCACCGGCTGTCGCTCTGCGAAAAGTAACGAGCGGCGACATCCTGGATGACCTCCCCGTCCTGATCGATCCAGAAGTCGATGTACCACGGAGGGTTCGAGAGGTTCGGCGTCATCGCGGCGCACCAGGTGAAACCGTACAGTGACCACTGGCCGGCAGTGGGGTCGAACGTGTACGGGGGGCCGTCGTTCTCGGCGAGAATCATCGGCACGGCGGCCATCTGGGGTTCCATCGCGATGGTTCCGACCTGTGTCAGCAGCCCACCGAAGAGATCCCAGTGTCGGAGCGCGAGGCGCGCCGCGGAGTAGCCTCCGGCAGAGGCTCCGCACACGTATCGGTGGTCACGGTCGGCTAGGGTTCGGTAGCTGGCATCGATGAACGGCACCAAATCCTCGACCATCGCGGTCTCGTGGTTCCCGTTCAGCTCGGAGTCGGTCATGAATGCTGGAAGTCGAAGCGGGAGATTGGGAGCCCACGGTTCCGCGTTCGGATCCACCTCGACAAAGATGACCGGATCAATCAACCCTTCGCCAATCATCTGGTCCAGCTGCTCGTGATGGTATCCCGGTTCGGGTGACAACCAGGCTCCAGGGCCGCCGGCCATCCAGTTGCCGATGAAATAGATGACAGGGTAGGAGTCGCTGGAGCTTTCATATCCCTCGGGCAGGTAGACAAGTACAGATCGCTCCATACCCAACGCATCGGAATAAAACGTGACCTCCTCAACGGTGCCGGCGGCCTGGACCGCGGCTGCCGCAGTCAACAGAATGACAGTCAGCAGAGAGAGTGTCGTGCGCTTCATACACACCTCCTTCGTGGTTCGCACCTTCCAGGACATACTGGAGGGGTGCGTTGCACCGGCGGGCCCTGCCGGCATCGGTTCATGGAGCCATGGCGTGTTCGATCTGACACGAAGATGGTGTCTGGAGGAGCGAGTGACCTAAAGGGAAGCTAAAAGAACGCGAAAATCCAGTGTTGGTCATTAATGGCTCAGGAGCGTTGTTGGTCAGCGATGGGGTTCTCGTGGGTTGACCGGATGAGAGAGTGCAGGCGGGACGCCCGCTCCACAATGGTGTGCAGGCGGGACGCCTACGCTACTCGAGCGACCCATTCTGTCATTCTGAGCGAGGGAGCGAAGCGACCGAGTCGAAGAATCTGGGTGGGGTTTTTCGCACCGATTCCCACCCGCCCAGATCCTTCGGCTCGCTGCGCTCGCTCAGGATGACAGTCAACATCTC
>Ga0272441_10014809_pt1 | contig 10989 bp, 7 predicted proteins | sample SSMProp6N_FD_193582 | JGI IMG/M metagenome (GOLD analysis project Ga0272441, IMG submission 193582) | Marine sediment archaeal communities from Little Sippewissett salt marsh, Falmouth, MA, United States - SSM-Prop-6N | ecosystem: Environmental > Aquatic > Marine > Wetlands > Sediment ...
CCCGCGCAGCCGTCTCGCCGCCGGAGGAACCGGCATCCGCAGCCGGCGCGGCCCCAGCAGGCGCAGCGTCTGCGCCGCAGGCCGCCTCTGCAAGCAGCAAGATAGTAGCCAGGACGACCGCCCACCTCATCCGCGCCGCTCCTTCCCTGTGCCGCAACCTATGATACGAGCGAGGGCCCGCTGAGTTCCAATGGAATCCGCGGGTTGCGGGGGACAGACCACCGGCGCCGCGGGTGAGACACTTGTCGTCCCGCGGCCCAACGGGTATCCTGAGCGCCAACCGGCCCAGAGCAGGACACAGGACCGAGCCGGCATGGCGACGGACTTACGCGGGAATCGTGGCATGTCTGCAGACCATCCCGAGCGGTTCATCAGCGAGGCGATGACGCCGGTGCCGGGCACCGGCAGGGCCTCGGCGGCCGCGCGCGGCGAGCCGGCCCTGCCCGAGCGGTTCACGTGGCGCGGCACGGAGTACCGCGTCGCAGGGGTGATCGAGCAGTGGAAGACGACCGGCCCGTGCAGGAGCGGCAGCCCCGAGCAGTACGTCCGGCGGCACTGGTATCGCGTACGCACCGAGCCGCCGGCCGTGATGACCGTCTACTGCGACCGGCAGGCCCGCGACCGCAAGCGGCCCCGCGCCCGATGGTGGGTCTACAGCGCGTCGGCGACGCCCGAGGGGTCGGCGCGCAGGCAATCTGGAGAGCGCCAATGACATGCAGGGACAAGGTGGCCATCGTGACCGGCGCAGCCGGCAAAGGCATGGGTCGCAGCATCGCCCTGACGCTCGCGCGTGAAGGCGCGAAGGTGGCGGTCAACTACCGCACCAGCGCCGACAGCGCCCGGGCCGTCGTCGAGCACATCCAGGACCGCGGCGGGGAGGCGGCCGCCGTTCACGCCGACGTCTTCACCGACGAGGGCTGCAGCAAGCTCGTCGAGGCGGCGGTCAAGGCGTTCGGCGGCGCGGACATCTGCATCATCGGCCCCGGCGGCGGCTGGCACACCGAGCCGGTCGACCAGCTCGACGCCCGCGCAGCCCTTCAGGACGTCCACGACGAACTCGCCCCGCTGTACCTGTTGATGCCGCTCGTGCTGCCGGGCATGGTCGAGCGCGGCTGGGGGCGCATCGTCGCCCTGAGCCTGGCTGCGCCCTACGATTCCCCGGCGTACGCCTACAACGTGGGCAAGGCGGCCAGGACGCATGCCATGCTGCTCGGCTCGCGCCAGACGGGGAAGAAGGGCGTCACGCTCAACGTCATCGGCCCCGGCCCGGTCGACGCCATCGAGACGCTGGAAGAGGCCGTTGAGGTGTGCGACCACGGCCCGGCGTGGCAGAGGCGCAAGGCAACGTCGCCGCAGGACATCGCCGAGGGCGTCGCCTTCCTGTGCTCGGAGGCAGGCCGGTTCATCACCGGCTGCGAACTGCCGTACAGGTGAGTGCAGGCCGTGCACCCACAGGGCTGCGCAAATCAGACGCCCGCTCGCGGTCTTCCGAGAGCGGGCGTTTGACGAGAATCACACGCCGGAGACGTCAAGCCGCAGCCGACACGGCGCCGGCCTTCTTCGGCGGCTTCACGCCGGCGATGACCAGGACGCCCACCAGGCACATGACGCCCAGGATGGTGAACGCCGTGCTGAACATCTTGTGGTCGCCGAGCCAGCCGCTCATGATCGGTCCGACGATGCCCCCGATGCCGTAGGCCAGGAACACCCAGCCGTAGTTCTGCCCGATGTTCTTCGTGCCGAAGGTGTCGGCGGTGATGGTCGGGAACAGGGCGAAGTTGCCGCCGAAGTTGAATCCGATCAGGGCGGCCGCCAGGTAGAGCATGTACTCGTAGCCCGCCATCCACTGGAAGAGGATGACGACGACGCCCTGGACGGCGGTCATGACGATGATGGAGGCCTTGCGTCCGATCTTGTCGCTGACGGCGCCCCAGACGATGCGTCCGATGCCGTTGGCCAGGGCATAGAACAGTGCCATGGCGGTGCCTGCGACGGCGCTGGCCTGGGCCGCTTCCAGGCCGCGAGCAGTCATCGACTCGATGGCAAAGAGCTTGATGCAGCCGATGACCGTCAGGCCGGCCCCGGCCCCGAAGGCGAACGTCAGGAGGATCATGTAGAACTGCGGCGTGGCGAGCATCTGGCCGCTGGTGTAGTCCACCGTGCCGGCGGCGGGTTTCTTGCCCTTTGCGGCCTCGGGCGGCTTGTATCCCGCGGGCAGCCAGCCGTCCGGGGGATTGACCATCCAGGCGCCGCCGATGACAACCAGCAGGAAGAACGCGACGCCGAACACGAGGAACGTGGTGCCGAGTCCGAAGTCGGCGATCAGGTTGCCGAACTGGCCCGCGAGGTAGATCCACAGCAGCGCGCCGAAACCGAAGCCGGCCACGGCCAGGCCGGTGATCATGCCCTTCTTGTCGGGGAACCACTTCATGCCGACGGCGATGGGGACGACGTAGCCCAGGCCGATGCCGCTGCCGCCCACGATGCCCACGAAGAGGAACGTCGTCCAGAAGTTGCCCGGCGTGATCAGCCCGGCGAGAACGTAACCGAGCCCGAGGACGATGCCGCCGGCCACGGCCAGCTTCCTCGGTCCGACCTTGGGCATCATGCGGCCGGCAAGGACCATGACGACGGCGAACAGGGCCAGGCCCGCCGAGAAGATGATCTGGGTCTGGGTCTTGCTCAGGCCGTACTCGAGCGCGTCGACCTTGTCCTTGACGCCATGGGCGACCGCGACGGCATCCATGGCGGCGAGCAGGCCGTCGCGCTTGATCTCCAGGGCCTTGCGCTTCAGGACGTCGACGGTTCCGGTGGCGTCCTCCAGCTCTTCGAGTTCGACGAGGACGGCCTTGAGTTCGCGTTTCGGCCCGGCCAGCTCGTCTTTCAGTTGCTGGAACTTGGCCTCGTCCAGGCCCAGCTTCGACGCGCTGTAGACGGCCGCCACGTCGGCCGGGTCGCCGGCGACCAGCGCGGGCGTGAAGACGCTCCAGGCGTAAATGGCCCCGAGGCAGAGCTGGATGAGGATCGCCCCGACGACCACGAGGCCGCGGTTCATCACCTTTTGTTCGCTCATCAGGAAAGCTCCGGAAGTTGGGTCCGCCGGGCCACGCAGGACAGGACGAGCGGGACGGGCTCGGACGGGCGACCTGAGAAACGCAAGACGCGAGAAACGTCAGACGGGATGCCCCGCCGGAAGCGAGGCATCCCGCCTGTCCGCTGACTGGGTTACTTCGCGCGGCCCTTGATCAACTCGTCGACCACGTGCGGGTCGGCCAGCGTTGAGGTGTCGCCGAGCGACTGCTTGTCGACGACGCCCTCGGCGATCTTGCGGAGGATGCGCCGCATGATCTTGCCCGAACGGGTCTTCGGCAGGGCCGGGGCGAACTGGATGACGTCGGGCTGGGCGATGGGGCCGATCTCCTTGCGGACGTGCTTGACGAGTTCCTTCTTCAGCTCGTCGCTGGGCTGGACGCCGTCGATCAGGGTGACGTAGGCATAGAGTCCCTGGCCCTTGATCTCGTGGGGCATGGGGGCCACGGCGGCCTCGGCCACCTTGTCGTGGCTCACCAGGGCGCTTTCGACCTCGGCGGTGCCGATGCGGTGGCCCGAGACGTTAACGACGTCGTCGATGCGGCCCATGAGCCAGTAGTCGCCGTCGGCGTCGACGCGGCAGCCGTCGCCCGTGAAGTAGTAGTCCTTGAACATGGTGAAGTAGGTGTCGACGAAGCGGTCGTGGTCGCCCCACATGGTCCGCATCATGCCGGGCCAGGGCTTCTTGATGCAGAGCTTGCCGCCCTCGCCGAGGCCGCACTCGGTCCCGTCGTCGCGGAGCACCACCGGCTCGACGCCGAAGAAGGGCCTGGACGCGCTGCCGGGCTTCAGGGTGTGGGCGCCCGGGAGCGGGGTGATGAGGATGCCGCCCGTCTCGGTCTGCCACCAGGTGTCGACGATGGGGCAGCGGTTGCGGCCGATGTGCTCGTAGTACCACATCCAGGCCTCGGGGTTGATGGGCTCGCCGACGGTGCCGAGGACGCGGAGCGTGTCGAGATTGTACTTGGCGGGCCACTCGTCGCCCTGGCGGATGAGGGCGCGGATCGCCGTCGGAGCCGTGTAGAACACCGTGACGCCGTACTTCTCGCAGACCTGCCAGAAGCGGCCGGCGTCGGGATAGGTCGGCACGCCCTCGAACATCAGGCTGGTGGCCCCGTTGGCGAGCGGGCCGTAGACGATGTAGCTGTGGCCGGTCACCCAGCCGATGTCGGCGGTGCACCAGTAGATGTCGTCGTCGTGGATGTCGAAGATCACCTTGTGGCTGAGCGTAATGTGCAGCAGGTAGCCGGCCGTGGTGTGGACCACGCCCTTGGGCTTGCCGGTGGAGCCGGAGGTGTAGAGGATGTAGAGCGGGTCCTCGGCCTTCATGGGCTCGGCGTCGCAGGCGGCGGGGGCCTTGGCCATCAGGTCGTGGTACCACAGGTCGCGGCCGTCGACGATGGTACAGGGCTCCTCGTTCCGCTTGACGACGACGACCTTCTCGATGGTCGGCGTTTCCTTGAGAGCGTCGTCAGAGATGTTCTTCAGGTGGATGTGTTTGCCGGCCCGCAGGGAGACGTTCGAGGTGATGAGCAGTTTGCAGTCGCTGTCGTTGATGCGGTCGCGGAGGGCGTCGGCGCTGAATCCGCCGAAGACCACCGAGTGGATGGCCCCGATCCGGGCGCAGCCGAGCATGACGATGGGCAGCTCCAGGATCATCGGCAGGTAGATGGCCACCCGATCGCCCTTGGCGATGCCAAGCGACTTCAGGACGTTGGCGAACTTGCACACCTCGGCGTGAAGCTGCTCGTAGGTGAGCGTCCTGGAATCCTCTTCCGGCTCGCCTTGCCAGACGAGGGCGGGCTTCTTGGCGATGGGCGTGCCCAGGTGCCGGTCCAGGCAGTTGTACGAGACGTTCAGTTCGCCGTCGGCGAACCACGTGAGCTGGATGTCCCGGGCGTCGGTGTTCCAGACGAACTCGCGCGCCTTGGTCGGCTTCTTGAACCAGTGAAGCGTCGCGGCCTGTTCGAGCCAGAAGGCGTCCGGCTCGTTGATCGACCGGTCATACATCTCCTGGTACTGCTCGACCGACTTGATGTGCGCCCCGGCGGCCAGCTTGGCCGGCGGCGGGAATGTGCGGTTCTCGGTCATCAGAGAATCAATGGCCCTTTCTTGCTCTCCCATAGTCCCCCTGCTCCTTTCCAGGCTCTGGAACCCTCGTTACACACGGTCCACACGGATACCGTTGTCACACGTATCACGCTCCCAGGCGGCGCCGACGCTATTGTGAAGCACGTCGCACCTGCCCCGAATCCCGAGCATTCTCGTGATTGCCGCGTTCGGTGTCAACCGAAATCGGCAGAGGGCCTGTCGCAAGGCCGACGTTGACAGGCCGTCCTCAGCGTGCTACAAGGAGCCCGCAGAGGCCCGCACCTCCGGCGCATGGCGGCCGGTTCGGCACTCTGAGCGGCACGCCTCGGCCGTCATCACCGGCACCGACGACGGATGGGAGCCCCATGGCTGCCTCGAAGGCCGTCTTCATCCACTCGAGCGACCTGGAACGATATCCCTATCCGCCGGACTGCCCGTTCAAGACGGAGCGGGCGGGCATGACCCGAAGCATCCTGGCCTCCATGGGCCTGTTGAGCGGCGCAAACCGCAGCGAGGTGCCCCCCGAGCCGGCGGAGCGAGACACGCTCGAACGGTTCCATTCGGCCCGGTACCTCGACGTGCTGGCGGCGGCCGCGACCGGGCAGATGGGCGTCGAGGGGCTTCACATGGGACTGGGCACGCCCGACTGCCCCGTCTTCGCGGGCGTGTACGACTACGCCGTTCTGGCCTGCGGCGCCACGCTGACCGGCGCGCGGTTGATCCTGTCCGGCGAGGCCGGCGTGGCGTTCAACCCGTCGGGCGGATACCACCACGCGGGCCCCGACTACGCCGCCGGGTTCTGCTACGTCAACGACCCGGCCCTGGCGTGCCTGGTCCTCGCGGGCGAGGGCAAGCGGGTCTTCTACCTCGACGTGGACGCCCATCACGGCGACGGCGTCGAGAACGCCTTCTACGACCGCGCGGACGTCATGACCCTGTCGTTCCACGAGAGCGGCAGAACCTTGTTCCCCGGCACGGGCTTCGAGTATGATATCGGCAGCGGCGACGGCGAAGGGTACGCCGCCAACGTGCCGCTGCCGGTCGGCACGCACGATGCGGCGTTCATGCGGGCGTTCGAGGCGCTGGCCGTGCCGCTCATCGGCGCGTACGCTCCCGACGTCGTCGTGATGGAACTGGGCATGGACGGCCTGGCGGGCGACCCGCTGGCTCACCTGGGCCTCACGAACAACGTGTACGCGGACGCCATCAGCCGCGTGCTGGCCTTCGGCAAGCCGGTCCTGGCCGTCGGCGGCGGGGGCTATCACGTCGCGAACACGGCCCGGGCGTGGGCCCTGGCCTGGACGGCGCTGTGCGGCCAGACGGCCGACGAGGCGATGAGCCTGGGCCTGGGCGGCGTGATGCTCGAAAGCACCGACTGGGCGGGCGGACTGAGAGATCGCGCCCTGGCGCCGGACGAGCGGTTGCAGCGCGCGGTGGACGCGGTCGTGGACCGGACCATCGAGGTGGTCAGAAGGAACGTCTTCAGGTTCCACGGGCTGTAGACTCTGGTTGAGAACCCGCGCCGGGTGCCACGGCGGCCGCCTGCCCCGAGCACGGTCGAGGGGGAGTGTGCCGCCGTGCAATGGCCCATGCGAAGCGAGCAACGCCCATGACGCTCAAGGACTTCTTCAGACCCAAGTCGGTCGCCGTGGTCGGCGCCTCCCGCGAAAAGGGCAAGGTCGGCCACGAGATCCTCGCCAACCTGGTCCGCGACGGGTACGCCGGTGGCATCTACCCCGTCAACCCGAAGGCCGACACCGTCGAGGGTCTGCGCTGCTACCGCGACCTGAGGAGCATCGGCGAGCCGGTCGACCTGGCGGTCATCGTCGTGCCCGCCAAGGCCGTCGCCGGCGTGATGGAAGACTGTGCGGCCCTGGGCATCAAGTCGGCCATCGTCATCACGTCCGGATTCAAAGAAGTGGGGCCCGAGGGCGGACAGCTCGAGCAGGAGGTGCTGCGCATCGCCCGCCGGGCCGACATCCGGGTGCTCGGCCCGAACTGCCTCGGCATGATGGTCCCCAGCGCGAAACTCAATGCCTCGTTCGGCGGGCGCCTGCCCAGGGCGGGCGGCGTGGCCTACTTCTCGCAGTCGGGGTCGCTGCTGGCGGCCATCGTCGACATGGCCGGCGAGGGCAGCTTCGGCTTCAGCAAGCTCCTGAGCATCGGCAACAAGGCCGACATCGACGAGCTGGAGGTCATCCGGGCCCTGGCCGAGGACGAGGACACCCACGTCATCGCAGGCTACCTCGAGACGATCCAGGACGGCGACGCGTTCGTCCACGAGGCCGAGCGCGTCAGCCGCGAAAAACCCATCCTGTTGCTGAAGTCGGGCGTCACCGGCGCGGGGGCCCGCGCGGCCATCTCGCACACGGGCCGCCTGGCCGACATGGAGACGGCCTACGAGTGCATCTTCGAGCGGGCAGGCGTCATCCGATGCGAGTCGATCCGCCAGCAGTTCGACTTCGCCCGCGCGCTGTGCAGCCAGCCGCTGCCGGCCGGACCCAACGTGGCCGTGGTCGCCAACGCCGGCGGGCCCAGCATCATGGCCGCAGACGCCATCGAGCGCAAGGGACTCACGCTGGCCGACCTCTCGGACGACACCGTGCGGACCATCGCCGACGCGCTGCCCGCCCACGCCGCCCTGCACAACCCCGTCGACCTGCTGGGCGACGCCCTGGCCGCGCGATACGAGCCGGCCCTCCGCGCCGTCCTGGCCGACCCGAACGTCCACACCGTGCTCGTGATGCTCACGCCGCACGCCATGACCGAGTGCGTCGAGACGGCCGAGGCCGTCGTCCGGGCCACCGCCGACAACAACCACAAACCCCTGCTGGCCTGCTTCCTGGGCGCCCAGCGGGTCCGCGAGGCCATCGAGGTCCTCAAAGCAAGCCGCATCCCCCAGTACGACTCGCCCGAGAGCGCCGTGGCCGCCATCCGAGCCATGACCGACTGCGCACGGTGGCGGTCGCGGCCCAAGCGCGTCGTCAAGCTCTTCCCGGTCAACCGCCGCAAGGTCGAGCGGATCATCGAACGCCACATGGAGCGCGGCGTCCACGAGGTCGGCGAGACCGACGCCAAGGAAGTCCTCCAGGCCTACGGCTTCGTCACGCCCAGGGGATCCGTGGCCACCAGCGCCGAGCAGGCCGTCAACATCGCCCAGCAGATCGGCTACCCGGTGGTCCTCAAGATCTGGTCGCCCGACATCATCCACAAGGCCGAGGTGGGCGGCGTCAGGACCGGCCTCGCCAGCCCCCAGGAGGTTATGGACGCCTTCGACCTCATGATGTACCGCATCCCACGGAAGCTGCCCGACGCCGACATCCTCGGCGTCCTCGTCGAGGAAATGTGCAAGCAGGGACAGGAGGTCATCCTCGGCACACACCGCGACCCCCACTTCGGGCCACTGATGATGTTCGGCACCGGCGGCGTGATGACCGAGGTCCTGAAGGACGTGGCCTTCTACCCCGCGCCGCTCACGGCCGAGGAGGCCAGGGAGATGCTGCTGAGCACGCGGACGTTCCAACTGCTGCGCAACGCGCGCGGCGGCGACATCAACACCGACAGCATCGCCGAGGGACTCCAGAGGCTCAGCCAGCTCGCCACCGAGTTCCCGCAGATCGCCGAAATGGACGTCAACCCGTTCCTCGTCGGCCCCGAGGGGACCACCCCCATCGCCGTCGACGCACGGATCATACTCGAAACCCCGTGACAGAGGGCCGACCGATGCAGGACGCCAACTGGCAGGCCAAGTACAAGGACCGGATCGGCACCGCCGCCGCCGCGATGAAACTCATCAAGCCCGGCAACAGCATCTTCATCGGCACCGGATGCGCCACGCCACAGCACCTGGTCGACGCCCTGACCGAGCACTCCAGCCACATCGTCGACGCCCACGTCATCCACCTCCTGACCATGGGCTCGGCACGCTATACCGAGGAGCGGTTCCGCGAGCGGTTCAAGATGAACTGCTTCTTCGTCATGGACAACGTCCGCCACGCGCTCGAGCAGGGCATCGGCGACTACACGCCCATCTTCCTGTCGGACATCCCGCGGCAGTTCGACAGCGGGCGACTGCCCATCGACGTCGCGCTCATCATGGTCACGCCGCCCGACCGGAGCGGCCAATGCAGCCTCGGCGTGTCGGTCGACATCGTCAAGGCGGCCGCACGCAACGCCAAGTTCGTCATCGCCCAGGTCAACGCTCACCTGCCGCGCACACTCGGAAACAGCTTCATCCACGCCAGCAAGATCGACATGCTCGTCCCCCACGACGAGCCGATGATCGAGGTGCCCCCGGGCGAGCCCGACGACGTCCTGCGCAGCATCGGACGCAACCTCGCCCGACTCGTCGACGACGGCAGCACCATCGAGTGCGGCATCGGACGCATCCCCCAGGCCCTGGCCGAAACCCTCCGCGACAAAAAGGAGTTGGGCGTCCACACCGAGATGTTCGGCGACTGGATCATCGACCTCATCGAGTGCGGGGCCATCACCTGCTCAAAGAAGACCATCAACAACGGCAAGGTCGTCGCCAGCTTCTGCATGGGCAGCCGGCGGCTCTACGACTACATCGACAACAACCCCTTCTTCGAGTTCCACCCCACCGAGTACGTCAACGACCCCTACGTCATCAGTCAGCACGAGAAGATGGTCGCCATCAACGTCGGCCTCGAGGTGGACCTTACCGGCCAGGTCTGCGCCGACTCGCTGGGCTACCGCTTCTACAGCGGCATCGGCGGACAGGTGGACTTCATCCGCGGCGCAGCGCGCAGCCGGGGTGGGAAGGCCATCATCGCCATGCCCTCCACCGCCAGGGACGGCTCCGTCTCGCGCATCGTCCCCCACCTGACCGAGGGCGCCGGCGTCGTCACCACGCGCGGAGACGTCCACTACGTCGTCACCGAGCACGGCATCGCCTACCTCCACGGCAGGAGCATTCGCGAACGCGCCCTGGCCCTGGTCAACATCGCCCACCCGAAGTTCCGAAACGACCTCATCCAGGCCGCCAAGGCCCAGAACTACATCCTCGAGGACCAGATCGAACTGTCGTGGGAAGAGGCCCCCTACCCCGAGGAGCTGGAACGCTACGAGACCCTCCGCGACGGCACACAGATCTTCTTCCGCCCCGTGAAGCCGACCGACGAGCCCGCCCTGGCCGAGATGCTCTACAGCCTGAGCGCCGCCAGCGTCAAAACGCGCTACTTCACCTATACCGTGACCTTCCCGCACAAGGACGTGCAGAAGCTCACGAACATCGACTACCGCGACGACCTGGCCATCGTCGGCGTCGTCCCCGGCCTCGGCGGCGAGGAGATCGTCGCCATCGCCCAATACTTCCTCGACCCCGACAAGGAGGCCGCCGAGGTCGCCTTCATCGTCCAGGACGAGTGGCAGCAGAAAGGCATGGGAACCTTCCTGCTGGAGTACCTCACCCAGATCGCCCGCCAGAGGGGCGTGCGCCGCTTCTACGCCAAGGTCCTGCCCACCAACCGCGCCATGCTCGCCATCTTCCACAACAGCGGCTACAAGGTGAACACCGAGTTCGACGGCGACGTCTACAGCGTCACCTACAGCCTGGCCAAGGGCGAAGACTGACCCCCGCCGGCCCGTCCAAGCCGCCCGCCCCGGCGGACGCTGTTGCTGTCGTAGGGGCACGGCCTGCCGTGCCCGCGCCGTTGCCGTTGTTGTCGTGTGTGCCGGGTGTCGTTAGCCCGCATATTTCACGCTACGGGCAGGTGACGGTGGGAGGGGGTTGGGTGGAGTTGAAGTAGATGGCTCGGAGAGCTTTGGGGAGCAGTCGGCGCAGAG
>Ga0272441_10014810_pt1 | contig 10989 bp, 10 predicted proteins | sample SSMProp6N_FD_193582 | JGI IMG/M metagenome (GOLD analysis project Ga0272441, IMG submission 193582) | Marine sediment archaeal communities from Little Sippewissett salt marsh, Falmouth, MA, United States - SSM-Prop-6N | ecosystem: Environmental > Aquatic > Marine > Wetlands > Sediment ...
CCCGAGCTCTTCCATCGGATAGCCGGCCAGAAGACTCCAGATGGGTTCGGCCCGGCCGGGAAGAGAGGCGGCGTTGGCCGAGGCGGCCAGATAGTACAGGGTTTTAAAAAACTCGCCGTCAACCAGGTATTGTCGAATATTCTCCCGTTTCAGAGCCGCATCCAGGAAATCCGCAACGTTCGTAAACACATATCCGGGCTTTACGAGGCGAAGCTCATTCATTCCCCCGGTGATCATGATGTCAAGGGCAAACAGGCAGTTGATGATCGCCTTCTGAAACAGGCCTGTCCGGTAGTAGAACCAGCCCAGCCGGGAATGGGCGGCAACTGAGAACTCAACACCATCCATCCGGTAGAGTTTGAACAGATGGTCCGGACCCTTTTCCCTGAAGGTGGAATCGAAAGCGTTTCGGAAACCCTCATAACGGCTTTCCGCATAGTACGGTTGTTCCTCGAGAATCAGCAGTAGATGGTCCTCCATGTCCTTATACATCTCCTGGATCTCGTACAGGTCGGCGAGCCGGTAGAGAATCGTGTATCGTTCTTCCGTTATTTCCATTCCAGTGCGCAGTTCGTAGGCCTTCAAATATTGACGCCCGGCCAGGGCGAAAGCTCCTTCACGGAAATAGATATCCCCAATCCCCATCTCGGCTTCGGGAAAGATACCACCTCGTTTATCGATAGCATCCTGAAACAACAACAGGGCTTCTCCCAACTCGGGACCCTCCGGATCGTCGAGCCTGGCTTTGCCCTGTTCGTAGAGAACCCAAGCCTTGGCGAAGGTGTCTTCGGCGAACTCGCTGTCCTGGGCGATTGAGGCGGAGGCCGCCACCAGCATAAACAGTAATAGAGTGATCGCTACGATCCGGATTTTCAAAACTTCTCCAACTCTTCTTTGAAGGCCTCTATAGCATGATCGGCGCTTTCACGGCGAATGATTTTTCCTTTTTTAAAAATCACCGCCACGTGTTGGGAACCGGTAATACCCAGATCGGCGCGCTTCGCCTCTCCCGGGCCGTTCACAGGACAACCCATGATGGCCACAGTGATCCGCTTGTCGAGGCGTATCAGATACGGCTGCACTCTATCCAGGAATCCCCTGACGTCGAATGCGGTTCGGCCGCAAGTCGGGCAGGAAATTACTTCGGGTCCGAAGGAACGCAAATCCAAACTTTGCAGAATTGAACGGGCTACGATGATTTCATTTTCCGGGGAGTCGGAAAGCGATACCCGGAGTGTGTCCCCTACCCCTCTTTCCAGCAGGCGGGAGAGGGCGAGGGTGTTTTTCACGGTTCCCTGCACCAACGGCCCGGCCTCGGTGACGCCTATATGCAGCGGATAATCGTAGCTTTGCGCGAAACGCAAGTTCGACTGTACGGTTGTTTCCACGTGCGAAGCTTTCAATGAGAAAATCACCTGGTGGAAGTTCAGCTTCTCGAGAACCGAGAGCTCCTCCTCGGCTGCACGAACCATGGCAAGCGCCGTGTCTTTTTCCCCCTGCAGGCTCTTGGGCAGAGAGCCGGCGTTTACACCGATGCGCAGGGCGACTCCTCGGTCTTCGGCCTTGCGTACCAGCTGCTCGACCTTGTCGATCCCGCCGATGTTGCCGGGATTGATTCGTATCTTGGCGATGGGGAAGTCCAGGCAACGCAGGGCGAGGCGGTGGTCAAAGTGGATGTCCGCCACCAGCGGCATTTGAGTTCCGCCGGCCAGGCGCCCGAGCAACTCCGCCGATTCCATATCGGGCACCGAGAAACGCAGCAGCTCACAACCGATCCGCTCGAGGTTGCGTATGTCGGTCTCCAGCTGCCGCATTGAATCCGCCTCATTCACGGATCGCAGAGGGTGTTTCCACATGGTCTGCACCCGAACCGGTGCATCTCCGCCGATCGTGATTTGGCCTACGGCAACAGATCTGGTTTTACGCCTCATGTCGAGATTGAAGGGACAACATGGGATTCCCTGCACCGCTTTGCATGTGAAGCGGAATGCTGAGGATCCTGTTAGAGCGTCCCCATCAGGAAAACCATGACGAAAAGGGCCACGGTCTCGATAATTCCCACAACCATGAGATAGTTTGCGAAGCCTTTTCCTGTTTCTCCGAGTGCATCCGAAGCCGAAGCGCCGGCCTTGCCCTGCAGGAGCGCGGAAAAGCCGATCGCCGCACCGCCGAAAATACCGGCTCCGAGCTTGGTCATTGATGCAGCCGAAGAAGCGATAATCGCATTCATCAGGATCAATCCATAAATCGTCTGAGTCAACGGGGCTCCGGCAAAAGCCACGGCCAGAAACGGCGCGGGTTTGTTCTGCGCGAAGCATTTCTTCCAAGCCCCGATCGCAGCCATGCCGGCAATTCCGGTACCCAGGGCCGACCCGATCGCGGCCAGGGAAATAGCGGCTGCAAAACCTAATTGTCCAATATCCATCTACTCATTCTCCTTTCCCCGTTTGGGGGTATCATCTTCGCTTTCTTGAAAAGGTCTGTAAGGCACGCCGGCCCATTCCATGCCGAGCTGCCCGGAAAACTCCAGCATATTCAGGCGCACGCCGTGAACGATGACAGACATGGCGCCCATGATAATATTCAACGTGTGGCCGAAAAACAGGATGAAGGCCGAGATGAGCCCGGAGGCAACGCTTCCAAAACCCACCTCCGCGGCGATGGCGTTGAAATTCGTAGCCACGGCCACCGTGGCCAGTCCCACCGCGAACAGGCGGACATAGGAAATAATATCCGAGAAACTGCTGATACTGTCGAGAAGGCTCAGCGGCAGCTTAGCCAAGCCGGCAAACAATCCCTTAAGGAAACGTCCCTTCTGCTCGCCGAAAACCACCACCAGCAGGATACCGGCGGCCACCAGCCATATACCGGTCGGGTTCAGGGCTTCCTGAAGTACGATGTAGCGGGTAACGAAGAACATGCCCCAGAGTATGGACAACCAGCCAATCTCGCTGAAAGCCACCAGTTTGGGCAGTCCACGAATAAAGTTAATCAGCCGGGCGATGCTTAGATGCACGGCCCCGATCACGAAACAGATCAGCATCACCGTTTTGGTGTTCTCCACACCGAAGCTGGCAATCTGGGGAATCACGATTTTCGACAGCATCGGTTGGCGAGCCAGGGCTTCCACGCCGAACCAGGTCCCGGACAAAGCGCCCCAGATGATGGTGGACGTGCTCAGTACGAATAAAAGGGAAAACACGCCTCCGGCTGGCTTGCGCATGGTCAGCCTTCCGACCAGAGTGAGGACGAACAGGACTATGCCGTAGCCGGCATCTCCGATCAACATGGCAAAGAACAAACTGAAAAACAGCAGGAAGATGAAACTGATATCGAATTCCCGATACCCGGGGGTCGTCTCCATCAGGCTGAACATCGGACGAATGATGCGAATCCACCTGGGATTCTCGATCAACGTGGGAACCGGGTCCTCCTCGGCCGGCTCCTCCACCATCAAAGCCCATCCGTTCTGTGAAGCCGCCGTCTTGAGCTCTTGCGTACGTCTGGTTGGGATATACCCGGTCAGATAGCTGATCTGCCCCTCGGCGACCATTCCGGCACGCACTCGTTCGAACTCGCTCTTTCCCTCCAGTCGGAGCACCACCGCCTGAATCCGCGCCCGTTCACCGGCGAGATGCTGGATTCGGTGATCCATACCTTGCAGATCTTTTCGCGTACCATCCAGCTCCTGTTGTAATTCCGCATAGCCCCTCTCAACGATCGGGACGGACTCGAAATCCAGATCGGGCCGGCCTCTGAGCGTAAACAAAGCCACCCGCACCGAGCTCTTGTCGCGTGAAAGAACGAACGCGTCCAACTCTTGCGGAAATTGTTTAAACTGCTCAGCACTCAACTCGTACAGTGAGACATCGATTCCTTTTTCGGACAACTCCCGAATATCGTGTGGATCGTAGCCTCCCCAGCGGCTCAGATTCTGCTGTTCCCGTTTCAGCCTTTCAATTCGCTCATTGGCCAGTCGTATCTTCTCCGCAAGATCGACAAGCTCCTCGGCGATTTCCAGACAGCCGTCGATGTCTTGCTCGGCAACCGTCATGTCCGAGGCGGTGGACGCTTTCTGCTTCTTGATCTCCTCGGGCAGCAGAGCCAGGGACCGCGTCAACAGCCCGCTCTGTTCGCTGAGCCGATCCAATTCGTCACTGCCCGCCGGTCTGGATTCGATATGAACCAGCCCGAGCTTGCGCAATGCCCGAAGCGACTGCTCGCGCAGGCGGTCGAACACGACGATGGAGACTTTTTTCATCTTGACAATCATCGATTGACCCTTACCAGCTTTTTCTTTGCAATCTTACCGCGGACCACCGCTGCGGTTTGCTGATCACCCAGATAGATTTGAATGACCCGGATGTGTTCGCGCGTCTCGGGAATCTTCACTTTTTCGAACAAGTTCACCCGCTGGCTGGTGATTCGAAGCTCCTCCCCGAGCAGTTCTCCCTGCCGCTCCAGAATGCTGATGCGCGCATCCAACTCGGCAAGCTCCTTGACCTGTTCAATCGCCCGGTCTATCCATAGCGGCTGGGTGAAAAGATTGTAGGATTTTTCTTGGAAATCGATGCGTTCGAACAAGGGAATATCCACGCCTGCGATATTCCCGGCATCGGTCTTGAGAGATGCAATTGCAAGCAGTTCGGGAAACGATACGTCCTCCCCGAAAACCGCGATCCAGCGTCCGAACGCTTCGTATCGATGCTGCCGGTTTCGCTTCATCTCGGCCCTCTGCGCATCGATTTTGCGGATCTCAATCTGCAACTGCTGCTTCTTCAGCATCAGCGTCGGCAGGTAGCGAAGGAATCGCTTCAAGGAATCCTTCTGAGTCTTCAGCTCGTTTTTTGTGAACTTGATCTTGGCCACGGAATATTACTCTTGGTTTTGCTTTTGCGCCTTGTGTTCGTTCGGCCAGAATTTCCCAATCAACTCGGATCGCAGCCCCGTTTCCTCCGGGGTAAAGCATTCCTCCAGAATTCTCCACCCCCTGTCCAGAGCTTCTTCCAGGGGAATGTTTACCGACAGGTCCATCATATCTTTCTCGAAGATGCCCCCGTATTTCAGCAGCTTCTGGTCCCATTCGGACATGCGAAAGCCCATGGCCTTCTTTTCAACCGATTCGAGATAAGCGGCGTACAACTTGATCATGCCATCCATAAGTGCGCGATGGTCGTCCCGGCTGTCTTTATTTACCAGCTGCTTCAAACGCGATAGAGAGCCGAAAGGCTCGATTCTGCCGTTACGCAGGTAAAACTGTCCCTCGGTGATATAACCGGTATTGTCGGGAACCGGGTGGGTAACGTCGTCTCCCGGCATGGTAGTGACCGCCAGGATCGTGATCGATCCGGCACCCTCAAAGTCGACCGCCTTCTCGTAGCGTGAGGCCAGCTGGCTGTACAGGTCTCCCGGATAGCCGCGGTTGGAGGGAACCTGCTCCATGGTAATGGAGATCTCCTTGAGAGCGTCGGCGAAGTTTGTCATGTCGGTCAGCAGAACCAGAACGCGCCGGCCTTTCAAAGCGAATCGTTCGGCCACGGCCAGGGAAATATCGGGAACCAGAAGCGCCTCTACAATCGGGTCGGCAGCCGTATGTACGAAAAAGATGGCCCGGCTCATGGCTCCGCCCTCCTCCAGGGCGTCGCGGAAGAACAGATAATCGTCGTATTTGAGCCCACAGCCTCCAAGGATGATCATGTCGACCTCGGCCTGCATGGCGATACGGGCGAGCAATGGATTGTACGGCTCCCCGGAGACCGAAAACACGGGTAGTTTCTGGGATTCCACCAGGGTATTGAACAGGTCGATCATAGGTATTCCGGTACGAATCATGTTGCGGGGAATGATTCTCTTGGCCGGGTTCACCGAAGGACCCCCGATTTCAATCAGGTTCTCGGTCAGAGCCGGTCCTTTGTCCCGCGGTTTTCCCCCGCCGTCGAATACACGCCCCAACAGATCATCGGTGAAGGAAACGCGCATTGGATGTCCGAGAAAACGAACTTCATCGCCGGTGGAAACTCCGCGCGTGCCGGAATAGACCTGTAGAACGGTCTTGTCGTCCATCAGGCGGATCACCTCGGCCAGGGAATCCCCGTGTGCCGAGCTGACCACGGCCAGTTCTCCGTAGCGGACATCCGCAGCGGTTACCGTGATCACGTTTCCGGCGATTTCGTCGATCTTGCTGTATACTTTGCGCATCTTTTACTCCACTTCCTCTGCGGCATCGACGCGACCGGTTCTCTTGTCGTCCAGCATCGTTCTGATCTCCTGTTCCAGTGACTTCATCCCCTCTGTGTTCCACTGCGTGGAGTTCAGATCTAAAATTTTCTGCCGCAGTTGATAGAACCAGCTGCGAGCCTGGGTCTTATCGGATAAATCCAGACTGGCGTCGAGTATCTCCAGCAGCAGATCGAATATGTATCTTTGACGCTCGGTGTTGACCGCCGCATCCACCGGATCGAAGGCATTCTGCTGGAGATATACCGCGTCGAGAAAATCGGACTTGAGGTATACGATATAATCATCCAGGCTCGTGCCCTCCTCGCCCACGACCTTCATCATCTGATCGATCTCATTTCCACGATAGAGCACATGGCGGCCGCGTGAGGCTTTTTCCTCCTCCACTGCGCCGGTGTACTTGCTCCAGCTTTCCAAAGGATGAATGGCCGGATATTTGCGGGCATCGGACCGCTCTCGCGAAAGCCCGTGAAACGCACCGACCACCTTGAGGGTGGATTGTGTGACCGGTTCTTCGAAGTTACCTCCGGCGGGACTGACCGTGCCGCCGATGGTAACCGAGCCGGTGCTCTTATCTTTCAAGCGCACCAGTCCGGCCCTCTCGTAGAATCCGGCGATAACCGACTCCAGGTAGGCGGGAAATGCCTCTTCCCCGGGGATCTCCTCCAGCCGTCCGGACATCTCCCGCATGGCCTGTGCCCATCGGGAGGTGGAATCGGCCAGCAGCAGCACGTTCAGCCCCATCTGTCGGTAATGTTCTGCTATGGTCACGGCCGTGTATACCGAAGCTTCCCTGGCTGCCACCGGCATGGAGCTGGTATTTACAATGATGATGGTTCTCTCCATCAGGGACTTGCCGGTTCGCGGGTCGATCAGTTCGGGAAACTCCCGCAGCGTCTCTACCACCTCGCCGGCCCTCTCGCCGCAGGCTGCAAGAACAACGATATCGACCTCGGCATTGCGGCTGGTGATCTGCTGCAGCACGGTCTTGCCGGCACCAAAAGGACCGGGGATACAGTAAGTGCCGCCGCGGCCGACCGGAAAAAAAGTATCGATGATGCGCACCTTGGTGATCAACGGGTCCACCGGCTTGAGGCGTTCCTCGTAGGCGGTGATGGCACGTTTTACCGGCCACTCGAAGGCCATGCTCACCGAAATGGTACTGCCGCGGGAATCGGTCAATTCGGCGATGATATCTGTGATGGTGTAGGATCCGGGTTCGGCAACGGATTTGACTTCGTAGGTGTCGTAGAAGTTGTACGGTACCATGATGCGGTGCTTGAAGATTCCCTCCGGAACGGTGCCGAGGGTATCACCTCTGCTGACCGTGTCTCCCGCATTGGCCGTGGGAGTGAAATCCCATACTTTCTCGTCGGACAGCGGGGGCAGATAGACTCCCCTTTCGAGGAAGAATCCGTGTTTTTCGGCCACCAGGGTAAGGGGATTCTGCAATCCGTCGTAAATCATGCCGAGCAACCCGGGACCCAGCCGTACCGAAAGCAGATCCCCGGCGAACTCCACCGTGTCCCCGATTCCGATGCCGCGGGTCATCTCGAAGACCTGCATCTCGACACGGCGCCCTCGAATTCGGATTACCTCCGATTTCAATCTCCGGTCATCGACCACGACGTAGCCGACCTCGTTCATAAACACATCATCATCGGTGTCCACGGTTACCATGTTTCCGCTGACCCCGACCACTTTCCCTTTATGCTTTACCATGTGCAATATCTCCAATAGGACGGGTTATTTCACCGTAAACTGTATCGAACATCTCCCTGCCCTTCTGTTCGTCGAATAAGGCTTTCCGTTCGAGCAGCTGCAGGCGCAACACATAGACTACGAGTCTGTCGATATCGAAGTAGTGTCCCACCTCCAACTGATCCAAATAACCCCAGCGAGCCAGATTCAATGTTTCTTCGGCCTGAAGCGGGGATTCAGCGCCGGTAGCCTGACCGCCGGCCTTTGCGAAGGCCTCCCGGGCCGCGGTTTGAGCTTCGATGATATCAGGCGCATCGAGCCGGTAGGCATCCGCTTCCACACCCTTTGCCTTCCCTCTCAAGGCGGCCAGTTCGTTTCGCAAAGCTATCTCCCATCTTCTCCACAGCTCAAGGGACCGGCAAATCGGTGATACAGGCTTCAGCTCGGTGATACTTGCCGCCGCAAGCAGGCGAAAATTCGTGGAGCTGATATGCTGTTCGCATTGTTCAAGAAACGCAACACGGGAGGGGAATCGCTCGGTGTCATAGAACAGCAAGGGCAGCGAAGCTACCAGGTAGTAGTACTGAGCCAAGCCTTCTAAGCCTCCCCTGCAACGGATGCCTGTACAATTTCGGCGATCCTGGGATTGAGGTATTCGGCAAGAATCTCCGCAATGCCCTGGTCGGTGAAGTTATAGTAGGCCGAACCGTCTTTCATGGCGACGCGAAAGCCCGCTTCAATTTCCTTGAACGGTTTCAACTCCACCCCTTTCTTCAATTCCGCCGCCAAACGGCTTTTCAATTTCGCTTCGATCCGTTTCAGATCGCCCGCGGGCAGGAGAATTTCGAGATCGGCCACCCGATCTTTGCTCCAAGCCTTGATCAGGGATACCACCGACTCTTCCAGGGCCTTCGGTGTGTACGCCTCCTTCGCCTCTTCGGCGATCAGCGCGTCGAAAAGTTCGATAATACGGGTGCGCAGGCCCAGGACGGTGTTTCTGCCGGCCTGCTGAATGGCATCCTTGGCCGTCTGCTCGAATCGTTTCGCTTCCTCCTGGGCCTTGGTCACGATCGCAGAAGCCTCATCGTGGGCTGCTGCGAGAATTTCATTCGCTTTATGCTGTGCTTGCTTTACAACCCGCTCGGATTCCTCCTCCGCGGTTTTTATCCCCTCTGACTTGATCTTTTCAATCAGTTCTTGAAGCTGTACGTCCATCGTGCCCTCTTGTTCTTAGGTGATTATCGTGTGATATAATAATCAAGAGCGTTCATAAAATCAACGCTGATAGGTGTCGGTGTCCATTACGTAGCTGCAGACCTTTTCGAATTTGCGCTGTACCAGGTTATGTACGACCTCGGGGAAGGCACAGTCCTTGATGCGACGATCGACCATCGTGCGTACGGCGGCGAGCATGGCATCCACACTTTCGTACTGATAAGCATCAATGGTGCTCATACTGTCCAACAACTCGCGCACGCAGGCGATTTCGTTCAACAACACGCCCTTGTTTCCCATATATACGTAATTTGTGATTTCCTGGCTGTCTTTTCTCTTCTCCAGCAGCTCCAGCAGATCGTTGATGTCTTCCTCCAGATCCTGCAGCTCGATCCTGAAAATGCTGATAAATTTGTGCAGCATCGCCCGCATCGGCATGGGGTCATTCCTCCTTACTGCTGTCCGGCCAACACGCAGTCGATTTCGGCGTAATCCGCTTCCAGTTTCGCCGCCATCTCCTGTGCGGCATTGCGGAAGCCGTCCAGAATCGCTTTTTCTTCATTTCCACCCTGTCCGCCCACCGCCTGCACCGTGCCGGAATACATGATCTTCCCGTCGGATACTCGAATGATACGCGTGGTCGCCGTGGTCTGGGACTTGAAGATGTTGTACTTCTTGCCGCCCAGCTCTACCTGATTTACATAGTACCCGTCGTTGAGCACCATGACCAGGTAGGAAACTTCTTTCTCCAGACCCATCTGCCTGATCGAGCCGGGATCGCCCCCGAAAACCTTCATGAACTCGGCTCCCAGCAGCACGCCGTTGTACTGGCTGAAATCGAACGCCATGTCTTTGAGCCGGTTGTATACCGAATCCAGGATGACCGGATCATCCTGAATTCGCTCTCCGGCTTTTTCCATCACCAAGATGGTGGCTTTGCGGGCCGGGGGTACGTAGAGGAAATCCTTGGTGATGCCGGCAAACGGGTGGTCGTATCCCTTGACCTTGTACACCAGGGAGGCGCGTACGATATGCTCGCTGTTCGGATTGTCCAGACGAGCAACGGCGCAATTGGCCTGCCCGTAGTCGTTTGTAGCCACGAAATTGGTGAGTAAACCGGAGCCCTGCACGAATTCGAAATAGATCGGAGCGCCCGTGACCAAGGCCTTGCCGGAACCGAAGTTGTAGGTCAGAATCACGCTCGGATTCAGGGAGTTCTCGGTCCCTACGTCGATAGAGCTGCCGTTGATTTGATTCTTGTTGCGATCGATCCACTCGGTTCCCGCCTCCATTTCCAGGGCCGAGGCGATTTTCCCGAGCTCGGTCTCAGCCGTCCCTACAATGGCGCGAATATCGCCGGAGGTGCTGCCTGCAGCCTGCGCCTCGGCCAGCACCGACACCAGTTGGTTGATACCCTCGGAAATCACTCCCTGGTCGAGCTTGTCCAGTCCGTTTTCCAGGTATTCGTTCAGTCTCTGAGCCAGTTCACCGTCGCTGACGCCCGCACTTTCCTGCGTCTGCTGCGTCTGCACCTCGCGCTGTACCGCCGGCGTGCTCTCCTCAGCTGTCGGTACCGGTGCCGGTCCGGACAAGCATCCGGCCAGCAGGATCGCCAGAGCTACGATTTCAAGTAATTTCAAGGCGGTGGATTTCATACAATACCTCCGGTTACCAGACTACTTCCAACACTAAAGGTTCGGAGTTTTTGAGAATTTCCGGTACCGTCGCCGCATAGACAACGGTTCGCCCGTCCGGGGCAAGTTCACCGAGAGAGTGTGTCTGTATCTGAGCGGGAGCCGTAATTGAATACACCAGTTCATATCCCTCGAAAAATGC
>Ga0272441_10014811_pt1 | contig 10989 bp, 6 predicted proteins | sample SSMProp6N_FD_193582 | JGI IMG/M metagenome (GOLD analysis project Ga0272441, IMG submission 193582) | Marine sediment archaeal communities from Little Sippewissett salt marsh, Falmouth, MA, United States - SSM-Prop-6N | ecosystem: Environmental > Aquatic > Marine > Wetlands > Sediment ...
AGTGTACAAAACAGAAAAAATAGTCCAACTCGTAGTCCAAACACATCACCCAAAGACCCTATAATGACAGGCACGATGGCCCCGCCGATGATGGCGGTACAGAGGATTCCTGAAAAGGCACCGTGGTGATGGCTAATTGAATTTAAGCCGATTGAGAACACCAGGGACCAGAGCGGTGCCAGAAAAAAACCAGTCAAGGAAAAAGCCATAGCAGACATACCAGCAGTTCCTGAAAGCGCCAGGACTAGACATGTGACTGCTCCCAAACCGTAGATCAAGAGTACCTTCCGGGCATCGATGAATTTCAAGAGCAACAGACAGGGAAGTGCACCGAGCGTGAAGAATCCCCAGAACCGCGAAACCACTAATGCTCCATATTTCTGAGGATTGACATTATGATAGGCAGCAAGGTATTGTGAAATCCAGTTTGCGATGCCCTGTTCGGTACCTACATAGCAGAAAACACCTATAAAGAAAAGCAAAACCACGCGATTTTTCAAAAGTGAGCGGTACGTTTCCCATGCTCCTACCTTTTCATCATCTTTCAGCGTCACTGGGGGAAGTTGTACCATTAACATAAAAACCAGCATGAGCAGAGACACAGCGGCGAATATCCAGTAGAGAGATACCCATGCCATTTCCTGGGGCACCACATTCGCTAACAGGGCGATGAGCGGGTTGTTCCCGGAAGGATTGCCTATATGTTCTACCATGTAAGTATATACTCGCGGACTGATAAATGATGCCGCCCCGAACACAAATTGAACCATCACCATGTTAAACGCATAATGCTCTTCACCTCCGGCAACGCGCAGAAGTGGATTCAGCGCTACTTGAAGCGCCGCCATTCCCGAACCGATGATGAACAAAGACACGATCGCTATAGCGTACCGTGGCACCAACGCGAACGCAAGCGCTCCCACGAATGCCAGTGCGAACGATCCAGTGAGTACCGATTTCTCACCGAGCCGTTCGACAAGCGTGCCTGATGGGATCGACATGAATCCGTACGCTATAAAAAATGAGAACGGCAGCAACGACACGAGCGTCAGGCTGAGGCTGAAGCTTTTTATGATATCGGGGATGATGGGACCAAGAATATTCGTCAGAAACGAGATGACAAAAAACACCACCATGATCATTATAACAATACCGTAATTCCGTTTCATAGATACATCCTTTCCTTCGAATTATTCTCGGTTAGTGACCTTTACGGCTTTGGTGAATACTCCAGCGGTCCTACCGCGTTGTTTCGCTGCTTCATGCACGAACAGCTCGATGAATGGAGCGCAGGCGATTGGGAAATATCGCGGCGATGGCGACGGGATAACAATCTTTTCGAGCGATGTGTCATAGTTTCGGTCGCCTATGACCATGACACGGCTTCCCATACCGGCGAGCTCTTCACCGAGCGAGATTGTCAGATCCGGTCTCGTATCCTCCGAAACGATACAAGCCATTGCGAGTCCGGTACCTCCGATCTCAATTGGGCCGTGACGAAATAATCCGGCAGAAGTACCTTGCCCTGCAATAACTGCACCTTCCTTAAGGATTAGCGAGCACTGTTCCGCTGTGGTCAGGTCTCGTCCCCGGGCGATGACGTGAAGGGAGGTCATCCCCTCGAAAAATCGTGCCGCCCATGCAGCTTGCTCTGCTGACTCATCAAGTGATTCCTGCATACGATCAGCGGTCTCATAAAGTGAGGCGGCGGTAGTTTCTTGCGGTATGCCCGCGAGCCTATCCGCTATCATCAACAGAATTGCGAGTGTATTTGTATAGGTTTTATTCGAAATGGATGCCTCATCCCCACCATTAATAGGGAGAATGATGTCAGCATTGTGCCCAATAGTGCTGTCTATAGTATTAACAATTCCAATAATGGGATTTTTTCCTGCAATGACCTTAGACACCGCACGAGTCTCTGCGCTTTCACCAGATTGGGAGATTACAATTACTACCGTGTCATCTCGGATTGTTTCAAGCCCGAAGTGAAACAGTTCCCCTGCATCCCATATTTCAAATGAAGGGACCCTTGAAACCATTTCATTTCTGACACTGAATGCTACAATAAGGGAGGTTCCCATACCTGTAAAAATCAATTTCCCAGCATTCCGGATCGCCCCGATTGCATGATTAAGGACCATGCTGCCCGCGCCTGATGAGTAATAATCGACAACCGTTCTCAATGCGGCTGGTTGATCATATATTTCGCCAATAAATTTCGTATCATCCATAAAATGCTCAATGCTCCTTTTATAAAGTCTAGCGGTAATTAATATCTGTTCAAAGCCCATCTTTTCATCGGAATCACACTTTTAAAGGGAAACGATGAAGCAGAAGGTCTGTAATTCAACGTTTAGTGTAAAACATCAACATGTTCTACCACTTCTTATTCCATGTTCAGCGATATCTTTAGCAAGCATTGCAGAACCTATAATCGCTGCTCGTTCGGAAAGTTGTGCTGATTGAATGATGTCGGCAGCATCATTACCGCATACCGGTACCACCTCTTCGATCATGCCTTCACGGAATGCTTCAAAGGCGCTCGCTATACCGCCACCTATCACGATTCTTTCGGGATCAAACAGTGTCAACACCATCATCACCACCCTACCGACCGCCCTGCCGTATCGGTGCCAAACTGAAATGGCGCTGGTAGTCCCCGCAAGGTAGAAATCAAAAAGTTCGTGGGGTTCGATACGTAAACCAATATACTTTTCAGCGAGGCCAATGAGTGCCTTGATTGAAACGGTATCCTCGAGGGTGGTTCCGTCCGAGGTGGGATAATTCCATATCTCTCCAGCGGTATATCGTGCTCCGCGAATCAACGAACCCTCAAATATAATACCGCAGCCGAGGCCGGTTCCCAATGTCAGGCATGCCCCCGAACTGACACCACGAAGTGCACCCGCATTGTACTCTCCCACCGTCATGCAGTTAGCATCGTTTTCAAGGAATACTGGGACACCGAAATAATCTGAGAGTCGAATCTTGAGCGGATAATCGTCCAATGTCGGTATATTATCGGCGGGTATGAGCCTTTCAGTGCCAGGACCGGCGGGTGTGGGTACACCGATGCCGATAGCTTCGAGGGAATGAATTCCAATCACCGACTCGATCAGCGAAATTACGTCGGCAACGATTTTATCCGCGGAACGTGTCCTCTCCGTGTCAACTTTATTACTGGAAATTATCGAGGAATTATTCACTGCTCCTGCGGACATGGTTGTACCACCAATGTCGACACCGACAACTATTATCTCAGGTTCTGGTAGGCCTTGCTGCATTACTGAAATACTCCAGCTGTATGAAATAAATATATCTTTCCTAATATATGAATTATGGTCTCTTTTCAGGCTGAGGATCAATCCTTGTTTTTCGGCCGTTTTGAATACCGGCGATGGTATCTATAATGCGTTTGACATCTAGTTTGGTATTGAGAAAAGTAAAATCGATCGTGAATCGGCGGCTTTCCCCAGCTCCCAGTTTAGGAACCCGTCCGAAATGTCTTTGGATGCGACGATTCTGCGCAAAACCGGTTGCGGGTTCGAGACCAGTGACATACCCGCTCTCAACCGGCGCCATGTTTTTCCACAACACGAAATAGGGAAGCTGTTCAATGGAAAAAGACATGGACACTCCACGGTCGACTTTCTCGTTATGGAGCATCACCTGGGTTAATCCTTTATCATCGCCCCATAGCTGGATATTGAACTCTTCCTGCGAATTATCGGGAGATGGTCCAAGATAATCGGTGATGTGGTCAAGGCGTTTGACTGTGATCTGATTTGCTGGTGTTACCTGACGGAGCGGAGCAACAAATTTAGATCCTGCCTCAACGAGGGAGCTCCCGTAATTGCAGTGATAAATGATTTGGAATTCCTGCTCGGCGACACTGTGATTGGTGATAGTGTCGTCAACGCGAAATGAAAGACTTCCCGGCTCGGTCGATATTTCGGTCCAGAGTTCGAACTGTGGTCCAAAGAACATACACTCATTTAGCTTACCACGAATGCTGATCCGGTATGGTGGCTCTTTCTCGATAAGTACTTGTACCTCGGAGGCCGGTGTGTTCTGGATTTTTCCGTGCAGTGTTAGTTCAAGCTCCGCTTCCTGCTCATAGAAATCAAGGTAGGTATCAGTGCCTGGATCACCAGCGAACTCAATACCACACCTCATGAGAAACTCATTGAATCCCTCGAGCATGCCAGAACCGCTCCGTCGTTCTAGATCGATATACATCGGGTGCACGACCTCTTTTATTGGGGAGTCCCAACCGAGCCTGACATCATCGCAGACCACTTCAAGAATCCCCATCCCACGGGTCGGCACGACCTTGAATGTTAGCATGCCATTATCAACCTCAATGACATCGACACCTTCCTGCTTACCACCATGGAGCGTGTACTTTTGTATTTTCCATTCCACCGGACAGTTTGGAGTAATGTCTTTGCCTCTCAACTCTGACTGTTCTATGTAGACATTCTCCTTAACGCTTGTGAACAATTTTGAGTAAATCTCCTGAGATTTTCCCTGAGTTGATACCATAGCCACGAATGCGAATAATATTATGTAAAAACGCATGAACATTTCATCCTCTATTTATGAATATGAATTGTTACATTAATTCAATTAAATTCCATTTGTTATTTAAGAGAAACCTTAAAACCAAAACTCTTCAACTGTTGTTGAGCAAGTGAAGCTTTAAATGAGCCACTTCCGACCGTTAATTCTCTAATTGGTGTCTCGATATGAGTTATTTCCTCCGCTCTTAAAATATTCCCATCTGGAACCGAAATGAAACAATCGGACTGATCGTTACCCATATTCCATACACGCGCCACAATTCCATTCCTATCTATGCCATCTTGGTGGGATTTCAATGCCCATAATAAAACAGAGGAATCTGATATTTCAATGAGCGAGAACTGTTTGGATGGGTATCCTTTAGTACCCGTGACAGCTCCACTAATGACAGGATTCTGATGTTCCAGAGCAAATCGCATCGCTTCCACCTTGCTGAATTTTGCATGCGTTGTAAGAGCGAAACGCTGAAGGAAACGTGAATCACCACCCTGAAAAGTGATACCCAGTTGCCGGCCATCAATCTGTCCACCGGCGAGGACGCTGATTTGTGGCGTCTCAGTGTCAAGATATGCGAGACCGCTCTTGCCCACTTTCATGAAACAGCAATCCGCATTGGAAAGGGTCACTCCATACCCACCATCATCGCTTATGTCGACGAAATGGTTGAGCGTCAGCCAGTCATACCGGGCATGGGTCGGAGAATAGTGCCCACCGTCCGCAAGCAGTTTCGCGCGAATTACCGCACCTACCTCCTCGTGCCAGATATCGGGCGACGGAATATTGAAACCAAAGGCCCACCGAGGTGGAAAATCGCCCTCGGAACTGAAATTCTCGGTAATCTCGTTGCTGATGGAAATGCGGTCGATGTGATGATAGAGGGTGATCTGTGACGTATGTTTCAGGGGTGCAGATGAGGTGACTTTCACGGTTGTAAAGACGGGCCCGTCATGTTCGATCTCTATCCGGCCCGTGCCCTCACCAAGGTCATTGATCGTTCTGCCCCCGATGTTCCTTACCAATTCACGGTTACCGTTTTTCCTATCGATCAGGCTGGTTATTGCACCATTATCCCCGACTGTAAGCCGATAGAACTCATTCTCGATTGAGTTACCATCGACAGCACAAGTCTGCGCGCTGTTTGTTCCAGCTCCTGTTCGCATCTCGAACACTTTATAGCCAGCGGGAGGGATATCTCGAGCAAGGACCTGGAGACGTCGTTTGCCATTCACCATGACAACCTGTGATGGTGCTTCCATACCGGTGTTGACATCAACTACATACACTGGTGATTGGCTCTCGAGATGGATCTCCACGATGTCAGTACGTGTCCAGCTGAGAGGATTAAAAGCAAAGAAGCGCTTGAATGAACCTTTACTGGTTATCATGCTACCCAGCGCTATGCGGGCATCATCGTGAAGCGTATTGACATAGTGCTCAATGTTTTCGGCCGTCTTCCGCGCCCAGTCCGCATATTCATCCCGGCTAACCGTATTGCCATCTGCTGTCCAGTCATGGTTCCAATAAAGCCCCATATCGATAAAAGCTTGCTCCTCATCGGCTTTCCTCCGCTCCATAAAACCAGGATCCTTAAGGCAAACCAGCGTTGCGAGAGCTTCGGCGCCACGAAGCTTTTCAACCGAGCGTTTCACGCGAGCGGAAACTTCCGACATGGATGCTGGATATAAATCCCATTCATTGCCGAACGCTGCTGCATAAGATGGGAGGTTGTCTCCATAAGTCGCTTCAAAATCTTTGAAAAAATCAATTTCATTGGATACAATGATTTGTCGGGCAGCCGTGGTCTCCCGTTTCGCGATCGTGATAAAGTCATCTGTCATGGTGATTAGATCATCCCACCCCTTGCCAAAAATACCGATCACATCATATGGATAGTTATCCTTAAAAAATACATTTGTATCCACATACCGAATCGCTTCGGTGGTTTTCCGTGCTTCAGCGTATCCACCCAGTAAGCTGTTATCTCCGCTGAAGGAATTCCACTTAATCAGGAGCTTGCTTCCGTCAAGACCGGTCCACCAGTAAATGTCATGGGCACGTTTTCCATCATAGGGTGCCCGCGACGCACAACCGCATATTCCCATCCAGCAGTACTTCGCTCCCGCGCCGACCCAGAGCGTTGATACACCGAATGGCATTGTCTGGTTTTCCATGGGCTGTACCATCGGGAACCGAATATCATGCCGCCGTTCAATGATTCCGGCATAGTACATGCTTCTAAGCACAGCCTCAGCCGGCATAGCGCCATAGCAGAGTGTCAGCACGGTGAGCGCTACGTTAATATGCCCGGATTTAATGTTATCAATCAACCGTTGGAATTGCTCGGGAGATCTGTTTTTCTCATATACCCGCATCCACAGACTACCATCGCATGTAAAACGGTTCTGGAACTGTGACGGTTCTGTTTTCGAAGTTTTCTCCGCCGAATCGATATAGTAATCGATCATATTGAGAAAGGCCTTTTCATAGACCTCAGGGTGTTCAGTCCACAAATAATCTGTATGATCGTCAAGGGCAATGTATATTCGTTTCTGATTATCTCGGCCAGGCATATTCTGAGCGTTGCCAATAGTTCCAGAAAGCAAAAAACCTAAAATACATGATGATTGTGTTTTTAAAAAATATCGACGATTCATTTGATTTCCTTAATTAATCCTCAATTATATTATTAACTACTGATAGGAATTACGCTTTTCCTATCCGTTAATTTGGGTTATAATTAAATATGCCTAACTGCCACAAAGTATCATTTGCCTAAAAATAAATACGTAAGTGATTAATGCAAACATCCGACCTCCCGGAAATTAAAAGTGGATGGAGTTTCTCCGCCCCACGACCTTCAATTCAGTTCTAATCAACTTGACATCATCAATAATAATTGTTTTAATTTCTTCCATATATAGAAAACTCTCCAATGGTTGTACAGGGTTAAGGACACGTCAACAAGAGACATATGATATATTCACTAGTTAATTAAATAAAATATATGGTATAAATCAAATATAAAGAATTAAAAGGTTAAATAACGTATTGAATGGCGAATTTCATTAAAAGAAATAGAAGATTAGGTGTGCAAATCGCTTCGAAAAATATTATTCCAAAAGAATCAAAATTAATGAATACAGATTCCGTAGAACTCAAAGTCATAAAAAACAATAATCTGTTCTTCAAAATTATTCTAAATTAGTTTACATAAAACGCTCCTTTTAACAATCGTCTATACTATTAAAAATTGCTTAAAATTCATATGTGAACGTACACAATTTTTCTCATAAAAAATCTCTTTTCAGAATGACTAATAGGAATTTTAATTTTCCAAGGGATCAAGGAAATCATCCTCTGTCCTTCAACAATTTTCCGTTTTCAAAACGTCATGCCATATCCAGCATCCTCATAGATTCTGACCTGCCGGAAGAGTAGCCAAAATAAACCTGAAAGCCAAGCATAATTTTAAGAGCATGTAACCAGGCGATATCGCTGCCGAACCAGGCAGCAATCCAATCATGGAAGGAGAAGGACTATTTATATACCTATATACAAACGCGGTCAAAGCAGCCATAGTCGTAACAGGGCTCTGGTTCTGCAACTCTGCTTTTCACTAGCAGCGACCACGATGCTGACTTTTTTCACAATCCACAGTGCCGCAGTATCTTTTCAACCACTTCCGGTTGACATTTATCAATTAAACTGATCCCGCAAAGCGGGATCGTTCCGCCGTAAGCCGGATAACGCAATTGATTGACCTCGTACATCTTTTTAATCAATGCCGCCCATCTCCGGAATTAGGAAACCGCACATAGCTGTGCCAGTATATCAGATTGCCAAATGTCTGTACCGCTCCTACAAAACCGGGTTACTGAGCAATCACTTAAAGTCAAAGCGCCAAACTGACTTTGCTATACCACTACTTTGATTTTATGAAGCAAACAAAAATCCCGAAGTTGTTTCGTATAATTACCATAAATCATTATTAAATTATGACCTTTTAATTCAGCCACATTTACCAATTCATTAATGGTTGTCAAGACATTCGTCCTGTAACCGCCAGTTGGAGGGATCGGAGGACACTCAACTATTTCACCGGAATAAATCAACATTTGCGGCGTTTCATTTGCATCTTTAACTGACAAATACTTGGCGATGGTTACTTCCTGTCCTTTTTTGAACAATACTCGTGGAACAACTCCACATTCTGCCTCCGCATGATTTCTTAAAATAAATGATTCACATTCTTCATCGACACCATTCATCTTCGATGCTGACGTGCAGTGTGTACCAAAATAGAGGTTCTTTTCTGTATCAACACTCGGATGATGCTGGAAACCGGGCTTTCCAAAATAATTCTGCAGCAGCATCATTGTCAGTGTTGCATCCAGATCAGACTCGCAGCCCATGGCAATACCTTCATCCCTTAATTTCATATAACCCATACACGGCAATACATGTTGATGCGGTCTTTTTAATCCCGGCAGACAATTCATCATGAGTGCATCAGCTTTTTGTGATTCAATTATTCCTTTTAAAACAAAGTATGTTTTTGCAGCTTCAAAAATATCCTTTTTTGAAGGCTCGACAATTCCTTTTGTTCCTTGTAAATATGATTTTGCCAAAGCTTTCACTTTGTCTGTATTTTTTAAATTTTTAAAATCATCATAAAACATTTGATGAGGAACAGTTTTTACCTGTGTTCCGATTTCAGGGACTATTGTTTCAACTATTTCGTTGCCATTTATATTCACGATTCGTGCATCATTCATCCACCTTGCAACTTTGATCATTTTCATGCCTTCTTCCACAGCATCTAAATTGTCCAATGTACTGATCATGTACACACCGGGTCTTCTATAAATCTGTTGTACATGAGGCATCAGCAAGACGTTTATTGTAGCATAAATCACTGTTGGCAAATTTGTTTCATTAACTATTTGGATAACCTTGTTCCAATGACTTTTTTTTAACGGAATCAGTAACAAACCGTCCGGTTTGGAATTTTTAATGTCACGGATGAATTTGGCGACATCTTCGTTAGTATCCAGCCTACTATCATCCATATCAATGTGCATTCCCAGTTTATCTTGTATTTTTTTGATCCGACTGACATATTCCTTTTGTCCTACTTTTCTCAATTTTTCTGATGGTGGATAAATAAAAGCGCCTCGTACTCGGGCAACATTTTTTTTTCTAGGGAGTGCTTTTTCTGGACCAGTCGCTCCCATAAGTTCTCCCGAAGCCATTGAAACGGAAGCGGCAACAACTCCCATCGATTTGATAAAATTTCTCCTGTCCATTCCAGAACAACAACACCAATTTGCATGTTCAGTACACATTGAAAGTCCTCCTCGTTTTATTATTGCAATTATTTTTTATCAAGTATCTTAATTATTTTTTTTCTTGAAATTTATTCATTCCCCAGATGAACTCATTTAACTGGCATCTTTTTTTAAGAATATCATTTCGATTTTTTATTGAAATCAAGCTCTCAACTTTCGTTTAAAAATATTCTGGATTGATCTCATTGAATTGGGGATTTGACACCCGATTGAAATTCAGAAGCGCGCCCGCGCAGTACAATTTTTTCTTCTTTAAATCTGCCGAGATATCTGTGACCGGAAACTGGAATTCTTCTTTTTTCTCCTTCCATTTCTTGATGGTGAGCGGCCCCATGAACAGGTTCTCTGACCTGCCCCAGAATATAATCAGGCCGCCGTCATCCAAAAAGGTCATCCGTTTGGCAAATCGGTCTTTTCCTATACCTTTGGTGAATTCAGGTGGATAACTGTTCACATTGTATTGACCGCTTCTCTTGTACTTGCCCTTCATCAGCAGATCCTTTTATTTTCTGGATAAACGACCACATCATAATGCCTCAAGAAATCGATATTCTTAAAATTTCCCGGACAGATCACTTTGAACGGGATATCGTATGCATCGAAAATGAAACGTGTCCAACCTGCGTCCATGTCATGGAACCACGATTCAACAGGGGCAATTCTCGGCATACTCACGGGCATCTGAAACATGGTAGTGTCGTCTGCAAGGCTGAATGCAAGCCCCACGATTTGCGGATTTTTGGGAGAGTGCAAAACTCATGGCGCATTTGCCGGAAATAGCCAGAGTGTGCCGCGAACAAGGGTGCTTGTACCGGATGGCCAGATGGCCCGCAAAAATTTTATCTCAAAATCCTTTCATGAATGCTGCTAATCTGCTCAAGCGATAACTCACGCGCCATCATGAAAAGGTGCAAAAAAGTGAACGGCATCCATATTACTGATGTTGGCCTGAGTAGAGATATGAAGCAGTATGTTTAATGATTGTGCTTTTTTATCACTGACCAGTCTGTGGCAATAACGGCAGAAAATTTGGCTGCTTTTGCTGCATCCAGCA
>Ga0272441_10014814_pt1 | contig 10987 bp, 12 predicted proteins | sample SSMProp6N_FD_193582 | JGI IMG/M metagenome (GOLD analysis project Ga0272441, IMG submission 193582) | Marine sediment archaeal communities from Little Sippewissett salt marsh, Falmouth, MA, United States - SSM-Prop-6N | ecosystem: Environmental > Aquatic > Marine > Wetlands > Sediment ...
CACAGACAACCTGCCGTTTCCCGCACCGATGTCAAGCACGGTATAATCAGGATTCAGGTCAAGCTGCATGAGATCCCGGACAGTATTCTGGGGATTTTTCTTCACTGATCGATCATAATGATCGGCAAGCCCGTCCCATAAATCACCGTGTATTTTATCCCTGTCACGTGCAGTATGCCTTGAGCGGGCAGATAGCTTCCAGAGTTCATTGTAATCGATGACACGTCCCATGATTCATCATTCCTTTGTCCAGGATATCATGGCCTGTTTTTTTATTTTTTCAATAATATAACGACCTTCAGCATCTTTTTCCATGTGATTCTTATAAAAATCAAGCGCCGTGTCCCTGTCTGACTCAGCCAGATGCCCGCTTTCCAGGGCGGATTCCACCGCATCAGCCGGATTATTGTAAATTGCGGTCCAGCTCCGCGACATTATCCTGACTCCTGCATAGATTCCATTCTGGTGAAGTATATTGAGAATATGCATATAATCAGGAAACCGGAATACTTCCGGGGGCTTTTCACCCTTAACCGCTGCAATATACGCACCCAGACCATCAAAATCCTGGCTACCGGCAAACCAGATAATATAAACGGCCCTTTTTGCCACATCATCCAGTTTCATCAGGGCTTCCGATGCATCATAAAAACCCATGGAAAATGACGAGATGACCACATCATGGGGTTCGATATCACGGCCAATCTGTATATCTTCCCATTTCCCGACCTTTGTGGAATAGTTCGAAAATCCTTCTCTCTCCATGTTTTTGCACAGGTATTCAAGCATTCTTTGCGAAGGGTCAAGTGCAGTGACATGCGCCACTCTCTTTGTTAGTGGCACGGAAAGCCTTCCGGTCCCGGCACCCATATCCAGCACCCGATCAGAGCGGCGAAGATCCATGTGCCGGAGATCATCGTCTGCCCGGCCTCCGTCCAGGGATATCGAGGCATTAAAGCCTGACGCTCTCCTGTCCCAGTAAACAGCAGGATCGCTGTCTTTAGAAGAGAATTTTTCACGTCTGGAGATGCTCAGTTTCCATAGCTCATTGTGATCGATCAATCTACCCATAAAGGCCACCGGCATGACTTTTAACAAATTTATCGAACAGAATATAAATATCCTGTTGAAGTGGTATTACCCTGATAGGATTTTATTGGAAAAATAAATACCGGGATCGGACATCCTACTTTGAAGTTTGTGCAAAATGCATGTAAACCACCACATGCCAAAAAATAAAAAGAGGATATTCTGTCTATATTATGCCAGATAGTCATCAGGTTTCGGCATCTGTTCTTTCAGGCCCTTGCGCCTCCTGATGGCGGTGACAACTTCATTTAACAAATTCTGCGGGACAGTCTCGAATCCCGCGAATTCGGTGCTCCACATCGCACGCCCCTCTGTTGCTGATCTTACATCCCCTGCGAATCCGAAGAGTTCAGCGACAGGCGCCTTGCCCACGATGGTGATGGTATCACCTTCACTCTGCATGTCGAATACCTGACCACGGCGGCCCTGAATCTGGGCGGTCCCGGCACCCATATGATCCTGCGGGACGGTGATCTGGATCTTCTGTACCGGCTCAAGAAGCGTATCGTTGGCAAGCAGAATGCCTGCCTTGACTGCACTCCTTACCGCCGGGATTACCTGTGCCGGACCACGGTGGATTGCATCTTCGTGGAGCTTGACATCAACAAGCCTGATCTTTACGTTCTGGACAAGCTCGTCTGCCAGAGGACCGCCTGCAATTGCTTCGCGCCATCCGTCAAGCACGAGCTCCATCGTCTCGTTCAGATACTGGATACCCTTGGTCATGTCAAGGAACATGTTCGTACCCTCGATCGCTGTTAGGTTCTTGGCTTCATCCTTGTTAAAACCTGCAGCAAGCAGTGCATCACGACGTTCGAGTGCCGGCATGTTCATGGAGATCTCGCCGTCCAGGATCATCTTCACAACCTTCGGATCCATGGGCTCAAGCTCGATATAGAACCTGTTGTGGCGGTTTGGTGATTTCCCTTCCACGGGCCCGGCGGTTCCGGTGATGGTCTCACGGTATACCACAATTGGCGGTGAAGTGATGATCTCGACATGTTTGTCCCTTACAATCCTGCCGGTGATGATCTCAAGGTGAAGTTCACCCATGCCTGCGATCAGGTGCTCGCCGGTCTCTTCATTGATCGACACTTTTACCGTTGGATCTTCCTTTCCAACCTGACGCAGAACAGTGACGAGCTTGGGCAGATCCTTCATGTTCTTGGCCTCAACCGCCACGGTCATGACCGGTTCTGAATAGTGCTTTAGCGATTCAAAGGGAGTCATTTCCATCATTGAAGAAACAGAAGAACCAACGATCGCATCCTTCAGCCCTACAACAGCGGCGATGTTACCGGCAGGGAGACTCTCAACTTCGATTCTCTCCGCACCCATGAAGATACCAACCGCCGATAGGCGATTTACCTTACCTGCGGTGCCCATGACGTAACATTCTGTACCTCGAACCAGTTTTCCAGAAAACAGCCTTCCGGATGCAACCTCTCCTGCATGCGGATCAAATGAGATGTCGGTCACCATCAGTGCCACCGGGCCGTTGGGATCACAGTTCATCATCGCCTTTCCAACCTCGGACGACTCCTTATCGCCATGCCAGATTATACCCACACGGCGCTTCTGTGCATCGATCGGGTCAGGAAGGTGTCTGACCACCATATCAAGAATGACTTCGTAGAGTGGGCTGTTCTTTTTCAGCCACTTCATATCCCCTGATATACACTTCTCGTATACATCCTTGAAGGAGACACCGCTCTTTTTCATGTAGGGCACAGAGACCGCCCAGTTATAGAGGGCAGAGCCGAAAGCAACAGTTCCTTCGGATGCATCAAGCTTCCAGCCTGACTTGTACATCTCCTCGTTCATGCCCTTGATGAGCTTGTTGACCTTGTCAATCACCTTGGCAAGACGGATCTGCATCTCCTGCTCGTCTACCTTCAGCTCATTGATCAGCCGGTCCACCTTGTTGATGAAGAGCACGGGGCGGACCCCCTCCTTGAGGGCCTGCCTGAGCACGGTCTCGGTCTGGGGCATGGTGCCCTCGACCGCATCCACGAGCACTACCGCCCCATCGACCGCACGCATCGCACGGGTGACATCCCCGCCAAAGTCCACGTGTCCGGGGGTATCGATCATATTGATAAGATACTCCTGGTCACCATATTCGTGAACCATCGATACGTTGCAGGAATCGATTGTAATACCCCGCTCCTGCTCCTCCTCGTCCTGGTCCATCCAGCATACCTGACCGGCGATCTCATCGCTGATCATGCCTGCACCTGCCAGCAGGTTGTCTGACATGGTTGTCTTTCCGTGGTCGATATGGGCAACAATGCCGATGTTTCTTATGCATTTCGGCTGATTCATCAACTTTGTGACACGCTCGACCATCTTCTTTCTTCGGGTCATATTAATACACCAAAAAAGTATGATACGGACCTATCGGGCCGCTTTTGCAATACGCTCTTTCTCTTCTTTCTTGCTCACGCCGAATGAACGTGAATCCCCATCTGCTGCTGCAATGAGTTCGTTTGCAAGGGCATCTGAAATTGAGACTTTTTTCTTGTATGATGCCTGAAGAACTCCCTTGCATATGAAACGCAGGGCCGAATCAACTCTCCTCTGGGGGGCACTGTCCACTGATTTAGGGACATTGATCCCACCGTATTTGAGGCGGACGGTCTCCTCACGCGGACCTGTATTGGATATGGCGTCCACGAGCACCTGAACCGGGTTTTTGCCCGTCTTTTTGTTGATCTTCTCGAACGCATCTTTTACTATGCGCATTGTAAGCTCTTTCTTGCCCGTGTTCCTCTCTTTCTGCATGAGCCTGTTAATAAGTCGTTCCACGATGAGCATATGGCTCTTTGCAAAAGACTGGCGCGCATATCTGCCACATGAGTGAGGTACATATGCGGACTGCAGGCTGACATATCGTTCAAGGCTAGGATCCTTGATATTGATCTCCGAGAGATCCCAGCGGTTGAAAAGCAGCATTGATCTCTTTTCTCCACCTTCTTCGGGCTGTTGTACAGTTCCTTCTTCCATCATGATCACCTGCGCGGTTTCTCCTTTCTACCTATTACCATCTCATGCAGACAAACATCATTGACCTTTGTGACGACAAACCGGACACCGGGGATATCCCCTTTTGAACGGCCAAGACGACCTCCAATACCCTCGATTGTCACCTCATCGTGCTCGTCGATGAAATTGATCGCTCCGTCGCCTACTGCAAACGCAGTTACCTGTCTTCCGTTCTTTATAAGCTGAACACGTACGCACTTTCTGATTGCCGAGTTCGGCTGCTTCGCTTCAACACCTACTTTCTCTAGCACAATGCCACGGCCCTGTGGCGCTCCTTCAAGGGGATCAGATTTTATGTCGAGGCCGAGCAGACGTCGCGCATAATTGACGTCGTGCCAGCGCCCGCTCTTCTGGTTGCGCTTGAGTTTTCTGGCTGCAAATTTGCCATTTCCCATAGAATACCCTCTAATTGTTTCGAATTTTACACAAATCTGGTCGATTTGCACAACACTGTGCATATTACAACGTGCGGAATGAATTTATATATTATGCAATCCCGCATGCGTGATTCCTTGTGCCTTTATATTTGAGTGCTTTGTTCTAATAATATTTTATATCCCGCCGGTGTCAATCCATAGTGTAATGACTGCACTCATATACAAGGAAGTCTTTTTTGAAGCAACACACCGACTCCTGCATTACAGGGGAAAATGCTCGCGCCTCCATGGCCACCAGTGGCGCGTTGAAGTCTGGATAAAGGGAGAGATAAATAATAAGACAGGAATAGTAGTGGACTTCAACTGCATAAAAAACATCATCAACAAATTCGATCATCAGGTCATCCTGTCAGAGGATGACCCTCTTGCCGGGTGCATACGCAGGTACCAGGATGTGATCACCACACCACGCGATCCCACCTCGGAGCATCTTGCCGAACTCATCACTGATATGATAAACAATGAATGCAGGGAGCACAGCGCCGGTGCACGTGTGGCAAGGATCAGGGTGTGGGAATCCACCGGATGCTATGCGGAAATGAACTATGAGAATAATTGAGATCTTTAAAAGCATACAGGGAGAAGGCATAAATCAGGGATATCCCTGTGTTTTTGTAAGGCTGGCAGGCTGTAACCTGAACTGCCGCTGGTGCGACACCCCCCTTGCAAGGGATATGTATGCAGGCGATGAGATGCCACCTGACGACGTGATTTCCGGAATTGACAGACTTGGCGGCAGATATGTGTGCATAACCGGAGGAGAACCCATGATGCAGGCAGAAAACGTCATTAATCTCTCAAAAGCACTTCATGAAAGAGGGTTCCGCATCGATATCGAGACAAACGGTTCCATCGATTTCAGGAGAGTACAAAAATATGCTTCGGTATGCATGGATGTCAAATGCCCATCCTCAGGAGAGGCGGGAGCATCCGACACATCCCTCATATCCTGTCTCACGGAGAACGACGCGCTGAAATTTGTCGTTGAGGATGAAGACGACTGCCGGTATGCGGAATCTGTGGTGAAAAGCACAAAACCGGCATGCCCTGTATTCTTTTCACCGGTGGATGGAACGGACATATCAAAGATTGCATCGTATATCCTGGACAATGATCTCCAAGTAAGGCTTCAGTTGCAGCTACACAGGATTATCGGAATGAGGTGATAAAATGAATAAAAAAGCGGTATGCCTTTTGTCGGGAGGGATGGACTCATCAACTCTTGCTTATCTTGCAAGGAACCAGGGTTACGACATATATGCATTGCATTTCATGTACGGACAGATGACTGAAAAAAGAGAGCTTGCCTGTGCGAAAGCCATCGCAGAAAGCCTAAACGCAGCAGAGTTTTTGAAGATCCCCCTGGCGCATTTTTCATTGATAGGTAAAAGCAGCCTGACCGATGCCTCCATGGAAATAGAGGATTACGGGGAAGGCGACCCTTCCCTGCCAAATACATATGTTCCTTTCAGGAATGCGAACCTGCTCTCGATTGCAACAAGTTTCGCTGAGGCAAGAGATGCGGACGCAATATTCATCGGTGTACAGGCTTCTGATTATGCAGGATACCCGGACTGCCGTCCGGAATTTATCGATGCCTTCCAGAAGGTCATGGATATCGGCACATCACAAGAGGCCAAAATACGGCTGTTATCCCCTTTTGTAAAGATGAACAAGACCGACATCATCAAGACCGGCATCAAACTCGGCGTCCCCTATGAACTGACCTGGTCCTGCTACAAAAACAACGAAGAAGCCTGCGGAAGGTGCAGTTCATGCCATTTCCGCCTCGAAGCCTTCGCCAATGCAGGACTCAAGGACCCTATTGAATATGAGGCGGGATTGTGACTATCATCTACTCAGGAAAGCGCCTTTCCGTGGAGAAAGTTATGTTTTCCGGTGTTGGTGGCCTGAAAAAGGAGAGGATCATCGTACGGCCGGCAGATGCGGTTGTCATGCTGCCCTTGGTCGGGGATTCATGCTACCTGATACGCCAGTTCAGGTACGCAATCGACCGGTATATATACGAGGCTCCCGCAGGCACGATAGACGAAGGCGAAACACCGGAGATGACCGCTCACCGGGAACTGATCGAGGAGACAGGTTTTCGTGCGGAAAAGTTCATTCCCAGGGGTTATATCTATTCCACACCAGGCTTTACCACGGAAAAGCTGTACATGTTCGAAGCAAGGGATCTCATCCCCTCCAACGAATATGATATGGATGACGACGAGGATATCGAGGTAATCAAGGTCAGTAATGAAGATGCACTGGGAATGATCACGGAAGGGAGCATCGTTGACGCAAAGACGATCTGCATCATATCCAGGTGCCTTCTAATATAGGCATAACTCTTTTTCACAACAACGGCAAACCGTCCCCCGGTCATATTACAGGGAAAATCATTAAATCAGGTAATGCAGAGAGTTCAGTTGGTGCAGAAGATGGAAGAAGACCCCTATGCAGAAGAAAGAAAGGAGATGGTCAGGCGGCAGATCGCTGCAAGGGAGGTCGATGACAGGAGGGTACTGAAGGCAATGGAGGAGGTGCCGCGGCATATCTTTGTACCTGAAAAAATGCGCAGATCGGCATATGAGGACTGTCCCCTTCCCATCGGTCACGGTCAGACGATATCCCAGCCGTATATCGTCGCATTGATGACCAGCCTTCTTGAACTGGAACCCGGGGACTGTGTACTGGAGATTGGAAGCGGGTGCGGTTATCAGGCCGCGGTAATTGCACAGATAGCCGCAAAGGTAATCACCTGCGAACGCATTCCCGAGCTTTCTAGGGTGGCGGCAGAAAACCTGAAACAGGCAGGGATAAAAAACGTGGAGATCATCACATGTGACGGCACCAGCCTTGATGCAAAAAGAAAATTCGATGCAATAATCATCACCGCCGCGTCACCGGAAATACCGGAATACCTCTATCCTCTGCTTAAGGAAGGGGGCAGACTTGTCACCCCGGCAGGCGACATCAATATACAGACTCTTGTAAAAGTGAAAATTACTGAAGGAAAACCTGTGATTTCATATCATGGAGGAGTAAGGTTCGTCCCCCTGATAGGAAAACACGGCTTCTCCTGATTCAGTTCTTCTGGGCCCGGCCCAGTTCCTTATGCGCCCGTGCAAGATGCCTCGCTGCAAGGGCTGCAATCAGCGATAGTTCCCCACCCAGTACTGCTGCTGCAATAATCTCTGCAAATTTCTTTGCGTTTGCACCGGCAGGCACTCCCCCTCCTGCACAGCCGAGAATATTCAGGGACTCCCTCTGGGTGTCGATTCCGGTTCCGCCCCCTACGGTACCCACCTGGAGCGAGGGTAGTGTCACCGATACGTACACCCCTCCTTCGACCCGGTCAATAGTGGTGATTGCATTGCTCCCCTCCACCACATGAGCAGGGTCCTGCCCGCATGCGATGAATACCGCCGCGATGACATTTGCCGCATGTGCATTGAAGCCAAGAGCACCCGCACGTGCAGAACCGATCAGGTTTTTCCTGTAATTGACCTCAAATAGCGATGCTGCATCTGTCTTCAGGACATCCCTGATCATATCATCACCAAGAAACACACCTGCAATCACGGTCTTGCCCCTGCCGTTGATCAGGTTTATGGCGGCAGGTTTTTTGTCAGTGCACATATTGCCCGAGAGTGCAACCGGGATTGCCCCCGTCTCTTCCGATATTCTGTCAGAGATCTTCTCTCCTGCGATTGTTACCATGTTCATTCCCATGGCATCACCGGTAGAGAACTCAAGCCTCACGGATACGCTTGTGCCTGTGATATATGGAATTGCCCCGATAAGACTGCCGTGACTCGTGGTCGTGGCCGCAAGATCACGAAGCTCGTCAAAATGATCATCGACCCATTTTACGATCTCAAGTGCGTGGTATGTATTTCGGGCAGCAAAAACCGGGGCCCGGGTCATACCATCCCGCTGTATGACAACCTCCGCCCCGCCGGCCTTTGTAATCGCGCTGCAACCACGGTTTACCGACGCCACGAGCGCACCCTCGGTGGTTGCAAGAGGTACGTAAAAATCCCCCCGTGCATAAGTACCCTTCACTTTCAGGGGTCCGGCAACACCGACAGGGACCTGCACGGCGCCGATCATGTTCTCACAGTTCTTTTTTATGACATTATCGATACCAATCGAATATTCTCCCAGTTTGTCCAGTTTTGAACCGGTGACCTCTGAAATGTATCTCCTCCTCACCGCGACCGCCTCGTCCGCCGGGAGTTTACTTTCCAGTGAGTGGAGTTTAATCGTGCCTTTTTTCAATAGGTCGATATAATCATCCATGCAAAAGTATAGACACTTAAGATAAAGAGTGTGCCGGATAATGGAAGTCTTACAGTGGTACATTACAGTTGATTTGAAAGAAGGGGAGAGGAAAAGACAGGAGCTTAAAGAGCTTGGGCTCCTTGACAATACTCTTCGGCCACGCAATCATGGAGGGAGGCTCCTGATCCCGGTCGACAGGGAGATCGCGGGGGCAGAGAGGGGGCATTTTGAACAGGTCCCCCGGAGAGTTAAATTACCAAGGCATGAGCAGGTCGGGGGTCTTGCAATCATTCAGGAGTATAATGAAGAAAATGCAGGAATTATCCTCCGTTCAAACCCCTCCACGCACACGGTACTCGTGCCTGAAGGAGCAGTTGAAGGTGAGTTCAGGACACGCAGGTTCAGGGTGGCGGCAGGAGAACCCACGACATCAACACGCTGTCTGGAATACGGGATCAGGATGGATATCGATCTCTCTGTGGCATATTTCTCACCCAGGCTTGCTAATGAAAGACAGCGTATCGCTTCCATGATGGAAACAGGCGAGGAAGTGCTTGACATGTTCACTGGCGTCGGACCATTTGCCCTCAGCCTGTCGGGGAAAGCAAATGTGGTATGGGCATCGGACCTGAATCCAGGGGCGGTCAGCCTGATGATAAAGAACATCAGGATGAACAGGATCAGGAACATCATACCGGTTGTTGCCGATGCAGGCAGACTTCACAGAATATTTGACCCCGGTTCCTTTGACAGGATTATCATGAACCTCCCCATGGGCCCTCTGCCCTTCCTGGAAAGCGCCTTTGAACTCTGCAGGGCAGGGGGCACCATACATATGTACGCGCTGCAGGAGAGTGAAGGCGCGATGCTCCCACACATTGAACAGTTCCCTTACAAAAATATCAGTGAGCGTGAGGTCAGATCCTACTCCCCGGCATTGCACCATGCGGTGTATGACATCACGCTGAAGGGATAAACCGTACCTGTCATAAAGTTTGAAGACCCCAATATCTCTTATGATAGATGAAATTCCACTCCCGAGTATACAATACACGAAAATCCTGAACCAGCCCATTGAGAACATCATCATGGCAGTCTTAGCCCTTGTTGTAGGCTACCTGATTGTAAGGATTGTTACGGGAAAGATAGAAGGATTTATTGTAAAAAACACCAGCATGCCCTCGATATTGGCGGATCAGCTGATCAGGGCCTTCAGGCTTTTCCTGTACATCATCGTAATACTGGTATCGGTCAGTTTTGTAGGCATTAATGTAAATACAATTGTCATCAGCATCTCTGCATTCCTTGCCCTGATACTTGGTTTCGGCATGAAGGATACGGTCAATAATATTGCATCAGGAGTCTGGATTGCCTCAATGAAGGTCTTTGACAAGGGCGATGAAATCAGTGTAGCAGGACACGAAGGCACTGTCATGGATATGCAGATCATGGCCACCGAGATAAAAAAACTCGACAACTCGCGTGTAATCATCCCAAACGGCACGATCTGGAACAATCCCATCGTCAACATATCAAAGGAGCCAAAGCGCATGATCGCACTCACGTTCGGCATCTCATATGAAAGCAGCATTGACACCGCTATAAGAACTGCCATAGGAGCGGCAAAGTCCCATCCAAAGGTTATGACAGAGACCGAACCGTTCGTGAGGGTAAGGGAACTTGCCGGATCTTCTATCGACCTCCAGCTACGCGCCTGGACCAGCACAGATGACTACTACCCGGTGAAATCAGATCTTATAAAATTGCTCGCCGAAGAGCTTCCAAAGGCAGGCGTTGACATCCCGTACCCGCATATGGACGTTCAAATCAGGGAACAGAATTAAAAAAATTATTTTTGAGGCACGAACTTCGTGCCATACGCGATTACACCGCTTTCGCCGTTCGAAACAATACGACGGAATGTCTGTTTCACAGGCATACCAATGTACACCTCAGAAGGATCACATACAACCTGTGATGTCATTCTGGTACCCTCGTCAAGCTCGATGATCGCTATAACATATGGCGTCAGAAGACCATAGTCATCGCTTGAAGTCCTGATGACGGAGAATGTTACCACCTTTCCCGTGCCCTTGAAACGGTGTTCGCTGATCTTTCCCTCACGC
>Ga0272441_10014815_pt1 | contig 10987 bp, 10 predicted proteins | sample SSMProp6N_FD_193582 | JGI IMG/M metagenome (GOLD analysis project Ga0272441, IMG submission 193582) | Marine sediment archaeal communities from Little Sippewissett salt marsh, Falmouth, MA, United States - SSM-Prop-6N | ecosystem: Environmental > Aquatic > Marine > Wetlands > Sediment ...
GCAGCAAGCACGCCCAATTGTTTGGCCGTAACAAGAATATGGCTGCCTAAACAAAGAATACCTGCCATCGTCGTCAGACCGGTTAACAGAACCGGACGGCTCAGGCTTTGAAACAGAAGCCTTGCCATATCTTTTCTGGAGTATTCGTTTTCCGGAAGATTCACTTCCTGGTATTTTGCAATCAGATGAATACCGTAATCATTGGCAACCGCTACCAGGAAAATGGGTAAAATAATCGTAATAATATGAATTTTCCATCCGAAAATTGGAATCCATCCCATAGCGAAAAGGATCGACATGATGACCACAAGAAACGGCAGAAAAACTCCCCGCATTCTGCGAAAACAGGCATAAAGAAAAACAAGCATTACCAGAATGGCGGCAGGCATCAGACGCTTTAAATCCTGTCGAATTTTAACACCCATTTCCACACGGCTGTAGGGCAGGCCGCCGATGCGTATTGTTTCCGGACCTTCGATTCCGTCGATAATCGACTGCACGGCCGGAACGATTTCCTGATCACTGACATCATCCCTCAGCATGGCAATCACCGATGTAATAGAAAAGTCTTCCGAGACGACATTTCCGTAGACAATATCATTGTGTCGAATGTCTTCGCGTAATTGTTCTTTTTGCTCTCCGTTCTTCGGAATCCGATTCACGACAGGATCCACAATCATGGCACCGCCTTCGCCTTTAATGGATTTTAAATCGAACAGAGACAGCACTTTGTCCACACCTTTAATACGATTCACTTTTTTTGCAATTCTCCGGACCTTTCGCAATGTTTCCGGATTGAGGATATCGTCAGACTGCACCAGTACCATCAGCATTTCCGTACCGCCGAATAATTCGTCAATTTTATCTGTATCCAGCCGGGATGGCATGCTTTTCGGGAGCTGGCTTTTCATGTCTGTATCAATTTCTGTCCTCGGAATCTGAAGGCACAGTCCTAAAGTAATGACTACGAATCCAATAATGATCGGCCAGCGATATTGAACAATTTTATCAGCCAACGTTTTCAAAACAATCTCCTTTTCATTATCTCAGTTATTCCTTCACGTTTGAATTTATCCCCGATATACCTTTCAGGAAGAGAATACAGATAGTTTCAGCGTAGTGCTGATAGTAGGATTCATCCGGTTCGAACTGAAACAGATGGCGGATCACCGGACGCAACCTGAATTGAGTCAGTATCGCACTGATCAGCGACGGTCCGACGATTGAAAACAACCGGCGGTCCTGCGGATCGATTCCAAACCTGATCATCAGTCCTCTCATTTTTGTGATCAATTCACCAATCCGTTTTGTTTTAATCTCCGATACTTCAGGAACATCCAGCGGCAGTTCATTATACACCATGAGAAACAATTCTGTATTGTCACGAACGAATTCCACCAGTTTATAAACCAGATTTCGAAAACAGGCTTCAGGGGGTATTGAGGCATCATCAATATTATCAAAAATCGGAAGATATAAATCAAAAAAATTCTCAATAATTTCTTTTAAAATACCAATCTTGCCGTTAAAATAGTAAGAAATCATGGCCAAATTTACACTGGCTTCATTCGCGATCTCTCGAACCCCCACACCTGTGTATCCCTTTTTTGAAAACAGGACAATCGATGCATCTAAAATTCGCTGCCTTGCATTCGATTTTTCAACATCATTCATGGAAAACTCCTCAGAAGGATGCTCTAACTTCAATAAATCCGGAATTAAGGGAACGATCAATGGAACCAAATAATGTATCATCCGGCCCCCGATAGATATCTCCTCCTACAATCAGTATCAGTTCATCGGCCATTTGATATGTCACCTTCGGACGAATATAGAGCTCTTTGGTTGTATAATTCACCAATCCCAATGCTTCCATGGTCAGTGTTTCATGAAAGAGCGACCAGGCAGGTCTGAAAGAGCAACCATGACTGATTTTTTGCTGCTGCATGGCAAGCATCCGGTTTTTCAGATAAATTTCATCCGTGGCTTGCCCCGTTTTATACGGTTCAAATTCCATGACATAGCGTCCGATATACTGCAAAATGAAACTGAAGTCGCCCCATGCATGGTCTCCTCCAATCACATATTGCAAATCCGGATTGGGTACGTATACTTTTGAGTGATCCTGAACAGGATCGCGATAGGCTATTTCGCCTCTCAATCCGAATCCTCCTAATGTGGTTGAAAAATCGGTGCCGATAACCTGCATTTGATAGGGCCTTGGCATCACTGTCACAAAATATTGACCCACAGAATCCAGTCTGGCCTCTGCATCAATGCCCGGCAGCGGCATAAATCCGCGTGTGTATGAAACAGAAGCACCGAAAGATGGACAATCGATGTGTGTTTTTAAAGCCAAAGTGCTGTGATCCAGGTCAGATGGCATGGTACCGGCTTCCTCTAATTGAACCTGGTCCGGAAGCTCCAGAAGATTAATCGGCAACTCAGAGGCCGTATAGATCGGCGCCCAGATCCATTCGATACGAAACGGAGACTGGTTATAAATCGAACGGAAAAGAAAATTGCCCAGACGTCGGTCGTCTTCATCGGCTGAGCGTATCAGCATGTTCTGGGGTGTTAAATTATTGGTGGGATTATATCCGTCCGCCCGACCCCAAACGATAATCTGTTCACCGACACGAAAATCAAAAGGACCCGCATAAAGATTCACATATGCTTCACGTACCCGTGCCTCTGTGATCTTCTCATTAAATTCATGCCCCTGACGCAGCCGTACTTCCGCAAATCCATTGCCCCATTCCCCTTTTCGGGCACGACACTTTAAACCCAATTCACCGTATCCTGCTTTGGTTTCATACGCATCCTCTTTCATCTGAATACCGCCAAAATAGACACCGCGAAAAAATCCATTCAGTTCATACTTTAAATCAGAACTTTCAGAAGACGATCCCTCGACGGCACTGTCGAACAATCCCTGCGAATGAATGAAAAAGGGGATGCAAAAAAATATCAGAGAAAAGCGTTTCATAGAGCCTCCTGTTACTCAAACGTTCGTTTAATATAATGGCGCTTTATTTAAAAGTCAAGTTATTTATTTTAAACTACGATACTGCTTGTGTTCATATAAAATTTTAATATATTTGAATAAAGTATCCATTAATTATCGGAATCCCGAATGCTTCCAAATTTAAAAAAACAGTTAATTCCCGTTCACATTCGTTTTTGTCTGCCTGTTCTGATTGGCTTATTGAGTTATCTTCTTTATGCTTTGACCCATGCTTCCGGTATGTATTGGACGCATCCGAATTCGATAATCTATCCGCATTTATCGAAATCATCTGCTTTTCAAATACTCTTTCAGTATTTTTTCCAGTTCTCTAAAATTATATCCACTACGCATCCGATGCAGATCTATCAAAATTTTATTGCATTCTTTGCTGCATTGACGATTTCCGGTACAGCAGCATTCAGTCTTCAATGGTCTGATAAAAACATTAACTGGCTCATCAATATTTTTATTACCCTGTCCATATCACTGTTCATTTCAGCAAGCCCGGCATTCTGGAGTGCCGCCGTTCAGGGACGTATTCTTCTCTTACAAGCTTGTTTGCTGGTCTGGTCTCTGGTATTTTGGAACCGATTCTTTTTATTGAACCGTTCCCGATGGAACGCCTGCTTTGGGGCTTTTATTTTCGGAATCGCTCTCGGAATCAGTTTTTATATCATTGTGATCCTGATTATTCCATTCTTTCTCATGCAATCCAAATTCCGAACAGATTCCATTCTTTCTGTTCCAAAACTGAAATTGACCATTTTGATGGGATGTTCACTGCTGATCGGATTGATTCTGATACGAATCGCAATGTCTCCCCATTCATTAAACACAGCATTCTTCCTTTTCTCAGGAATCATTTCCAAAAATGTCAATTCCAACGATCCTGCAATCTTCAATTTAAAATTTCATCAGATGATCGATTTTATTCATGATAATATCGGTATAGCAGGATTTGTTCTGATACTGGTATTCATGATCATTCCATTGAAGCAGAGCCGTAAAACATCCGCCATCCCCTTTCTCATTTCTGCAATCGTATTGATGTATACCGTTTTTTTGGGCTGGGCATGCCCTGTGAATTCTATTGGTTATGATGTATTATTCTTATCTTCTCTATTCCTGATGATTCCTGTTTTTACTTTGTCACTAAATTTTATCATGCACCGTCTCCCCCGTTTCATTGCATGGATCATTTTGCTGCCGGTGCTCTTCCTTGTCATTCATCGTGTCCCCGGGTTTGACCTTTCCAGAGATTCGTCTTATCAGAATTTTGCGGCCGTGATCAATCAGACAATAGATCATGAACCTGATCCATATTCATTTTTGCTGCCAATCAATCATGATGTCAATGATGACTCGACTGCATTGCTCTTGTATCAGCATTTTATGAAAAACCTGACTTATCTCCATACAGATGTGAAGACTCTCAATATGCAATCAAAATTTTTTTTAGCCGGACAATGGGGAAGATTGGGAGAACTTTTATATGCTAAATCAAAAACATCCGTCTCGGACACAATACAGATTCGATGGAGAATCATGGCACTGCACGCTTTCTATTTTGCATACAGGCTGGATGACCACTCCTCGAATGCTTCTCATTATACGGGCCGTATTGCACAAATCTCTGGTGAAAACAGGAATTATAATAATTTAGTCAATTATTTTCTGATAACTGTTCAACTGAATCCCTGTCATTTTAACGCCAATGCTCATCTATATCAAATCAACCGCCACATGGGCAATCAGCATCAGTCACTCTATCATTTAAGACGGATGATCAAAACCAGACCCGACAGCTCCGAGTTGAAAATGGAACTTGTCCGTTATTATCTTGATTATGGCTTTTTCAGGCACGCGAGACTGAATTATGACGCAGCGGTCCATTCGGGCGCATGCCCGTCTCCTGATTTGGAAGCCCGGCTTCCTTCTGCAAGAAAAACAAGATGGATTCCAAGGAATCCATTCATGATCCATTGATTTCTATAAAAAGTCATTTATATAATTGGAATAAATTGTAAAGTTCCATTGTCTAAATGTTAAAAGCGGGGAGCATTGATGGTATCAGATGCCCAGCTCATTCAGGCATCCATTCATGGAGATGAATCAGCCTTCAAAATACTTGTTCAAAAGCACGAGTCAAGGATCGCTGCCACGGTTATCGGCATGCTCGGACCCGGTCAGGATGCTGAAGATGCAGGGCAGGAAACATTTATTCGATTCTATGAAAACATGAAACAATTTCAGGGAAAATCTTCAGTAAGTACCTATATCACGCGAATCGCGATCAACTTGTCATTAAATGCACTGAAGCGGCGCAAGCGTCATCGAAACCGATATTACAAGCCGGATTATATTGAATCAATGGAAATTCCCGGTTCCGACACCAGTGAATATGATGATCAGCAGGAAATCGTTCAACAGGCCATACAGCAGTTAAATCCCGACTTCCGATCGGTTATTGTGCTTCGTTTCTTAAGAGAGCACTCGATTAAAGAAATTTCCGATATTCTGGGCATTCCACAGGGAACGGTTTTATCAAGACTTGCGCGCGCGCAAAAGAAATTAAAAGTCATTTTAAACCCTATACTGGGAGAAAACGATGTCAAACAAGGCGTACAGACTGCTGCTCAAATCGTTTGATGCGGATTTATCTCCAAAAGAGAAAAAACAACTGGATACGGCTCTTCAGGAATCTAAATCCTTGCGGCTTGAAAAAGAGCAGCTCATGCTGATCCGGCAGAAATTGAATCACATCTCGCATCCTGGCTTTCGGCCTTATTTTGCCGACCGGGTCATGTCACAAATACAATCATCCAAAAATCAATACCGTTATGATCTCTTTTTCGAATCTCTGAAAACCGCTTTTCGACCCCTGGCAATTTCCGTGACGCTGCTGATACTCGGATTGATGTCTTATAATGCCATTCAAAGCGACCGATCATTTCTATCCGCCCTGCTGCCGATGGAAGAAGCAACCCTGGAGCAGGCGCTGGATCCCTCATGGATATATTTTGTGGAGTAAATCATGAAAGCAATGACCAAAACGGTTTTCCTGCTGACGCTGGTTTTTATCCTGGGCGGTATCAGCGGGGCTGTGCTTCAGGGATACCTCATGCGCCGGCACATTAAAACAGTGACCCGGCATATGCGTACACCCGAAGGTTTTATTGAACGATTTGAGCGGATCATCGATCCATCGGATGAACAAAGAAAAGAAATTATTGCCATTCTGGAAAAGCATCATGAAAAGATGATGGCGTTTCATAAGGCGTTTCCTTTGCGTATGGATTCATTAAAAATGGATCTGGATTCTGTTCTTACTGATGAACAAAAGGAAAAATTGCAGCATATGAAGCTGTTCCAGAAAAAAAGAAAAATAGGACCGGAATTGGAGAAATGGCATCACTGGAAAGATAAAAAGGATGATTCTCATTCGCATCCACATTATCCACCGCCTCCACCGCCGCCCCCTCCGGATAAATAACGGGTTTGCCTATCAAGCGAACCATATACAAAAAAAAGGGGGCTTTTGCCCCTTTTTAAAAAATAAAATAATAATATCAATTGTAACTGAACCGGCGACTCTCTTCACAGACGAGTCGCTTAAATGAAGGATATGATATTCAGTACATTGGAAATATTACAATGAGAATATGTATTCGATTTCCATTTTAATGATTCAGAGAACGCATGTATTCATTCATTTTTCTTGATTCAGAGGTAATATACTCACGATATAATTTAAATCCTTTAGATTGATAAAAATGATTGACATAATCGTTATTTTCCGCATCTGTCGTTAATCTTACATATTGACATTTTCTTCGTGATGCTTCTTTGATAAATGTGCTAACAAGTATTGATCCTGTACCTTTTCCCTGGCAATTGATATCAACAGCAATAGACATAAGTAATGCACAAAACGGCAATTTATCATCTTGATGGGAGACTAATTTTATTGATCTTAATAATCTTGGTAAAATTTTTGGTTTTTTAATAAATGCGTTCAATGATGCAAATGCAAATTGAAATAAACGTTTTTGTAACAGACGTCTGTATAAACCAGCCGGCTGATCAGAACCTACAATAAAACCGGCGAGTCGATTCCTGTATTCAGCGACATATCCTATATGTGATGGATCAGCAATGATACCTTTATACAACACTTCAAGAAAATGTCCACCTAAAAAACTTAAAAAAAAGCCCTGAAAAGAAATGAGATGAATCCGGACACATTGCTGGACATCCGATAATTGTATAGGACGTACAGAGATATTTTTCGAAATATTCTCGATATTTATTGGTCCGCGAATGCCAAAAGAAAATTATAACTCAGGATAATGTCTTTTTGTAATGTCGATAAACAAGTGATTGTATAGTTTACCCAAAGACTTTTTTGAATAGAAATTGTTTATGGCTTTGATTCCTGCATCCCCCATGGCCGTTCTCTGCTTTTTTGTCATTTTTCGAAATTGTCTTGCAGTCTCTGCCAGTCCGGTTGCGTCTTCCGGTTTGCATACAAGACCGGATTTTGTTCGTTGAATCAATTCGGCCAATTCACCTTCCGCTGCAGCTAAAATGGGCTTTCCGGATGCCAGATAACCGAACGTTTTGGAAGGAATGGTAATCTCATAGATTGGATCTCTTTTCAGATGAATAAATAGTATATCAGACATGGCCATATATAAAGCTGCTTTTTCTTGCGGCCGGCTGCCTAAGAAGAGGACATTTTTCAGACGATATTCATTCGCTTTCTTCTCTAAACGCGGCTTTTCAACACCATCCCCAATAATGACAAACTGTAAATCCTTTATGTCGGCCAATAAATGAGCTGCTTCCATAATCACATCAAGTGATTGAGCTGCGCCTATATTACCAATGTAAGTGATATTGAAATAATCCGAAAGTCCCTCCATTTTTGCCAGTTTATAATCATATGCAGCCGCGTGAAAATTTCTATCATTCGCCCAGTTTGAAATAATTTCAATTTTATCTGATTGAACGCCCTTTTGAATCAGCTTATTCCGGAATGACCTTGTAATGGTTACAATCTTTTTTGAATGTTTGTAGAGCAATTTTTCCTGGTTATTTAAAATATGAAATATCCATTTTTGATGTATCATTCCTGAAGCGACACCCCAGTCAGGCCATAAGTCCTGTACCTCGTGGATTGAGGGCACACAGAGCCATTTCGCCACAATAAGGCCCGGAAGGCCAATTTGATAGGTCCATATGGCGTCAATATCTTTTATAACCATCGATCCAAAAATAATCGCATTAATAGTGAATGAACTGTACGAGATAATTCGAAGCAATTTTGATCGGGATCGGCTGATAATGTTGGGTATCCTGAATACATCGATTCCCTCAATTTTTTCCCATCGGAATAACTTTTGCCGATAATTCGAATAGATTTTACCGTGAGGATAATTCGGGAGTGTCGTAATGACCCGAACCTCATGGCCATACTGACGGAGTATACAGGCAAGGTCGTGTGGTCGCGCAACCGGTTCAGGGTGATAATACATGCTGATAATACAGATATTCATCACATTACAAATCAATATATACGATTTTTAATTACGAGAATATATTGCCGAAATATTATTCCTAAAAACAACCGGATGATATCCTTGAAAATCTGAAATTTTCTTCTATAAATTCGTATACTTGGTGTCGGATTACAACAACTTGAATATTTATTCAATTTTCGGATATATTCAATAAATACACATTTTTTTAATACATTCGGTGGTGTTCTCAGTGATATTCCTAAATTGGTATTATAAATATTATTTGTAACTTTTTTAAATCCATGGAAATGATAAAAAATAAGAGGATCATTATCAACGTATATAGTATTGTTTCTGTAGGAAAATTTATAATTTCTAACATTCCATGCGGCAACATTTGCTCCATGATTGGTGAACTCTTTAAATCCTTGAAATAACTTTGGCCATTGATCTAAATAAAGTTGATCAGCATATTTACCATCTTCATACCGCTCATAGCACCATTCAATACAACGTTCTCTCCACCATTCAAGACATGCTAAACCATTTTTATCTCTTTTAAAACTTATCCATCCAACATTATATATACCTTGCCAAATATTATTTTTACGAAATTCTGGTAGCTGATGTGCAATTACGCCTATGGAATATCCTTGAAATTGATCGAACAATGGTTTTGGATCATGAAAAAAATAAAGATCTGCATCAAGATATGTAATGATATCTATATTTATAAAATTATCCATGATATATTTTATAAAAGAAGGCCCACAAGTATAGTAATATTCAATTTTTGAACGAGATTTCTTAAGACTTAGTAGTTCATTATAATAGGATTCCAATCTAGACAATTTAATCGGCATTATATTTTTATTTTTTAAAGAATTCATCCGATCGAACGTACTTTCATCCATGCATAGCATATAAATTAAGAAAGATGAACAATGTCGTTGTAATGATTCAAGCAGACAAAGTGCGCGAGATATATAATTAGTATCAAAATAGGTACAAAAATAGTACATAATTTATTTATTTTTATAGAATTCCTGTATTAAATTTATAATTTTTTTAACTTTAACAATTTTCAATTCAGGATAAATAGGTAAACATAAAATTTCATTAACAATCTGCTCACTGTTATTTAATCCCCCATTTCCAATTATCACACGATTTCGATAACCAGGTTGTAGATGGACTGGCACAGGATAAAGAATTGAAGCACTGACATCATTATTTCTAAGAAATTTTTGGAGATCCTTTTGATATGAACATCGTATAGCATATTGATGATAAACATGATAAAATCCATTCATTTCCTTCGGTAGAATGATCGGAAGATTAAATAAATTTTTTTGATATATACCTGCTATCTTTCTGCGAAGTTTGTTACAGCTATCAAGCCAGGCTATTTTACAATCAAGAATAGCAGCCTGTAATTCATCCAACCTTGAATTGTATCCATACTCATCACTGATATAACGTTCGTTCCAACCATATTGCTGTAGTCGCTTTACTTTTTTCATTATATCAGGATTATTTGTCACGATTGCGCCTGCATCTCCCATTGCTCCCAAATTCTTTGTAGGATAAAAACTAAATGCTCCACATATTCCAAATCCCCCGACTTTAATATTGTTCACCATAGCTCCGTGAGCTTGAGCACAATCTTCAATTAATGACAAGCCATATCGTTCTGTAACTGTTCTTATATCTTGAATAGCCGCAGGGTGTCCATAAAGATGAACGACGACAACTGCCTTAATTCTCTTTATATCTGATTTTTTAAGTGTATCTTCAAGCTTGTTCGCATCCATAGTATATGTCATCGGATCAATATCGACAAGAATTGGATGCGCACCAATCCAATCAATTGCAGCGACTGTTGCCACTGCAGTTTGTGAAACCGTAACAACATAATCACCTTGAACAACACCGATAGCACGTAAAGATAAGCTAATTGCATCTGTACCATTTGCAACTCCTACAGAGTAATTCGTACCGATATAAGATGCAAAGTGTTTTTCGAAGTTATCTACTCTTGGGCCAAGAATATACAAGCCAGATTCAAGTGTATCCAGAATAGTCTTTTTTAATATTTTTTTATGCGATTCATAATTAGCCTTTGGATTTGCAGACATTAACATCGTTTCTTTCCTCAGATATAATATTTTAAATATTTTTTATAATACTTTAATGTTTTTCGTAAACCCTCCTGCAATCCTACTTTTGGGTGCCAATTCATACAATTTGAAAATTTTTTATAGTCAGAATAATAATCACCTATGTCTATCTTTTTACGTGCTTTTGGAAAACTGCGTAAAATATATTTTCCTTTTTTATTAATTTTTATTAGCATGTTGGCAAGATCCTTTAAAGAAATTGGAGGGTTTGCTCCAAGATTATATATTTGACCTTTCACTTCATCCCGCTCTGCAGCAATTAACATTGCATCAAT
>Ga0272441_10014816_pt1 | contig 10987 bp, 9 predicted proteins | sample SSMProp6N_FD_193582 | JGI IMG/M metagenome (GOLD analysis project Ga0272441, IMG submission 193582) | Marine sediment archaeal communities from Little Sippewissett salt marsh, Falmouth, MA, United States - SSM-Prop-6N | ecosystem: Environmental > Aquatic > Marine > Wetlands > Sediment ...
GTCAGATTCGCCAGACTACTTGCCCGGATCCTTGCCCAAGCAAAGATACCAATCCAGGCATCGGTAGCCTTCGCCCACGGGCTTGATCGGCCGGCGCAAGGCATCGTTCGAGTACGCACCTTCGGGAACCGGAATGATCACGTCGTCCCCGGGCTGCCAGTTGGCAGGCGTTTTGACGCCGTGCTTGTCGAACCGCTGGAGGCCCGTCAGTATGCGCAGCACTTCGGCCACGTTGCGGCCCGTCGTGCCCGGGTAGTAGAGCATCGCCCGCACACTGCCCGCGGGGTCAACGATGAACACCGCCCGGCTGGTCTGACGGTTCGCCCATTCCGGGTGGACCATACCGTACAGCCGGGCGACACGCATCTCGGGGTCGGCAATGATGGGAAACGTGATCGTCACGTTCTTCACGCCCTTGAGCTCCACCTTTGCTTCGATTCGCTTGACCCAGCGACGATGGTCCGCCAGCTCGTTCACGGACAAGCCCACCAGTTCCGCGTTCAACGCCTTGAACTTGTCGGTCACGCTGGCGAACGCGAATATCTCGGTGGTGCAGACCGGCGTGAAATCCTCCGGGTGGGCGAAGAACACTACCCACTTACCCTTGTAGTCGGCCGGGAAGTTGACCGGCCCCTTCGTGCTGGGCGCCTTGAACGTCGGCGCCGGGTCGCCCAGCAGCGGCATCGTCTGCTTCGGCGTCCGCGCTGTCCGCGGCGTCCGCGCTGCCAGAACAGACCGGAGCTGCAGAATCGATAGACACACAACCACGCACAACAACACGACGCACGCCACACCTATTGCCCGCTTGCGCATCGCTCCGCCTCCTGCTCGACGCCTGACCGGGCCCATTTCCCACCGCTCTACTATGTTTCATTCTAGACATGCGCCGCACCGCCGGTCAAGCCGCCCGAGAGCGCGTCACTGCGGCGCCGATCCGCGGCAATGGGACGATTTCCTGGCCGTCTGCCGGACCGGCCGGGCGGCCAGGGCGGGCGTCGAGGAGGGCCGCCTCGCGGTCCGCGTCGGTCTCGCCGCGCGGCAGTCCGCCGATACGGGGGGCGTGGTTTCGGTTGCGTGAACGAAGGTGCGGCGGCGTGTTGAGCGGAGAGAGCCTGGAGGCATGGCCAAGGACTTCCGAAGTCCCTGAGGACTTCGGAAGTCCTGTCCAATCGGCGGACGTGCCGTCAATCGTCGCCGGGCGGCACGACGGTGCGGAAGTATCGGAATCCGACGTCGTGCCGGGGCTGGTGACCCGCCGGTGCGCAGACGTCACGCCAGGCCGACCGCATGTGCAGCGCGCCGCTGGCCCACGATCCGCCGCGCAGGACGCGCCCCTCGGTGCTCGAGGTCGGTCCCTGCGGGTCGGTCTGCGGGTCGGGCGGGAAGGGGTACGGCCCGAACCAGTCCATACACCATTCGGCGGCGTTGCCGTGCATGTCGTAGAGGCCCCAGGGATTGGCGCGTTTCCCGCCCACGGGGTGCGTCTGGCCCGTGTTGTTCGTGAACCATGCGTAACTGTAGGGCGACATCGGCCGGTTGCCGAAGAAGTAGGGGGTGGTGGTCCCGGCCCGGCAGGCGTACTCCCACTCGGCCTCGGTAGGCAGGCGGAACACCTCGCCGGGCTTCAGGTGGCCGGCCTCGCGCTCCCGGTCGGTCAGGCGGCGGCAGAACTCCATGGCGTCCGCCCATTCAACGTGCTCAACCGGCCGGGTCGGCCCCTTGAAGTAAGACGGGTTCTTGCCCATCACGGCCTGGAACTCGGCCTGCGTGACTTCGGTGAGGCCGACGTAGAAGCCCCTTGATATGGTGACACGGCGCTGAAGGCCCTCGTAGGACCGTCGGCCGCGCTCGGTCCTGAGCGATCCCATTATGAAGTCGCCCGGCGGGATGAAGACCATCCGGCTCGCAACGTCGCCGCCCAGGTCGAGTTCGGCGGCGGGCGGGACGCCGGCCTTCGCCGCCGCGATCAGTTGCGCCCGCGAGAGGGCGGCCCAGTCGGGGACGTCAACGGGCTTGTATTCCTCGCCGGCCGCGCCGGGGACGAGGGCCACGCACCGCAGGCCGGCGCGGGCGAACCGGGCGTCCGGCGCGGCGGCATCGCGTCGCGCGGCCCGCAGATGCTCGCCCTCCTCGTACCAGGCGCCGCCGCGCAGGGCCCGTTCCGTGCCCGTCTTCGGCCCCGTGGGATTGAGCGTTGCCTTCGCGTCGAAGGGACCCATCCAGTCGGCGCACCACTCGGCCACGCCGCCGTGCATGTCGAAGAGGCCCCATCGATTCGCGGTCAGCAGCCCGACGGCCCGCGGGTGCACCTGCCCCAGGCGCTGCTGATTCTTCACGTACCACGCATATCGGCCCAGGCCCTTGAGCCCGACGTCCTCGCCGTAACTGAACTGCGTGGTGCTGCCGGCCCGGCAGGCATACTCCCACTGCGCCTCGGTGGGCAGCGCCAGTCGGAGAGTCTTCAGTCCCTGATTCACGCGGTCAACGAACCGCTGACACTCCTCCCACGTCAGGTAGTTGGCGGCGTACTTCGGATTCTCCCCGGCACGCCGCTTGCCCTGCCAGGGCGTGGTCTTCATAACGGCCTGCCACTGGGCCTGCGTCACCTCGGTTGACGCGATGTAGAACCCGCGGGAGATGGCAACCCACCGCCGGGGCCCCTCGTTCGGCTCGCGTCGCGCCTCGGCCTCTGGCGACCCCATGAGAAACTGGCCGGGCGGGATGTAGACCATCGTCATGGTGACGCCGGGGGCCAGCAGCACGGCGGCGGCCGGCGCGACTCCCGCGTCACGGGCGGCCTGGACCTGTTCGTCCGACAGCCTCGGCGGGGCGGGCTCAGCGGGTTCGGCCGGTCCGGTGGCGACCACCGGCCGGACCGGCGTCGGCCCGGCGTCGCTCACCAGGCCGAGTTCCTCCCGCAGCCCGATGGCCAGGCCGACCCCGGCGGCGGCCAGGATCACCGCCGCCGCCAACAGCCGGCGCAGCCGAGGCCGCGTCCGAATCGCCTCCCTACAGTGCAACGTCAGAGCCGCGACCTTCGACGGCGGCTTGACCTCAGCCTTCGCCGCCTCCTTCAGGACGGCGGCGAAGTCGCCCGCCGACGGGTAGCGACGGGCCGGGTCGGCATCCAGCGCCTTGAGTACCGCGCGGTCCAGGGCGGACGACACGCCCCGATCGGGCGCCACGGACCGGATGGGCCGCGGCTTCTTCGACAGGAGGTTGTGGCGGAACGCGCGTTCGTTCTCGCCGACCGTCGGCCGCCGGCCGGCCAGCATCTCGTAGAGGATCGCCGCCGCCGAGTAGACGTCGGAGGCCGGCGTCACGGTTCCGCCGGTCGCCTGCTCGGGGGACATGTAGAGGAGCGTTCCCACCGCCGACCCGGCCCGCGTGAGGGGCGTGTCCGGGTGGGTCCCGAGCCCTGCGCCGGGAACGGCCGCCGCCACGCCGAAATCCGTCAACTGCGCCCTGAGGCCCGCGGGCGACGGCGACAACAGCACGTTGCTGGGTTTCACGTCGCGGTGGATAATTCCCATGTCGTGGGCGCGCTGCAGGCCGGCCAACACCTGGCAGATGATCTCGACGGCCCGGGGCGCGGGGATCGGGCGCTCCTCGCGGCGGGAGGCGGCCATGAGGCCGGCCAGGGATTCGCCCCTGACGAGGTCCATGGTCATATACAGTCGGCCGGCGTCGGTCGCGCCGAAGTCGCGCACCTGCACGACGTTCTCGTGGACGATGGACTGAGCGGCCAGGGCCTCCCGGCGAAACCGCTCGGCGAACTCACGATCGCGGGCGAGCGTGGGGTCCATGAGTTTCACCGCGACATCGCGTTCGAGGTCGCGGTGGTAGGCGCGCCAGACCTCCCCCATGCCCCCTTGGCCGAGGAGTTCCTTCAATTCGAGTTTGCCGGCGAACACGTCGCCCGCGGACGCCGTCGGCGGGGCCTCGTTCGGCCCCTCGGCCGGCTCGAGGCCGACCTCGAGGAGCCGTTGGGCCACCGCCGGGGTGATCGGCCCCTCGTCGGGGATCAGCCCGTTGCCCGCGTGCGCGTTCCGTGCGTCAACCATGTGACACCCCCTGGAACGCTCCAATCAGTGCGCGCAGTTCGTCGTCCACCTCGCCAGGATCTCTGAGGGTCGCGGCGACCACCTCGCGCACCGCCCGCCTGTATCTCTGTTTTGCGGAGTGCAGCCGATTCGTAACCAGTGATATCGTAACGCTCAGTTCGTCGGCCACGGCCTGGTACGTGGGCCTGTCGCCGTCGGTCAGCATGAGGCGACTGAACACGTCCCACTGGCCCCGTCGGCCGGTTCGGGTCAGTTCGTCGCACAGGACCTCCAGCGCCATGCGGACCACGTTCTGCTTCCACGTCCGATGGAACGCCTCGTCCGACGCCTCGCAGTCAGCGGGGACCTCGATGGGGCCGCTGCCCTCCGCCAGACTGTCGAGCGACTTCCCGCCGCCATTCGGACCATCCTGCCGGCGCTTCTCCTTTGCCCACTGGCGGCGCAGGAAGTTTCTGATGGCCCCTCGCAGGTAATCGCGAAACCGCCCCTTCTCAGGGTCCGCGTTGGCCATCGATTTCGGTTTCTCCAGAAGATCCTTGATGAACTCCTGAGTCAGGTCCTCGGCGTCGTGCTCGGATCGCACCTGGATCCTGATGAAAGCGAATATTGGATCGTGGTAGTCGTTGATGATCCTCTCGCGGGCGGCCTCGGCCCGTTTCGGGTCGTCGTCGCCCATGCCGAAGACGGCGGTCCACGCGGTTGGCGGGAACTGCGACACGTGAGGGGTCCCTGGATCTTCGACGCGCCTCGCGAGACCGGGCGTGCAGGCGGGGGCCGTCCGGATCGGCCCCGCCCGATGCCGGTCTCACCGCGCCCGGAGCGGATCTCGCGCACGGCCGAGCGCGGCCACACCGCGCCAGTATCGCGCCGCCGACCTCGCGACGCAACCCATTCGACCGGCCCTTTCCCCGGCGCGCGGGCCCGTCCCTCACTCGGACCGCCGGGCCCGCAAGCAGGCCCGGCGCCGCGCAACCTTGGGAGCGGGCTCCCTCGTCCCACTCCGCCACCACGACGGCGCAGCCCCCAGGGACCTCGGTTCGCCCGGCGTCCGCCGCGCCGCTACCCCTAATGACCGCTCTGCCGCCGTTCCTTTGAGACAATCTGAGAAAGATCTCATCGCCCTCCCGGCCGGCGCCCACGCCCGCGGCAGAAATCCGTTGACACCCCGATTCCCGCTCCCTACACTCCCACAGTTGCCCGACCATGGAGGGTCCTGGGCGGCCCTGAGGCGCACACATCAGGTGCCATGACCACCGCGAACCGAGCCTGCGTCGTCATTCCAGCGCGCTACGCCAGTACGCGCTTCCCGGGGAAGGTGCTCGCCGACCGCACGGGAAAGCCGCTGATTCAGCACGTCTACGAGCGCGCGGCCGCCGCCCACATACCCGACAGCGTGATCGTGGCCACCGACGACGAACGGGTCGCCGCCGCCGTGGAGGCCTTCGGCGGCAAGGCCGTCATGACCTCCCCCGCGTGCGCCAGCGGCTCCGACCGCCTCGCCGAGGTCGTGGCCCGCGACCCGGCCATCAACCGCGTCGTCAACGTCCAGGGCGACGAGCCGGAGGTCGATCCGGCCGACATCGACCGCCTCTTCACCCTCCTCGACGAGCATCCGTGGGCCGATATGAGCACGCTGGCCGTCCGCCAGACCGACGAGGCCGCCGTGACCGACCCCCACGTCACGAAGGCGGTCTTCGCGCCCGACGGCCGGGCCCTGTACTTCTCGCGCAGCGTGGTGCCAGGCCTCAAGGGCCGAGGGGGCGTGTTCGACGGCGCCGCCGCCCACTACTACAAGCACCTCGGCATGTACGGCTACCGGCGCGAGGCGCTGGAGCGGTTCGCCGCCCTGCCCCCCTCGCCGCTCGAACGGCTCGAGGGCCTCGAGCAACTCCGCGCCCTCGAAAACGGCATGGCCATCGTCGTCGGCGTCACCGCCAACGACGCCATCGGCGTCGATACGCCGGAGGACTATGAAGCCTTCGTCAGGCGCTGCCAGGAAAGGATCGAGGCGACCGGTGAGTAAACACATTATCATCACGGGCGGGGTGGTCAGTTCACTGGGCAAAGGGCTCACGTGCGCGTCGCTGGGCCTGCTGCTGGAGCGATGCGGCCTGAAGGTGGCCGTCCAGAAGGTGGACCCCTACATCAACGTGGACCCGGGCACCATGAGTCCCTTCCAGCATGGTGAGGTCTACGTCACCGAGGACGGCGCCGAGACCGACCTCGATCTTGGCCACTACGAGCGGTTCACCAACGCCCGCATCACCCGGGCCAGCAACTTCACCACCGGCGGCGTCTACGAGACCATCATCAGGCGTGAACGACGGGGCGACTACCTCGGCAAGACCGTCCAGGTCGTGCCCCACGTCACCGACGAGATCAAGCGCCGCATCCAGGCCCTGGCCACGCGGGAGATCGATGTCGTCCTCACCGAGATCGGCGGCACGGTGGGCGATATCGAGACGCTGCCCTTCCTCGAGGCCGTGCGGCAGATGCGCCACACCCTCGGCCGCGAACAGGTCATGTTCATCCACCTCACCCTCGTGCCATACATCCGCGCGGCCAGCGAGATCAAGACCAAGCCGACCCAGCATTCCGTCGGCCGACTGCGCGAGATCGGCATCCAGCCCGACGTCCTCGTCTGCCGCACCGAGCGCGAACTGAGCCCGGAGATCCGCGAGAAGATCTCCCTCTTCTGCGGCGTCCCGACCGAAGCGGTCATCGAGGAGCGCGACGTGGACTTCTCGATCTACGAGGTGCCGCTGGTCCTCGCCCGCGAGCGCGTGGTGGACCTCGTGGCGAAGCAACTCGGCCTGCCCGGCGACCACGGCGATCTCGATGACTGGCGCGCCATGCTCGAGGTGATCCGCAACCCCGACCAGGGCGAGGTCACCATCGTCGTGGCGGGCAAGTACGTCCGCCTGGCCGACTCCTACAAGAGCATCTACGAGGCACTCACCCACGCCGGCATCGCCAACCGGTGCCGCGTCAACGTCCGCCGCATCGAGTCCGAGAGCATCGAGGCCGACGGCGCCGAGACCCACCTGGCCGACGCCGACGGCGTCCTCGTGCCCGGCGGGTTCGGCGTCCGCGGCATCGAGGGCAAGGTGGCGGCCATCCAGTGGGCCCGCGAGAACCGGATCCCCTTCTACGGCCTCTGCCTGGGGATGCAGTGTTCCGTGATCGAGTTCGCCCGCAACGTGTGCGGCCTGGCGGGCGCGAACAGCACCGAGTTCGACCCCGATACGCCCCACCCCATCATCAGCCTCCTCGAACAGCAGCGCACCATCCGCGACATGGGCGGCACCATGCGCCTGGGCGCCTACGACTGCTTCCTGGTGCCCGATTCCCGCGCCGCCCAGGCGTACGGCAAACGCGCCGTCCGCGAACGCCACCGCCACCGTTTCGAGTTCAACAACGCCTACCGACTGGAGATGGAACGCCGCGGCATGCGCTTCAGCGGCCTCTCGCCCGACGGGCAACTCGTCGAGATCGTCGAACTGAAGGACCACCCGTGGTACGTGGCCGTCCAGTTTCACCCGGAGTTCCGCAGCCAGCCGACGAAAGCCCATCCCCTCTTCGCGGCCTTCGTGGCCGCGGCGCTCGAACGCCGACGGAACAAGGAGAACGCTCAGGCTCCGTCTGAGAACTCCTGACGGTCAAGTGTGGCACGGCCGCCCTCGGCCGTGGCATCGCAGGAGACGCACCTCCCTCACGCGCGATCCAGCCGGGGGCGGCTGGACCGCAGTTTTCGGGCAGAGCCCGGCGCCGTCGCGCCAGTCAGGATCACGGCGCCGTGAAACCGGAGCACACGATGAACGACGACCAGAATGCGTCCGACGCCTCGGAGGCCCCGAACGCCGGCAAGAACCTCCACGTAGACGAGGACTGGAAGGCCGAGGCGGCCCGGGCGAAGGAGAATTTACAGGATTCGCCGGGATCAACTGTCGATCAAGAGGTCGGAGGGGCCGATAACCTGCCCGAGGCGAGTTTCGCCACCCTCGTGGCGGGACTGCGCGCCCAGGCCGTCATCGCCCTGGGGCTCATGAACGATCCCCTCTCCAATCAGCCCCGGCCCGATCGCGACCAGGCCAAATACGTCATCGACCTCCTCGGCGTGCTCGAGGCCAAGACGGCCGCCAACCTCACCGACGAGGAAAAGGCCCTTCTCGACAGCGTGCTCTACGAACTGCGCATGAGTTTCGTGAGGATGTGACCTCATGCCTCCCGGCGAGATCGACGCGCCACCGGCGGCCGCCGTGCCCGAGAAGGCATCCGCCGAGATCGAGGCCTGGCTCGGGTCCGACGCCGCCGACCTCCCCGCCCTGCCCCTCGTGGCCGTCGAACTCATGACCCTCGTCAACGACCCTGAGACCGCCTGTGAACGACTCGCCGAGATTGTCGTCCGCGAGCCGGTCCTGGCCGCGCGAATCCTCCGCCTCGTCAACAGCGCCTACTTCGGCCTCTCCCAGAAGGTGACCGATATCCGCCACGCCGTGTTCCTCCTGGGCTACCGGTCGGTGCGCACGGTGGCCATGACGGCGGCGGTGTTCTCGGCGTTCAAGGGCGCGGAGACCGGCCGATTCGACCTCCAGCGGTTCTGGCGCCACAACATCAGCGCCGCCGCCGTGATGCGCACCCTGGCCAAGCGCTGCGGCACCTTCGACGCCGAGACGGCCTTCGCCCTCGGTCTCCTCCACGACCTTGGCAAACTCATGATCGCCCGGTATCGCCGCGACGACTGCTCGCAGATCATCGATCTCGCCGAGGAGAAGGGCCTGACCTTCCACGAGGCCGAGCAGGAAGTCGTGGCGTTTCCCCACGCGGCGGTCGGCGCGTGGCTCGCCCGGCGGTGGGCCCTGCCCGACGTCCTCGTGGAGGGCATCGCCGCCCACCACGATACCCACGAAGGGGCCGCCGAACCCCTCCACGGCGCCATCCAGTTCGCCAACTACCTCTGCGCCGTCAAGGGCATCACCACCAGCGGGTTCGCCGGTCGGCCGACGATCTCGCGCGAAGTGTGGCTCGCCCTCGGCCTCGACCCCGCCGATCTGCCCCCGCTGATCGACGTCATCAACGAGGAAATCCAGACGGCCGAATCCATCCTCGCCTCCGCTGCCTGATCCGCCACCCGCAGACGACCGGGCCCCGCTTGCCCGTTCTGATGGAATTGCAGAAATTGTGTCGGCCGGCCGCCGCGGCGGCCGATGAACTCTCAGAACCGCCACCGCCCCGGGCGCAGCAAGAGGATCGTCGGATGGCAGCGACCGACACAGCCGAACAGATCGATGAATGGCTCGGATCGGACGGCAGCGACATGCCCGCCCTCGGCCGCGTGGCCGCCGAGATCGCCATCCGATGCGACGACCCGCAGACCGCCGCCGAACGACTCGCCGAGATCGTCGAGCGCGAGCCGGTCCTCGGCGCCCGCGTCCTCCGACTGGTCAACAGCGCCTACTTCGGCCTCAGCGAGGACGTCACCAGCGTCCAGCACGCCGTTCGCCTGCTCGGCCACCGCACGGTTCGGACCGTCGCGCTCACCGCGGCGGTGCTCGGCGCCTTCAACGACACGGCCGGCGGCGTCTTCGATCTCGACCGTTTCTGGCGGCACAGCCTCAGCGTGGCCGCCGGCTGCCGCGCCCTGGCGGCCCACTGTCGTGCCTTCGACGCCGAAACCGCCTTCACCCTCGGCCTCCTGCACGACATCGGGAAACTGGTGCTCGTCCGCTATCGGCCGGACGATATCGGCCGCGTCGTCCGCGACGCTCGCGAACGGGACGTGCCCTTCATCGACAGCGAACGCGACATGCTGCCCTTCGCGCACCCCACGTTGGGCGCCTGGCTGATCGGGCGCTGGCACCTGCCGGCGGCTCTCGTGGACGGCGTAGGGCGCCATCACGACGACGACCTCGACGCGGAGAATCCCCTCGCCGCGGCCCTCGCCTTCGCCGACTACCTGGCCATCATCAAGTCGCTTACCGCCAGCGGCTCCCACGGCCGCGCCGCCATCCGACGCGACGCCTGGGTCACCCTCGGCCTCGAACCCTCCCACGTTCCGGAACTCATCGACGGAATGAACCACGAACTCGACCTCGCCCAGCAACTTATCGGCGACGGGTGAAGCGTGCCGGACGCGCGCCGACAAGCGGCGCGACAGAATTGGTGCCGATGTGACTCTCTCTTCGCCCTCGTTCGCCGCCGGACCCCGGCGCGCCGCTCCGGAACGCCCGGCGAGTAAACTCGCCGGCGAACGAGGATGACGCGAGGGCGCCAGCGCATCTCCCTCCGGAGCAACGCCGGTGATCCCCCTCTTCGCCCTCGTTCGCCGCCGGGCTTGCCCGGCGCGCTTGTCGGGCCGCCCTTTCGGCGCCCTCGGCGGTGAATCACCCCCCCGGACACCCTCCCCCGAAAAACCTTCCTCATTCCGCCGATTTTCTCTTGACAAGCGTCCGATAACATATGTATTTTACAAAATGTAAAATACGCTTTGAAGGCCCGACATGAGGGTCTTGACGGGTCAGAGAGACGGAAGGAGACGTCCGTTGTCTGAACCAGCCGCCCGTTTCGAAAAACTCTTCCGAATCGGCGAGGTGATGCGCTATTCCGGCCTGTCGCGACAGACGGTCCACAACTACACGGTCCTCGGGCTCATCACCGAGCGCGAGCGCACCGAGGGGGGGCACCGGCTCTACGCGGAGCACGTGTTCGACCGGCTGGAACGCATCAAGGAACTCCGGCAGACCCGCACGCTGAGCGAGATCCGCCGCATCCTGGGCCCGGACCCCAGCGCCGGGCACTGGTCGAGTATGAACGTCGCGCAGGAGTCCGCCTGATGCCGCCCGACGCCCCTGCCCCGTTGGATTCCGATCGCCCGGTCTTCCTGCCCGACGAGGCCGTGCCGGGCGCTGCCATGCGGCGGCGTA
>Ga0272441_10014817_pt1 | contig 10986 bp, 10 predicted proteins | sample SSMProp6N_FD_193582 | JGI IMG/M metagenome (GOLD analysis project Ga0272441, IMG submission 193582) | Marine sediment archaeal communities from Little Sippewissett salt marsh, Falmouth, MA, United States - SSM-Prop-6N | ecosystem: Environmental > Aquatic > Marine > Wetlands > Sediment ...
CACTTTGCAAGATACGAGATACCCAAAGCGAGCAACCATGAGAAACCATATACCCATCATTATTCTCGTGATCACCGCCGCGGTGCTGATCTTCGCCAACCTGGGCAACCAGTATCTCTGGCAGGACGAGGCGGAGACCGCGGTCCTGGCGCGGAACACGCTGAAGTACGGTTTTCCGAGGGCATACGACGGCAAGAACTACGTCAACCCCAGGACCATAACGCTGTACGGGGTGGGCTTCGGAGAGGACCATGCCTGGCTTTATCATCCATGGGGCCAGTTCTACATGACGGCGCTGTCTTTCAAGCTGTTCGGTGAGAGCACGTTCACGGCGAGGCTTCCTTTCGCGCTCCTGGGCGTGGCCAATATCCTGATGTTATACCTTCTTGTCCTTCGCCTTACAAGAGTGGGGTTCATCGCGTCATGCTCAGCGTTCCTTATGGCCTTTTCAGTGCCGTACCTTCTTCTTATGAGGCAATGCAGGTATTACGCGCCGGCGGTCTTCCTGGTCCTTTTCATGCTGCACTTTTATTCCCGCTTCAGGGAAAAAGGGCGCTTGCTCGACCTGTCGCTGGTATCGGCCGCCCTGGTCGCGCTGGCATATACCGTGCACGGGATGTTCGTGCCGATGTTCGCGGCGCTGGGCCTTCATTACGTATTCTTCTCTTTCGACAGGAAGTCGTTCCCTAAGGTCCTGGTTTTCGCTGTTGTCGTCGCCGCCGCGGCCGCGCCCTGGTTCCTGAGTTCACGGAGCCTGGCGCACGCCCAGGAACTGACAGCAGGGGGGCTCTGGAAGAATTTCGAGTTCCAGATAAGGATGATAAACAAATATATCTTCCCCGTGGTGTTCTTCGCCGGCGTTTACGCCGTAAGGGCGGCATGGAAAAGAAAGTTAAGTATAAAGCTTTCGCCGAGGGAGAAGGACTCGCTTATACTGATATCCATAGTCGTGGCCATGACGATACTGACCTTCATATTCGCCGGGCAGAGGATGTTCAGGTATCTCGTGTATTTCGTACCTCTCCTGGCGATCGTGGAAAGCATGATACTCCTCAGGCTGGCCAGGCTGAGCCGTCTCGCCCTGGGGGCTTTCCTCGTTATTTCGGTGACGACGGGCGTTTTCAACATGGGGACGCCTAACTTTCTCCTGCCGAAATATATCTATGAGATAACACACGATTATGACGGCCCCATCGAGGGGATAGTCAAGTTCCTGAACGAGAACGCCGGGCCCGGCGATACAGTGAAGATAATCTTCGGGGACCAGCCTCTCATGTTCTATACTGGCCTTAAAATAGACAACTCCTGGGTGTATGACGACGAGCATATGCCCGAGTGGATAGTGTTCAGGCACGGCTGGCACGAGCTTTTGACGAACAGATACTATACCAGGGTCGCGGAGACATACAAAAGGCACGATCTGGACTACCCGGACATCAAATGGGAGAACCGGCCCGGCGACCTTGATTATCACAGGTTCAGCACGGACACCGAAGCTCCCCGTGTAGTCGTGTTCGAGAAAGTTGAAAAAATACAATGAGTGAAAAGACGTTTGGTTCATTTCCTTCGGGAACGCCCCTCAGGGAAAAACCAAACATCTTTACGGCTCAATACTCGATACCCGATACTCTGTACAAGATACCAGATACCCAAAGCGAGTAACCAGAGAAAACCAGATACCCAAAGCGAGCATATTATGCGAATAGGTTTTGACGCCAGGATGATAAGCCACCCGGGGATAGGGAGGTACATAAGCTCCCTTCTGCCGGAGCTCGTAAGGCAGGGCGCGGAGGACGAGTTCGTCGTCTTCGGCGACCCGGCCGGCCTGGTGGACATCGGAGGCGCGCTGAACACGGAAATAGTGGAATGGAAAGCGCCCGTTTATTCGGCATGGGAGCAGTTTCTCGCGCCTTACGGGCGGCGCGGGCTGGACCTTCTGCACGTCCCGCACTTCAACGTGCCCCTCTTATGGAAGGGGCCCATGGTGGTCACCATACACGATCTTATATATCTGCTTTTCCCTGGGGCGGCCCCTTCGCCTCTTGCAAGGCACTACGCCTCTTACATGATACGCGCGGCGCTCTCCAGGTCCGCCCGCGTCATAAGTGTTTCCGGGCACACCAAAAACGATCTTCTGAAGAGGTTCGGTGAAAGTTACGCGCCTAAGATCGAGGTGATACACGAGGCCGCGAGCAAGATCTTCTGCATGGCGGAAGACAAGACCAGGTTCGCGGACGTCCGCACGAGGTACCGCCTGTCGGAGAACATCATCCTTTACGTGGGAAGCGTAAAGCCCCACAAGAACGTGGAAACCCTTCTCGAGGCGTTCGATCTCCTCAAGAAATGGGGCCTGCCGCACCAGCTTGTGATCTGCGGCAGGTGGGATAAGAAAGAGGACCGCCTTAAGGATAAGCTGAAAAAGCGGGATATAAGGTACATAGGAGAAGTACCCACCGATGACCTCGTGGCGCTGTATAACATGGCCGACGTCCTGGTGCACCTGTCACTGTACGAGGGCTTCGGGCTCACGGCGCTGGAGGCCATGAGGTGCGGGACGCCCGTCGTGGTGTCGGATTCATCATCACTTCCCGAGGTGGTGGGTGAGTCAGCTTATGTAGTTTCGCCGCGTAACGTTGAACAGATAGCTGATGTGGTCTACAATATCCTTATAAATCCCGAGTTAAGGGAGGGCATGGTCGAGCGGGGTTTCAAGCGCGTCAAAGAATATTCCTGGGAAAGGACCGCGCTAAAGACGCTGAAGGCATACCGCAGGACGGTGTCAGGGATCGTAAGGGGGGAAGGAAAACCAGGGCATGGACAGGCTTAACATAAGATGGCTCGAAGACGAGCCCAATTTCTATTTCAAATACAAAAGAGAGCTGCTGGAATCCATGATCGAGGGGTCATGCCTGAACGTTGGATGCGGCAGCCACATGATCGAGGGCGCGGTCAACATAAACGAGGGATTGCCGTCCCTGCCTTACGAAGACAACGCGTTCGATACGGTAATATGCTCCGACGTGCTGGAACACCTTAATTACGACAAGGAGGCGCTGGAGGAGCTTTTGAGGGTCGCGCGCAAGAAACTGATAATAACGGTCCCCGCTTACGGCTGGCTGTACGGCAATTATGACCGCCTTCTCAGGCACAAGCGCAGGTACACCGCCCGGGATTTCCCGGGGTTCCGGACCAGATATCTTTTCTGGTTCCTGGTGCCTGTGCTGCTGGCCAGGAAGGTCTTCAGCCTCAAGCACCGGCCCCTGCCGGAGGCGGTGGACAGCCTGTTCTTCAGGCTTTCGAAAGTGCAATTTAATTTCGGGACTACCCTCCTGGCGGTGAAGGACAAAGATGCACGGAATGGATAAATCAAGGATAGCGCTCGTCCACGACTGGCTTACCGGTATGAGGGGCGGGGAAAAGTGCCTCGAGGTCTTCTGCGAACTTTTCCCGAAGGCCACCGTTTTTACGCTTATCCATAAAAAGGGCAGCGTCTCTCCCGTGATAGAAGGCATGGACATAAGGACGTCTTTCCTTCAGAGCATACCGGGGATCGAGAGCCATTACAGGCAGTTCCTTCCTCTTTTCCCCTCCGCCATAGAGAGTTTTGACCTTTCGGATTATGACCTTGTCCTCAGCTCAAGCCATTGCGTCGCCAAGGGGGTAAGGGCCCCGGAGAGCGCTTTGCATATATGTTATTGTTATACCCCCATGAGATACGCGTGGAAGTTCTTCGACGAGTATTTCGCGAAAGAAGGGCCCTTGAAAAGGTGGTTTATCCGGAAGGTTATGTCTCACATGAGGAAGTGGGACACGCGCTCCAATAAAAGCATTGATTATTTTATAGCTATATCGCATAATGTTAAAAATCGCATAAGGGATTTCTACGGGTCTGAGGCCGACGTGATATACCCTCCGGTGGATACCGGAAAAAGCGCCCCCGGGATCAAGGATGAAGGATATTATCTCATAGTCTCGGCCCTTGTGCCCTATAAGAGGGTTGATCTGGCGGTAAAGGCTTTCAGGGAAACGGGTAGGCGGCTTCTGGTAATAGGCGAGGGAACGGAGCTGGGGAGTCTCAGGGGCTCGTTATATGATCATAAAAGTAATATAGAGTTCCTGGGATGGTTGGATGACGAGAGCCTTGGAAGATATTATGACGGATGCCGTGCGCTTATTTTTCCGGGCGAGGAGGATTTCGGGATAGTGCCCGTGGAAGCCCAGTCGCACGGCAAGCCTGTGATAGCATACGCCGCGGGGGGCGCGCTCGAGACGGTGATACCTATCAATAACAGCAGCGACGGGGAGCAGGGGCCTACCGGCGTCTTTTTTTTCGAGCAGACGCCTTCCGCTCTCAACCGGGCGGTGGATATTTTTGAAGCGTCCGCCGCCGCTTTCAAAGAGGACAGGATAATGGAGAACGCCGCCCGTTTCGGCCGGGACCGTTTCAAGCGGGAAATAGCCGATTACGTCTCGCTCAGGTGGAAAAAGCATGAAGATACGGAATGATTTCAGATTGAGCGTCATACTGATGCTGGGTGATATCCTGGCGATCAACGCGGCGCTCCTTTCCTCGTACTGGCTTCGCTTCAATTCGGGCATCTTTCCTGTTGTTTTCGGGGTTCCGCATATCAGCACTTACCTGCACGTACTGCCTATACTCACGGTCATACTTATATTCCTGATGCGCTCCGATAAACTTTATTCCGTGAGGTCGCGTCTTTCCATAGTGGACGAGTTCTTCACGATAGTCAGGACCACGACCATAGGCATACTTATTTTCATGGCCGCGACATTCCTTTACAGGGAATATTCCTATTCCAGGGCGATGCTGGTCCTGGCGTGGATCTCGCTGGTCATTTTCGTCGGGGGATGGAGATTTTTGGTCAACAGGATAAGGTTCGCGGCAAGGACCAGAAAGGGCAAGACCAGGAACCTTCTGGTCATCGGCGACGGCCCCATGGTAAACCGCCTTATAAAGCATATTGCGCACGACCCGCACTGGGATTATAACGTCAGGGGCGTTGTCCGGGTAGGCAGCTTTAATTACGGCGAGGTCGAGGGCATCCCCACACTGGGCGGGATAGGCGACCTCGCCCATATAATAACCGAGAACGACATCGACGAGGTCATCCTTACGGAAGTAGAGATCCCCCGCGCGGAAATAATGGAGATAATCCTGGAATGCGAGAAGCACATGGTCGAATTCCGGATCATAGCCGATCTTCTCGGGATGGTGACCTCCCGGGTGGATATGAGGACCATAGACGGGGTCCCGCTCCTGGGCCTCAAGGAATCCCCCCTGGGCGAAGGATATAACAGGCTGATAAAGAGGATATTGGACATAGTCCTTTCATCCGCCGCCTTACTGATGCTGTCCCCGGTCTTTCTCATAATAGCCGTCCTGGTCAAGGTCAGCTCGCCGGGCCCTGTCTTCTATTACCAGAAAAGGATAGGCGAGGACGGCAGCCGTTTCGCGATGATAAAGTTCAGGACCATGGTGGATAACGCCGAAAAAGGAGTGGGCAGGGTCTGGGCGAAGAAGGACGATCCCCGCAGGACCGCCGTGGGCGGGTTCCTGAGGAGGTTCAACCTGGATGAGCTGCCGCAGCTTATTAATGCGCTTAAAGGGGAGATGAGCCTGGTGGGGCCCCGGCCCGAGCGCCCCAATTTCGTGGGAAAGTTCAAGGAGAACATACCCAGGTACATGGCCAGGCACAAGATAAAATCGGGGATGACCGGCTGGGCCCAGGTGAACGGGCTGCGAGGCAATACTTCCATAGAGGAAAGGACCAAGTACGATCTGTATTACGTGGAGAACTGGTCGCTCGGGTTCGACCTCAAGATACTTTTTATGTCCATTTTCGCCCTAAAGAACGCTTATTAAGATGAACAGGGACAGGATAATACAGATATGCGACCGCGTCATCGAGGCGTGTTTTTACTGCCTGCTGGTGTTCGTGACTTTCTCCACTTCGCTCGTGGAGATAGCGTCGAGCCTTTTGATATTTTTCTGGATATTAAAAAGGCTGATCCTGAGGGACTTCAAGGCCATAGATTCGGCCCCGGCGAGGATACTTCTCCTGTTCTGGCTGTGGAACGTGCTTTCGTGCGTGAACAGCGACTACTTCAGGGAAAGCTTCCGCGGGGTCTTCAAGGTGGCTGAATACGCCCTCATATTCATGGCGGCCGCCACGGAGATGAGGGGCGGGAAGGTCGTCAAGAGGTCCATTTACGTGATGGTGGGCGGAGCGCTCCTGTCATGCTTCAATGGTTTCTTCCAGTTCTTCTCGGGCGCGGGGTTCCTGAGGCACAGGCAGCTCATACACCAGGATTACCTGAACAGGATATCCTCATCGTTCGTGCATCCCAACGACTTCGCGGTCTACCTGCTTGTCGTGGCGATAGTGTTCCTGTCGCTGCTCCTGTCGCGTTACAGCAGGCTCAGGACAAGGTTGTACATGGCGGCGATGGTCGCGGTTTCATCTGTGGCGCTCTTTCTCACGAAATCGAGAGGCGCCTGGATCTCCTTTTCCGGTTCTTTCCTGGCGCTCGGCGCCCTGAAGGCGAAACGCCTTATGGCGGTCTTTCTGGTCCTGCTTCTGGTGGTCTTTATAATGCTGCCCTACACCGTCCAGGAGCGCATGTTCCAGCTGACGGACGTCCAGAGCGGGACCACCTGGGAAAGGCTGATGTTATGGAGAGGCGCCATAGACATGATAAAGGCAAGGCCCATCCTCGGATTCGGGGTGAACACCTACAGCAGGAATTTCCCGGATTATAAACCAGACCAGTACTGGGACTCCAGGTATTGCCATAACTGTTATCTGCACATGGCTTCGGAGATAGGGATCGTGGGAGCGCTCCTGTTCCTGACATTCCTGGTCACGGTGCTGATATTCATCCTTCTCGGGATATTCCGGATGAAGGGGAGTATACGCAAAGACCTGGCAAGGGGGCTTCTGGCCGGGCTGGTGGGCTTTTCGATGAACAGCATAGTTGACACGCATCTGTATTCGGTCAATCTTGCCGTCTTCTTCCATCTGCTGCTCGGTCTCTGTTTCGCTTTGAGCAATAATGACGAGGGATCCTGAGATAAAGAACATAGTCCTGATGCGCACGGACCGTATCGGCGAGGTGTTGCTTTCAAGCGCCGCCGTTGACGCTTTAAAGGCCGCTTATCCCGACGCGCGCGTGACGTTCGTCACGTCGGAGTATTCGAGTGACCTTCTCCGGGGCAGGGATGATATAGACGAGGTTCTCACGGTCGACACTTTCAGGAAGAAGGGCTGGCTGAAAGAGGCGTTCTCCCTGGCGGCGGAACTCAGGAAAAGGCGTTTTGACGCGTCCCTGGTCATGAACCCCCACAAGATCCTGCACCTTGCCTGTTTTCTGGCAGGGATCCCCTTAAGGGGCGGCTATGGCAGAAAATGGGGGTTCCTGCTGAACAGGAAGATACCGGACCTGAGGGATAAGGGCGAAAAGCACGAGGTGCGGTATGCCATGGACCTTTTGACCACGCTCGGCGTCGAGAATGCCGAAGCGACACCGCGCCTGGCGGTGAACGGAGAGGCCAGGAGTTCCGCTTTAAGGACCTTGAGGGGAAAGGGGCTGGGTGAGGACGATCCTTATGTGGTCCTCCACCCCGGCTCAAGCAACCAGGCCAAGAGATGGCCGACTGAAAGGTTCGCGGCCCTGGCGGGCCGGATAGCCGGGGAGCTCGGCCGACGAGTCCTGATAATAGGATCGGCTGACGAGAAGGAGCTTGCCGGAAGCGTAAAGGAAGCCGCCGGCGCGGGAGCCTTGGATATCGCCGGTGAGATGACGCTGGCGGAGCTTGCCGCGGCGATCGAGAAGGCGGATCTCTTTATCGGGAACGACGCCGGCCCGATGCACATGGCGGCCGCGCTGGGCGTGCCCGTGATAGCCGTGTTCGGAAGGAACATCCCGGGGGTAGGCCCGTTGAGGTGGGGGCCCTGGGGAGAGGGGGACGTGGTCTTCCACGAGGACCCCGGCTGCGACCCTTGCTACGACACGAAGTGCCCGTATGACTATAAGTGCCTCCGCGCGGTCACGGTCGACGCGGTGTTCGGGGCAGCCAGGAAAATATTAGGATGAAAAAAGTATTAATAGCGAACATATTCGGCATCGGTGACGTCCTTTTCACGACGCCGCTGATACTGAGCCTGAAGAAGGCCCTGCCGGGAGTCTCGGTGGATTATCTCTGCAACGCCAGGACGAAGGACCTGCTTGATTTCGTGCCGGAGGTGGACGATATCCATGTCTATGAAAAGGACGACATATCGAGAGCATGGGAACGTTCGAAAAAGCAGTGCCTGGCCGATCTGTTCCGGTTCTTTTCAGCGATAAGGCGTAAACGTTACGACGCGGTGTTCGATCTCACTTTCTCGCGGAAGTTCGGGTTTCTTTTCGCGCTGGCCGGCATCAGGCGCCGGGTAGGATTCGACTATAAGAAGAGAGGCGCTTTTCTTACCGACAGGATACCGTTAAAAGGGTTCGAAAACCGCCATGTCATCGAGCATTATCTTGAACTTCCCGGCAAGCTTGGATTGCCGTCCGCGGGAAAGGAAATGCGGCTTGTGCCCGACCGGACCACTCTGGAGCGGATGAGGGAATACGCGAGGGGCAGGGCATCTCAAGGCGGCGGGCTCGTCGCGGTCATCCCGGGCGGCGGGGCCAGCTGGGGGGCCCATGCCCGGCGTAAACGCTGGAAGGGCGAAGGTTTCTCGCGCCTTGCCGATAAGCTTTCCCGGGAAGGTTTTTCCGTGGGGGTTATCGGGGATCCGTCGGAAAAAGCGTTATGTTCGCGGGTGGCCTCCGGCATGGAGATGAGCCCCGCCTTTGTCGAGAACGGCCTGTCCCTGAAGGATTACATAGCTCTTCTGGCCGGCTGCGATCTTGTGGTATGCAACGACGGCGGCCCCCTGCATATCGCGGTAGCGCTCGGGGTAAAGAGCGTTTCCGTTTTTGGGCCGGTGGACGAGAAGGTGTACGGCCCTTACCCGCCCTCGGACAGGCATAAGGTGGTAAAAAGCGATATCCCGTGCAGGCCGTGTTACGGGAGGTTCAAACTGCCCGATTGCGAAAATGATATGGAATGCCTTGACGGCATAGATGCAAACAGCGTGTTCAAGGCGTGCGCGGAGCTTCTTAACGGAACAGGAGGAAAGAATGTACGTACCGGCCCTTAACAAGGTATTCAAGTCCATGCAGAAAAGGCATCCGGGGGCCTTGATGTACCGCCCTTCAAAGATATCGATAGAAACGGGGAACATCTGCAACCTTTTCTGCCCGCTTTGCCCGACCAACGACGAGGAGCAGAAACACGTGCCGAAGGGCCTGATGTCGATAGAGGATTTCAGGACGATCTTTGACAAGATAAGGCCCTTCGTGAAGACGCTCGACCTTTTCAGCTGGGGAGAGCCTTTTCTTAACAAGGATATCGGCAGGATGATAGCGTACGCGAAGGAAAGGAAGCCGGCTGTCCGCATATTCGTGGACTCGAACCTTAACGTGCTCAGCGAAGAGCATGTGGATTCCGTGGTCAGGAACGGCCTGGACGTTCTGAAGGTCTCCTGCGACGGCGTTACGCAGAGAGTTTACGAAAAATACAGGGCGGGAGGGGACTTGAAACGCGTGATGGAGAATATCAGCAGGCTTATGAGCAAGAAGAAAGAGCTGGGAAGTGAAAGGCCGAGGATCATATGGAAGTATCTTGTCTTCAAACATAACCAGTCGGAGGTGGAGAAGGCGAGGGAAAAGGCCCTTGGCATGGGCCTGGAGTTCGAGGACAGCGGAATGCGCGTCGATTGCGGCAAAGAGATCTTTGAGAGCGTGGAGAAGTCCGTCGAGAGGGACAGGCAGTGGATACCGGACGATGAGCGCTATAACAATTACCGGGACCTCAGCGGGGGCAAGACATCCTGCGAAAAACCGTGGAAGACGCTGACCGTTAACTGGAACGGGGAGGTCCTCCCCTGCGGGGCGGTTTATGACTGCGGCAGTTACAGTTTCGGGAACCTTTTAAAACAAAGTTTCAGCGAGGTCTGGAACGGGGAGAAGTTCGTGCGAGCCAGGAAGATAATATCCGGTAAGGAAGGCTCCGACCCCGGGATCATATGCTCGATATGCAAGGATAACGGATACCAGTTCTTCTGATAGAAAGGCAGCTATGGCGGAAAAGATACCGGTAAGCGTGGTCGTGATAACCAAAAATGAAGAGGACAATATCGAGGAGTGCCTTCAAAGCGCCTCGTGGGCGGACGAAATAATCGTCGTTGACGACGAAAGTACGGACGCCACGCGGGAGATCGCCGGAAGGTTCACGGACAGGATATTCCAGAGGAAGATGGACAACGAGGGAAGGCACAGGAACTGGGCCTATTCCCAGGCCTCCAACGAATGGGTGCTGAGCATTGACGCGGACGAGCGGGTCACGGACGAGCTCAGGGAGGAGATAGCCGCTCTTTTGAGCGGCAGGCCGGAGTTCAAAGCCTACGCCATACCCAGGAGGAATTTCATAGGAGACCACTGGCTGAAGTACGGCGGAGAGTACCCGGCCCCGCAGACAAGGCTGTTCCTGAAGAACGAGTTCAAGTATGAGGAGGCCGAGGTCCATCCCAGGGCCTTTATGCAGGGGGATACCGGGTTCCTCAAGGGCGACCTAATACATTATTCGCACAGGGATATCGCGGATTACCTGAGAAGCCTGAACAGCCACACGACGCTTGAAGCCAGGAAGTGGTACACCAGCGGCAGGAAGATGAGCATGGGGCACGCTCTCTGGCGCGCGTTCGACAGGTGTTTTTACAGGAGGCTTTTGCGAAAGAAGGCATACAAGGACGGTATTTACGGCCTTACGGTGGCCTTTTTCAGCGGGTTCTACCAGATCGCGAGCTACCTGAAGTACCGCGAGCTCATGCTGAACGAAGGCGAGATGAAGGGGGAATAAGGGATAGTATCGGGTAT
>Ga0272441_10014818_pt1 | contig 10986 bp, 4 predicted proteins | sample SSMProp6N_FD_193582 | JGI IMG/M metagenome (GOLD analysis project Ga0272441, IMG submission 193582) | Marine sediment archaeal communities from Little Sippewissett salt marsh, Falmouth, MA, United States - SSM-Prop-6N | ecosystem: Environmental > Aquatic > Marine > Wetlands > Sediment ...
AATTTCGGACAACACCGCCAGCGGCAACCACTATGGTATCCGCCTCGAATCTTCCAGCGACAATATAATCTCGGGCAACATCGCCACCGATAACACCCACCACGGCATCTGCCTCAATTTCTCCAGCGACAACAATACACTCACGAGCAACACAGTCACCGGGAACTACAATGGCATCGGCCTCGGATTCTCCAGTGGCAACACCATTGAGAGCAATACCGCCACCGGTAACAATGACGATGGCATCCACCTCGAGTCCTCCAGCGGCAATACGATCTCAGGCAACATCCTCATGGGCAACACTGGCTCTGGCATATACTTCCGTTATTCCTCCAGCAACGCGCTCACAAACAACACAGCCAGCGACAACAACTGGGACGGCATCGAACTCTCTTCCTCCAGCGACAACAACACCATCACAGGCAACACCGCCACCGACAACAACGACGACGGCATCTACCTCGAGTCTTCCAGCAACAACAACACCATCACTGGCAACACCGCCACCGACAACAACTGGAACGGCATCTACTTCGAGTCCTCCAGCGACAACACGCTCACAAACAACACCGCCACCGGCAACAACGACGACGGCATCCATCTTGAGTCCTCCAGCGACAACACGCTCACAAACAACACCGCCACTGGCAACAAAGTCTATGGCATCCGGCTTCAATCCTCCAGCGACAACAACATCGTCACAGGCAACACCGCATCCGACAACAACGACCGTGGGATCTACCTCAGTTACTCTAGCAACAATACCGTCGAGGGCAACACAGTCACCGACAACAGCGACCGCGGAATCCACCTTGATCACTCTAGCAGCAATATCATAGAGGGCAACACCGTTGCAATGAACTCGAATGGAATAGACCTTGGTCATTCCAAAAACAACACAATCACTGATAACAATGCCTCCAACAACTGTGCCATCGGAATCGTCATCTGGACCTCTAACGGTAACACCATTGAGAACAACACCGCCATCGGAAACAGCTTGTACGGTATCGGTCTATATCACTCTTCCAGTGGCAACATAATCTCGAACAACAAAATCACCGACAACGCCAACTACGGCATATACTTCGATCACTCTAGCGGCAACACAATCTATCTCAACAACTTCATAAACAACACCCAGAACGCCTATTCGCAATCATCTGGCAATCACTGGAACTCCACCGAAACCCTCGCCCCCTACAACAATTACGTCGGAAACCGCTGGTCCGACTACACCGGCTGGGACTGCGACGGCGACGGAATCGGCGATATGCCCTACGAGATTCCGGGTGGATCAGAGAAGGATTACTATCCACTCACGAATAGCACCGGCACAAGAACCCTCACCGTCTGTGCCTCAGGCTGCAACTTTACGTCGATCCAGGATGCGATCGATGCCGCCTGTCCGGGTGACACTATCGAGGTGCAGAGCGGAACCTACTACGAGAACGTGGTGGTCGACAAGCAGCTCACGCTGACCGGCGTGGGCGACCCTGTGGTGGACGCGGACGGCTCGGGATCTGCTATCACAATAAATGCGGACGGGTGCACCCTCGAAGGGTTCGTAGCGAAGAACGGAGCCGATCGTGGAATCAAAGTAACTTCGAACAACAACACGCTCACGGGCAACACCGCCACCGGCAACAAAGGCGGCGCCGGCATCTTCCTCACTTCATCCAGCAGCAATACGCTCTCGGGCAACATCGCCAAAGGCAACACCTGGGCAGGTATCGGCCTCGGTTCCTCCAGCAACAACGTCCTTACAAACAATACTGCCACCGGCAACCAAGCCGGCACTGGCATCGTCCTCGGTTCCTCCAGCGGCAACACGCTTTCGGGCAACAACGTCACAGGCAACACCCACTACGGCATCCGACTCGAATCGTCCAGTGGCAACACCATCTCAAACAACACCGCCAATGACAACGGTAAATACGGCATCCTCCTCAATTCTTCCAGCGACAACACAATCGAGAGCAACACTGCCAGTGACAACGATGAACGCGGGATCCACTTCGAGTCCTCCAGCGACAACACGCTCACAAACAACACCGCCACCGGCAACAACTACGGCATCTACCTCTATTCCTCCAGCGACAACAATACAATCTCTGGCAATACAGCCATCACCAACGCAGACTATGGCATCCGACTCCAATCCTCCAACAGTAACATAATCTACCAGAACACCTTCGACAATACCGACAACTCCTGGTCCAACTCAGCCAACACCTGGAACTCGCCCACCGAGATCGAGTACGAGGGCAACACCACTTATGTCGGCAACCACTGGTCCGACTACAGTGGCCGGGACTGCGACGGCGACGGGATTGGCGACGTGCCCTACGAGATTCCAGGCGGATCGGAGCAGGACCAATACCCACTGACGGACAATTTCGGCACGATCATCACCGTCTGCGCCTCGGGCTGCGACTTTACGTCGATCCAGGATGCGATCGATGCCGCCTGTCCCAATGACACGATTGAGGTTCAGAGCGGGACATACTACGAGAACGTGGTTGTGAACAAGACCCTCAAGCTCATCGGCATTGACACCGGAGGCGGAAAGCCGGTGGTGGACGCGAGCGACGTCGGGAGTCCGATCAAGATAACTGCGGATGGGTGCACGGTCGAGGGGTTTGAATTGAGGGATTCTGGCTGTTGCTACCCGTCTAATACCCAGGCAGGAATCTTACTGAGGTCAAGTAATAACGTAATTAGAGATAATCTCATCCACGATAATGAGCACGGTATTCAGATTCATGGATACTATAATTATAATAAAATTAAGTATAATGAACTGTGCAATAACGACGACGACGGCATCGAACTTTGGCGTCCTTGGGGAACTCCACCACAACCACAACCCAAAGGTTACATTGTTTCAGGCAACTACTTCCACGGTAATGACGGCGGCATGGAGATGGATGTTAAAGACTCAAATATTGAGGACAATATATTAGAGGAAAACGACCAATACGGGATCTGGTTTTCCTATTCAGCTAACAACACGATCTCTGGCAATACTGTTAGAGGTAGCACGAAGGGCATTAATCTCTCATCCTCCAGCGACAACACTATCTCAGGCAACACCGCCACTGGGAACACCTGCGACGGCATCTCCCTCTATTCCTCCAGCGACAACAACACGCTCACAGACAACACCGCCACTGGCAACGACTGTGGGATCTACTTTGATCACTCTGATAACAACACGCTCACAAACAACACCGCCAGCTACAACGGTAACGATGGCGCCCATCTAGAATCCTCCAGCAATAACACAATCTTGAACAATATCGTCACCAACAACGACCAAGATGGCATCTGGCTATCGTCCTCAAGCAACAATAACATAATCACGAATAATGAAGCGAGCTACAACAAGGACGATGGAATAATCCTCGTATCCTCCAGCTACAATACGATTTTGGATAACGAAGCAGTTGGCAATACCGACGATGGTATCTACCTTGATTCCTCCAGCGACAACACCATCACCGACAATACCGTCAGTTTCAATAAGAACAATGGAAATAGTAAGGCTGGTGGCATCCACATCTTATCCTCGAGCAACAACATAATTACGGGCAACACCGCCACCAACAACAGTGTCGACGGCATCGTCCTCGATAATTCCTGCGACAACACACTCACGAGCAACACAGCCGCTGACAACAGCGCTAGTGGCGTCTACCTCAAGTCCTCCAGCGACAACAACACCTTCACAGATAACACCTTCACACACAACGCATTAGACGGCATCCGCCTCTATTCATCCAGCGACAACACGCTCACAAACAACACAGCCACCGACAACACCTACCGCGGCATCGATCTCTATTCCTCCAGCGACAACATCATATACCTGAACACCTTCAACAACGCCAACAACTCCAGGTCTGATTCCTCCAACACCTGGAACTCCACAGAAATGAAAACCTACCGGTATAACGGCAAGATATTCACCAACTACACCGGCAATCGCTGGTCCGACTACAACGGAACCGACGACAACGATGACGGTATTGGTGACGTGCCCTACGATATTCTGGGCGATGGTGGGGAGCAGGACAACTATCCAATTTACAACATCGATATCCTCGAATCCTGCCTGGAGGTCAGCAAGATCGCCAACAGGTCCACCGCCAAGAACGGTGATCAGATCAACTACACCATCTGGGTAAACAACACCGGCGACTTCAACATCACCAACGTCATGGCCTACGACGACCTGACCGATCACTCAGAAGACATAGGGATTCTGGGGCCGGGAATGGGCCACGTCTTTTACACCACCTACAACGTCACTAACGAGACCTCAGATCCTCTGGTGAACAACGTTACAGCGAACGGTACCGATTCTCAGGACAACAACGTAACCGGACGCGACAGTGCCACTGTGACGATTCTCATCGATCCGCTAGCCATAACGAAAACTGCCTCGAAAAAGGAAGTCAAGCGTGGCGAAACGGTAACTTACGTCATCGAGATCTGGAACACTGGGGCGCCGAATGGACCCAACGCAACCGATATCGTGGTGGAAGACGTCTTCAATAGGCCAGTCGAGATCATATCGGCCTCGCCACCGCCCGACGACGACGGTCTCTGGCGTTTCGAGAAGATCGAACCGGGACGTGAAAACGGCGAGAACATAACCCTGGTGGTGAAGGTTCCAGACGATCAAGATCTAGAGTTCTGGATGGAATCCGGAGTCCGTGGTGAGGGATTCGTCAACGTTGCAGACGACTACTCGACCACGCTCCAGCCCTACAGCCTCAAAAATCACGTCAAGGCCAGCTTCTACAACAGCACTTCAGGACAAAGAGAAGAGGTCTTCGACTCTGAGACGGTCACGGTCCTTGGCGAGCCCGGCACCGAACTGAGCACCAAAGAGCACGGAAGCGGAACCTACGATGGCGAAGAGCTGTTGCATCTGAGGACAAAGAACGATTCCATATCCATGGAAAAGGACGTCTCTGCTACCTACAAGCCCACGACCTTGGGCCTGTACCGGAACAGGTCTATCACTTACTCATCCAGATGGACCGAGTCGGCCGAAGCGAAGAACAGGATCACCGGAACGTCCATGAGCGAGTCCTATCGCTATGCAACCTCGATCGATCGCGAGAGCCGGATGAAACTTGACAAGAACGAGTCTGTAATGGCGGTTGAATCCGAGTTCGAAGGAATGGGCCACTTCGGATTCCTCAAAAAGTCTGATCCAAAGGCAGGGGCTCAAAGCACGTCCACCTTTGAAGCTCGGGAAGACTACATCGGAAGCTTTAGGGTTATTGAGAATGCAGACGAATATGGCACTAGTGTAAGCTACAACAAGTCTACTATCGGTAAAGGGCTTGTGACCGCTGACAAGAGGCTTGGTGAAACACAGAGAACTTACGAGTCAGGAACTGGCAATTACAGATCTGACGAAGACATAAGGACCGGCTACATGGCAAAAGACATCGTTTTGAAACATAAGCCGGTTAACCAGAGCCTGACTGAGGATGTATCGATAAATCAGTCCATGAAGTGGAAAGAGGGCGTTTGGTCCAAGAACCCGAAAATCAGTTTCATCGGCGAAGAGTATTCCGGGGCGGATCGGTTGGACAAAGAGACCGTGGTCAAAGGACTAAACGAGATGAGCACTGAGGCTGAGTTTTCTGGCGATGCCAGGTACAGAATGATCCTTTTCGAAAAGTCTGAAAACGACTCTAAGAACCACCCACCAGATCCAGTGATAGAGATGGATGATCGGTATTCCGGAGAGTACGACCTTACGCGAAGAGTTCTCTTAAAGGGGGTTCCCACCTACAACCGACCTCACCTGACCGTGACGAAGAACCTCGTCGGCGTCGATCGAGTTTTGGCTGAACCCAAAGAGGTGACCTTTGTGGGCGAGGATGTGGAAAATTGGATCCAAGTTGCAACTTATAACATCTCTGTTGAGAACGACGGGGACCGTGCCTTGGGTCCGATCCAGGTCAAAGACCTGTTCCCGCAAGGGACACATTTCATAAACTCTTCGATGAGGCCTTCAGAGAAGAGCGAAGAGAGTGTGACGTGGACATTAACTTATATTTCCATAGGTGACGTCTTCGACATAGTCCTCAGGCTCGACGTAACCGCCTACTTTGAAGACGATACAAAGCTTCCTTCTGACGCGCTCCTAAACCGGGTGGCTGCGAGGGGTGGCTACGACGGCAAGTGGGTTGAGGCCAGTAACTTCACGACGGTCGAGGTGAACTGGCTCAGATGCTGTCAATCAGACGTTGAAGGCGTCGTCAAGGTCACAAAAACTGCCGAAAAGCTCGAAAACACCACAAACAAGGTCAGGTATTTCTTGACGATCCAAAACATGGTCAACGAGACTTGGTCTCTTCGAATAGAAGACGAGCTACCGTCGGGAATGAAGCTCATAAACTCGTCGGTTCCCTTCGCGTCTTACGAGGGCGATCTTGTCACATGGAATTTGATCGACCTTGGGCCTTTCGAGAACAAACCAATAGTTTACGATGTCGAGGCGTTGACAAGCGGCAGGTTTGTGAACGGTGTCCGGGTCGAGATATTCTCGGCTGAAGGATCTGTTGCTCAACCGATCTATGCCAGTTCCGCGATAGATGTAGTAGAGTTCGAGGGTGAACGGGATCTTCCAGGATGGCAGCCTCCCGACTGGGACTTTGCGATAGATCCTGCCTACTCTTCTGACAGAGCTTGCGATGCCATATGTGGCCTGTGAACGGGGGGAGGGGGACAATCTGTCGGGTTCTAGGTCGGGTACTGAACGTGGCGAAACGAGAGGAAAACGCGTTGGATGTGAGGTTTCCGCGCGGCAATGAACAAAAAAAGTTATGTGGGTACAGGCGGCGGGATCGGTGCTGGGGATTAAGGTTGGCACCCTTGGGAAAAGGATATAACCTACAGGGAGGGCAGGAGGCTGATCGTGTTCTATATTTTCTGGGATGGCTCTTTTCTTTGATCTAGAGCCAGGTGGGAAATAACATAGTATATATAACGTCAATATCATGTGCGTCAAAATTTTCTTTAAACCAGGCAGTCAGGGAAGATGAAAAGGCACTTTGAGGATGCCCCCTGCCACGAGGATCACCACTATGATTGTGTAGAATATCGAGACCTGAAAGTCCCTTAAAAGATCCTTTTTCGAATGCCAGTTTCCCTCACGTCCTTTTTCTGAAAGGACATCAGACGCGCCCCTATGGAGCAATATCAAGCCAAAAATGTTAGTGATCCAGTATCCGATCACCAAGGCTGGAAAGAACAGATCTTTGGAGATGTAAGCTGCAAGATAAGCGAAAGCGTAAGCTATCGGGAGATTTATGAAAGCGTCGTTCCACCATGATAGTGGCGAGAGCAGGTAGCCCAAAGTCGCTAGAACTCCTCCTTTCGCCTTTCTCTTAACCGTATCTCTCTTGTACATTCTGGCAGTTCTCCTTTTCACTTTCCTGAACGGTATGTTTGCGTTCTGTTTGTGATACTTAAGTTATGTATCAGATCCATATATATTAATTTAAGACCATATATTATGGAATACTCCCTAATATCGTGATTGATGCGATAAAATATTTAAGGCTAGCTGGAATATATATTCATCGCATGTCAAAGAGCTTCGCCCTACTTAGACGTTTTGCCACCTTCATATCCCTCGTCCTATTGGCAGCAGTTCTCTGGATTGTCAATCAATCATTTCCCAACATCGATCTGCAAAAAGCGTTCTACACCGCGGTCGCCCTGGCAATCGTTCACCTGGTCTTCAAACACCTCTTTGAAGATCTGGTGATAAAGAGGATAAAAGCGTCCAAGGCCAGGTACTCGTTCAAAAAGACGGTCTCGATCCTTTATCTTGTGTTCCTGGTCGCGGTGGTGATCAACATCTGGGTGGATAGCACCCAAAACCTCCTCGTATCTTACGGGATCATAGCAGCAGGACTTGCCGTCTCCCTCCAGGACCTGTTCAAGAACTTCGTTGGAGGAATAATCATCTTCGTCACCGGGATCTATCGCGTTGGGGACCGGATCGAGATCAATTCCAAGCGAGGAGATGTGATCGACATAGACATCCTCTACACCACCCTAATGGAGATGGGCGAGTGGATGTCAGGCGACCAGGCAACTGGGAGACTGATCGTAATCCCCAATGGGTTCATCTTGTCGGGCCACGTAAGCAACTACACCAAGGATCATGACTTCCTCTGGGACGACATAAGCATCCCGATCACCTATGACAGCGACTGGAAAGAGGCGGTGAACAAGATCCTGGCCGTGGTGAGGAAGGAGACCGACAAAGTAGCAGAGGGGGCCGCGCAGAACCTATCGAAGTTAGAAGAAAAGTATTACCTTCCAAGAAGGGTCGTAGAACCTGCCGTATTCATCACCCTCACAGACAACTGGATAAACTTCAACGTGAGGTACATAACCGTCGTCCGAGATCGAAGGATGATGAGAAACCGGCTCAGCAGGCTGATCTTGGAGATGATAGAAAACTCTGATGACATTAAGCTTGCCTCAACCACCATAGACATAGTAGGATTTCCAGAGGCGAATCTAAAGGAGTCAGCAACATATCCATCTGCCCTTTGAGGTGACGAGATTGGCCCAGATATTCAAGATAAGGACGAAAAAGGGCGGTCTTCCGCCTGGAACTTTGATCCACGTAGGCGAAAGCAAGGTCGAGGAGGTGAAAATCACCGTCCTCGATTACGACATCGATCAGTACAGAGAGTTCGAGGTCGAAGACATAGATCAATGCATTCCCCTGAAAGATACGCTCTCAATCACCTGGATAGACCTAGTGGGCGTTCACCGGTTGGACATAATCGAGAAGATCGGAAGCTGTTTTGGTATACACCCCCTCGTCTTGGAAGACATCGTACATACCGAACAGCGACCCAAGATGGAGGACTTCGAGGATTACGTCTTCATCGTGCTGAAGATGCTCAGCACCGAGGAAAATGAGGACGGTGAAGATGGCGAGGATATAAGGTCTGAGCAGGTCAGCCTGATCGTGGGGAAGTGTTTTGTCATATCCTTCCAGGAGACAAAAGGCGACGTCTTTGATCCTGTGAGAGACCGGATCCGAAAGTCCAAAGGCAAAATCAGGGGAAAGGGTGCTGACTATCTAGCCTACGCTCTGATCGACGCCATCGTCGATCATTACTTCTTCGTACTGGAAGACGTGGGCGAAGATCTAGAGATCCTGGAAGAAGAGCTGATGAACGATCCCACTACCGAGACCTCTCAGCGGATTCACGAGCTGAAACGGGACATGATATTCCTGCGAAAATCTGTCTGGCCTTTGAGGGAAGTTATAAGTGCCCTTGTCAGAGGCGAGTCCCAGCTGTTCGAAGAGTCTACGGGCATCTATCTTCGTGACGTCTACGATCACACAATCCAGGTGATAGACACGGTCGAGACTTTCAGAGATATGCTCTCAGGGATGCTTGACATATATTTGTCTTCTATCAGCAACAAGATGAACGAGGTCATGAAGGTCTTGACCATCATCGCCACCATATTCATACCCTTGACATTGGTTGCGGGGATTTATGGCATGAACTTCGATTATATGCCAGAGCTTCATTGGCATTGGAGTTATCCGGCCGTGATGATTTTCATGTTCATTATGGGCGCATTGATGGCAATGTACTTCAGGAAGAAAAGATGGCTTTAGGAGGAACTCAGGGCTAATCCCCACACACATTTCGCAAGCGTCTGTAGGTAGAGGTGAACGCCATAGTTCTCAGAATGATCGAGATGATCCTCCCCGAAAAGGAGAAAGAGCGCCTCGAAAAGGTGCTGACCAACAACAGTCTCCCCGTTCTTGGGGTCTGGATACAGCCGATGCTGGGAATATGGGAGCGCCCCGTCGCAGGTATTTGGAAAAAGAGCTTCGATGAAGATCAGATCCTGGTGAAGGTTTTGGTCTCTACCGAGTACTCAGAGTCTGTGATAGACCATTTAGAGAAGGGATTTCACAGGACCGAAGGCTGCAGGATGGTGGTCCTCCCTGTGGCAGCCTCCTTGCCAAGGCTAGAGGTGGAAGAAGAAAAGACAGAACTGTCTGATGAAGAGAAAAAGGCAAAGAGCAAGCGGATCAGCAGAGAAGAGCTTTATTCAGACATCGCTTACACGACTCGCCTGTCCAGGATCTACGTTTTCATGGTAATCCTCTCATCGATAGTTGCTGCTATCGGCGTTTTGAGAGATAACGTGGCAGTCATTATTGGGGCGATGGTGATAGCGCCGCTTCTTGGTCCGAACGTCTCTTTCTCCCTTGCCACAATACTGGGCGATGCAAAACTTGCAAGAAGCGCACTGAAGGCAAATTTCGTTGGGATCTTCACTGCGATAGTCATATCCTTCGCCTTGGGCGCGGCACTTCCGGTCAATCCCGAAACTCCAGAGATCGCGTCTCGTACCGTGGTGGGTCTTGGCGAAGTGGCCCTGGCACTTGCTTCGGGAAGCGCAGGGGCTCTTGCTTTCACCACCGGCGTTTCTGCGACCCTTATTGGGGTGATGGTAGCAGTGGCGCTTCTTCCGCCCCTGGTCACTTTTGGCCTTCTCATGGGTTCAGGCCACGAGACTCTCGCCTGGGGCGCGATGCTACTTTTCGTCACGAACTTCATCTGCGTGAACCTCTCTGGAGTTGCCACCTTCCTTGCTCAGGGCATAAGGCCCTTGGGCTGGCTTGAGGCAAAGAAGGCGAAGAGGACGTCGATGGTGGCGATATTTCTTTGGATCGTTATGCTCGCAGTCCTCGTCATCATAATACTCAGGTGGGGCGCCGTCTAAGGCAAGAAAAATGTATATGGGACCGTTCGCAACTGCTTTCAAGAGATTCTTTATAGACTCTCTGCAGAAGATCCCACCCATCTTGTTCCGGGTCCGCGTTCAAGGAGATCGGTGCCATGACTGAGACGGTTACAGATCAGATGATTCGAGATCCAAAAGGCTCTGGAAAGCTCG
>Ga0272441_10014820_pt1 | contig 10986 bp, 9 predicted proteins | sample SSMProp6N_FD_193582 | JGI IMG/M metagenome (GOLD analysis project Ga0272441, IMG submission 193582) | Marine sediment archaeal communities from Little Sippewissett salt marsh, Falmouth, MA, United States - SSM-Prop-6N | ecosystem: Environmental > Aquatic > Marine > Wetlands > Sediment ...
TGATGAAATATGAATTGTCCCAGGCCCAGTATCGGGACTTCCTAAATACCCTGACCAGGGCTCAGCAGACAAACCGTGTGCTGGAGATCGGAACGGTCAACGATTACGCCATGAGCGATCTCGCGACAGTGACCTACAGGGGTGTGATCCGTCTGCCGTCTTCGCTTAAGGGCGGTTCATATCCGGAGGAATTCGGGTGCGATTATGCGGCTAACGGTTCTGCGGGTGATGAAGTCTTTGACCAGTCGGATGACGGGGAATGGATTGCGGCGGGCAAATTGACCTGGATGGATGTGATGGCATACGGGGACTGGGCCGGCTTAAGACCGATGACCGAGCTGGAATTTGAGAAAGCGGCGCGCGGGCCTTTGGCTCAGGTTTACGGGGAGTATGCCTGGGGAACGACCACGATCACGGATGCCGTGGCTTCCGGAGAATCCCTGGATTATTCGGGACTGGATATTGAGATGGCTCCGAACACAGGGCATGGTTTGTGTAATTATGATTCAGATTCTTCTGATGAACCGAGCGGGCCCATGCGGGTGGGGTTTGCGGCCACATCCACAACAGACCGGACCGGGGCCGGGGCCGGATATTACGGGGTTATGGATTTGAGCGGCAATGTTTATGAGTATACGGTAACGGTAGGGGTTTCAGCCGGCCGGAGCTTTGAAGGATCACATGGGGACGGGATTTTAACAACCACGGCAAGTTATGAAGGCAACGCCACGAACACGGACTGGCCCGGGATCAGCGCCACGACTTCACAGGGCGTGACTGGCGGTACGGGTAACGGGATACGCGGCGGTGCCTGGGATGGGGACACCGTTTTTCAAATATCGGATCGATTTTTCGCGGCTGCCGGCACAGTTGCCAGGTCTTCCAGTTACGGCGGGCGGCTGGCGCGCACGGATGCCACGTGGTGGAAATTCTGGTCGTACCGGATGGAAATTACGATCGACAGCACTTACGTGGACTCTGATCTCACGGACTTTCCTCTTTTGCTGGAGATCACCGATTCCGAGCTGACTTTTGCGCACACGAAGACTGACGGAAGCGACCTGCGGTTCACGGATGCCGACGGCAATTTATTAAAATATGAAGTTGCGGAGTGGGATACGTCGGGGTCCACGGGAGAGGTCTGGGTCGGGGTGCCTGAGATCGATTCCAGCGACGGGGCTACGATTTATATGTATTATGGAAACACCTCGGCATCGGCCGGGCAGGATCCCGCGGGCCTTTGGGGGGACGCCGGCGCTGTCGCCGTCTGGCATATGTCAGAAGGGACAGGGGATTCGGTGGGGGATTCTCTCGGCGATAATGACGGGACCAGGACGAATGCTTCATGGACGGCTTCCGGGCAGACCGGCAATGCCATGGATTTTGACGGCACCGGGGACGTTATTAGCATTTCAGACAGCACGTCACTGGATTTTTCATCAGGGGATTTTTCTATCTGCGCGTGGACTTATCCGGAAGATGAAGCGCCCGCTGGCAATGAATATATGATTGGGCAGTATGATTACGGGGCCAATAAGAGATCTATTGCTCTTCAAAGAATGTCGACAAGCGGAAATTTTGCCTTTTTAATAGATGATGACGGGACCAGTGGCGTAGAGTGTGTTTTCGATGATATTGTCGCGCTTCCGTACAACACATGGCAGCATATTGCCGCCACCTTCAGCGATTCAGGGAATACCATGTACGCGTATAGAAACGGGAGTAGTATTACTTCTGATACTTGTAGTACAAATCCTTATAGTACCGATGCATACTGGGGCATTGGTTCGGCTTTTGATACTTATCCTACCACTGGAGCTGAGTTTGACGGCGTGCTGGATGATGTCATGATTTTTAATCGGGCTCTTGACGCGGATGAGATCAAGTTCATGTATTATAATCAGAACGAATCGGGTAATGAAGTCAGCTTTGGAAGCGAGGAGACAAACTTTCCGTAAAAAAAAAGGTGACGGACACTTTTTTGTTAAAAAACGTAATGAAAAAAGTGTCCGTCACCTTTTTTACCGCATTTCCCGCCGGGTCGGGGATGCGATCGGCGCCTACTCCATGATCGAAGACGGCGACCGGATCGTTGTGGCTATTTCCGGCGGCAAGGACAGTATGGCGCTTTTGGACATGCTTCGCTACCGTCAGCGTTTCGCGCCGGTAAAATATGAACTCCTGGCGGTCTGGATTGACATGGATATCCCGGGATTTCCGCGCGCAGAGTTAACCGCGTTTATGAAAAAGGCAGACGTCCCCTTTATGGTTGAAAAGGGCGATAGTGTCCAGGGCGGCCGATGGGAGGACGTGAACTGTTATCACTGCGCGCAATTGAGGCGTAAGCTCCTTTTTCAGTTGGCGGACCGGCAGGGGTTTAACAAGATCGCGCTGGGGCATCATCTGGATGATCTGGCTGAGACGATCCTGCTGAATATGTTTTACCGGGCCGAGATCGGGGCCATGTGTCCGAAGCAGGAGATGTTTGGCGGCCGGATCACCATCATCCGCCCTTTGGCCTTTGTGCATGAGCAGGAGATTGAGGAGCTTGTGCGGCAGGGGAAAGCCGTGTCTTTTGAAGGCCACGCCTGTCCCAATGACCAGCGGTCCAAACGCGGGCTCTTTAGGGAGATTATTCAGCGCCTGGAACAGGAGAATCCCGGAGTCAAAAAGAATATCCTGAGAAGTCTTTCTAATATTAGAAAAGATTATCTTTTATAGGGCCTTTCTTGAAAACTCGGCGTAATCTGGTAACATAGTAGGGCGTGACCTCCGGGCACGCCGTTTTTTAAATTTTGTAATGAAAAATATCAAATTTCAAATGGCAAACGAATCAAAAAATAAATTAATTTTGATGAAGGCATGATTTGTCATTTTTGGATTCATTTGTCATTTGGATTTTGTCATTTGACATTTAAAAAGGGGGTTATGAGTGCGTCCGGATTGGGATCAGTATTTTATGAAATTGGCTATGCTGGCATCAGAGCGGGCGACATGTCCGCGCGCGCACTGCGGATGCGTCCTGGTGAAAGACAAAAACGTGATTGCTACCGGTTATAACGGTTCTATCCCTGGCGATGAGCATTGTGACGATGTCGGGTGCCTTGTCGTGGATAATCATTGTATCCGCACGAATCATGCGGAGATGAACGCCCTGATGCAGGCGGCCAGGCACGGAAACGCGGTTGACGGAGCCACGGCGTATGTGACCACGATGCCGTGCACGACATGCGCCAAAGCCCTGATCGCGGCCGGGATCAAGCGTGTGGTCGTTTTTTCGGATTTTCATGATACACAGGCCACACAATTTTTTGCTGTTGCGGGTATTTCGATTGACAAGATCGCGAAGCCCTCTCAGGAAATTGTGTTTGATATAGCGAAATATACGTCGATAAAGAAATAGGGATTCGCAGCTCGTCGTTCGTCGTTTGCAGTTCGTGAATATTTTTTTCGAACTGCGAACTGCGAATGACGAACTGCGATTTATGAGTCCCCAGTCCCTAGGAACGGATTATGACTAAAATCTTAATGGCCGATGACGAACTCGATGTCCTTGAGATCATGGCCAGAAAAGTCGCTGAGGCCGGGTTTGAGGTTGTGACGGCCTCAGACGGCCAGGTGGCCTGGGAAAAGATCGTTCTGGAAAAACCGGACGTGGTGATCCTGGATCTGACGATGCCGGGGCTGCACGGATTTGAGGTCCTTCAGCGCCTGCGCAAGAATCCGCCGTTTGAAAAATGGTGTCCGGTGATCATTGTGTCCGCGCATGATGAGCTGTCGAGCATGCGCAAGGGCTTTGAGCTGGAGGCCGAGCATTATCTGCCGAAGCCGTGTCATGTGGAGGAGATCCTGAAGGCGATCACGCTGGTGCTTGGCCTGGCAAAGCAGAGGAAGGAGCGGTCGTAGACCGCGGAATTTTTTTGGGACTCGGGACTCGGGATTCGGACCTCGAACCCCCAGGACCGAGTTCCGAGGACCATAAAGGTTTTTCAAATGCGCTTTCTTATTTATCTGATTCTTGTGTTCATCGGCTTTGTGATCTACGTCCGCTTTGTGGAGAGGCGGACTGTTTTTTTGCCGGCGATCGGCAAAGAGGACGGCACGCCCGAGGACATCGGTTTGACGTATGAAAATATCTTTTTTAAAACGCAGGACGGGCTGCGCCTGCACGGATGGTTTGTTCCTGCGGTTCAAGCGCCCCAACAGGCCGTGACCTGTCTGTTTTTTCACGGCAATGCCGGGAATATCAATAACCGCCTGGAAAAGATCCAGATGCTGTTTGATCTGGGAATGAATGTTTTTATTTTTGATTACCGGGGATATGGGATCAGTCAGGGGTGTCCGTCGGAAAAAGGCATCTATCTGGATGCCATGGCTGCTTTTGATTATCTGACGGGGCGCAGAGATATCCGTCATGACCGCATCCTTGCTTACGGGGCGTCTTTGGGCGGCGCGGCGGCAACGGAGCTGGCGCTGCACCGGCCGGTCAAAGGGCTGGTGCTTCATTCGACCTTTACATCCGCAAAGGATGTCGGGAAAAAGATCCTGCCGTTTGCACCCAGGTTTCTGATCAGGACGGACATGGGTGTGATCGGCAGGGTTCCGCAGATCTCCATTCCGAAATTGATCATCCATTCGCCTCAGGATGAGGTGATCCCCTATGAGATGGGGGAACGTCTTTTCGAGGCGGCAGCCGGGCCGAAAGAGTTTTTGCGTCTGGACGGGGCGCATAACGACAATCATGTCGCATCCTATGACGTTTATATGAAAGGCATGCGGGAGTTTTTGGGAAAGTATTTTTAAACCGCAGTTCGCAGATCGCAGTTCGCAGTTCGAAAAAGATTTTACAAACTGCGAACGACGAACTGCGAATTCCAAGCGCGCCGTTTAACGGAAAAAGCCAATGTCAAACTTCTTAAAGGTTTCCAAAAATCAAATCCTTGACGGCGCCAGGCCGTTTCGTTTAAAAGGCGTCAATCTCGGCGGCTGGCTGATGATGGAGGCGTATTTCATGTACGCGCCGAGCCTTGCCGTGCAGGTCTTTAAAAAAGATTTTGAAAAGCGCCTGGGTCGAAAGGCGCTTCTGGAATTCGAAAGACAGTTTAGCGACAATTTTATTCGTAAAGAGGATTTAAAAAATATTGCCGGGATGGGGTGTAATTGTTTCCGTCTGCCGTTTAATTTTCGCCTGATCGAGAGCGCCCCGTATGAATATGATCTGAACGGGGTCGGGTATCTGGACCGCGCGATCCGCTGGGCTAAGACATGCGGCCTCAAGGTGATCCTGGATCTTCACGCGGCACCGGGCGCGCAGAATCATGACTGGCACAGCGATTCGCTGGGCAAAGCGGACCTGTGGCACTCGCGCGCCAACCAGAAACGCGTCTTTGCTCTCTGGAAATTTTTGGCGGACCGCTACAAGAATGAGACTGCGGTTGCCGGGTATGATCTGCTGAATGAATCGGTGATCGTGGATGCCGGAAAACTGAACAGATTTTATGCCGAACTGATCCGCGAGATCCGTAAAGTGGACAAGAATCATATCCTGTTTGTCGAGGGAAATCACTGGGCCATGGACCTGGACTGTCTGGATGACTTTGACGATGAGAACTGGGCGTACAGCATTCATTTTTATCATCCGATCGAGTTTGTTTTTAATTTTATTCCGCAGTTGCGTTATCCTTTGCGGTCAGATCAAGGGACGTTCGGAAAGGCGAAACTGCGCAGGATGGTTTGTGCGTATAAAAAATTTGCGAAACACCGTCCGGTCTTTGTCGGGGAATTCGGTATCTATTCCCGAAAGGGCCTGTACGGGGATGATCTGTGGCTGGTGGATCTGCTGGACTGCTTTGAGGACGCGGGGTTTCATTGGACCTATTGGACGTACAAAGCGGTCAAACACCATATGTTTCCCGACGGGATGTACAGTTATTTTCCGAATGATCCCTGGGTGCACCGTCAGGGCCCAAAGACAGGATGGGAGACCTACGCGGATCTGTGGCCGGAGAAAAAGAAGAAGATCATCCGGTCCTGGCGGACGGAAAATTTTGATGTGAATGAAAGCGTGTTGAACGTCTTGAAGAAGTATTTTTAATAGAAAATGATGAAAATCACAAGCACAGCCAATCCGAAGATTAAACGCGCGGTAAAACTGAAACACCGCAAGACGCGCGAGGAGACCGGCCTGACGGTCATCGACGGGTTCCGCGAGGTCTCGCGGGCCAGGGAGGCCGGGATTGTTTTTGAGGAATTGTATGTCTGCCCCGGGCTGTTGGAAAAATTCGGCGGGAAGCCGGCCGTTGACACGGTCGCATCCTGGGGTATTGAGACCTGCGAGGTGTCTGTTCCGGTTTTTAAAAAGATCTGTTTCGGTGAGCGAAAGGAGGGGATCGTTGCCGTGGCCCGCGCGAAGGAGTTTCTCCTGGATGCCGCCGTCCTTCCCAAGAATCCGGTAGTGGTTGTCCTGGATAATGTCGAGAAGCCTGGAAATCTGGGCGCGATCCTGCGCAGCTGCGACGGCGCCGGGGTCAATGCGGTTAACGTCGCCGGCACCGGAGCGGATATCTTAAACCCGAACGTGATCCGTGCAAGCACCGGCACGGTCTTTTCGATGAACGTGATGCAGGCCCCGGCCCTTCAGGTCCGGGATTTTTTGAAGGACAATCAGATTGCCATCATCGCGGCGGTCCCGAAGGGACAGCAGGCATATTTTCTCGCGGATCTTAGGGGTCCGGTCGCGTTTATCCTGGGCGCGGAAGATACGGGCTTAAGCGATTTCTGGATAGAGAGCGCGGACGTCCGGATCTCGATCCCCATGCGCGGCAGGGCGGATTCTCTGAACGTCAGTCATGCGGCGGCTGTTTTGGTCTATGAGACCTTGAGGCAGAGGTAGGGCGCGACCCCTCCGGGTGCGCCGGATTCAAAACGGCGCGTCGAGACGCCGTGCTCTACACACCATATATCAATTACCAATTAAAAAATGTCCACAATGCGCTTACAGGTTTTTTTATCCCGCAACGGGGTGTGTTCCCGCCGGGAGGCCATGACGCTGGTCAAGTCGGGTCTGGTCACGGTGAACCGGACGGTGGAGACCGAGCCGTCCTGTCCGGTCGATCCTGCGAAAGATCGGGTCTGTTACAAGGGCAAGGTTGTCGGCGTCAAGGGCTATGATTATGTGATGCTCCATAAACCCAGCGGGTATGTCACGACCAAGTCCGACAGGTTTGCTAAAAAGACCATGGCGGACCTTCTCCCGGAGCAGTTCAGGCACCTGAATCCGGTCGGCCGTCTGGATAAAGAGACAGAGGGGCTCCTGTTGTTGACGAACGACGGCGGTCTGCTGCATGTTCTGACGCATCCGAAGTTTGATGTCGGAAAAAGGTATTTTGTCCGTGTAAAAGGCCATATGGAGGAGGCGGGAAAGACGGCGTTGGAGTCTGGTGTTATCCTGGACGGCAAGAAAACTTCTCCGGCAAAGGTCTCTCGGGTGAAACACGGGAAAAAGGCAACGGATTTCGAGATCGTTATCCATGAGGGATGGAATCGCCAGATCCGCCGGATGTGCGAGGCCGTTGGATTTCCGGTGCGGTATTTAAAACGGATTCAGCACGGGCCGATCAAGCTGGGCGACCTGCAAAAAGGGAAGTGGAGACGGTTGACCAAGAAAGAAATTGAGCTGCTCGCATCATGATTACCATTACCAATCTTTCCAAAAATTTTACCGGGCGCACGCTGTTTCAGGATGTGACGTTAAGCATTTTTCCCGGAGAGAAGATCGGCCTGACGGGCCCCAACGGTTCCGGAAAGTCCACGCTGTTTTCGATCCTTCTGGGCGAGATGGAATCCACCGAAGGCCGTGTCCAGCGGCAGAAGAATCTGCGTATCGGGTATCTTCCACAGGAGGTGCGGTTTCATTCGCAGAGGACGGTGCTGGAAGAGGTCACGTCCGGCGACAGCCGTATCCGCGCGCTTCTGGATGAAAAACATCAGCTCGAGGACGAGGGCCGGGCGGCGGGCACGCGTTACGGCGACGTCCTGCAGGAACTGGAGGTCCTGGGGATCTATGACCTTGAACACAGGGCCGAAAAGGTCCTGTCCGGTCTGGGGTTTGAAGAGCAGGATTTTCACCGCCCGATCCTGGAGCTGAGCGGCGGATGGCAGATGCGCACGCTCCTGGCGAAACTCTTGGTTTATCCCTATGATCTTTTGCTTCTGGACGAGCCGACAAACTATCTGGACCTGAACGCGACGTTGTGGTTGAAGGATTTTTTGGCCGCCTACCAGGGGACGTTCGTGATGATTTCGCATGACCGGATATTTTTAAATGACGTTACCAATTACACGATCATTCTGGAAAACGGGCAGATGGCGAAGGTCAAGGGGAATTATGAGGCCTATGAGGCGCAGAAAGGGGTCGAGCAGAAGCATCTTGAGCGTCGGAAAAAGGTCGTGGACAAGAAGCGCAAACAGCTGGAGCGTTTTACCCGGAGGTTTCATGCCCAGCCGAACCGGGCCGCTGCGGTGCGCAATAAACGCAAGATGATCGAGCGGCTGGATGACATCGAGCTTCAGCAGGATGTCAAAAGCATCAGGGATTTTGAATTTCCCCCGACGCGCGAGAGCGGCTACATGGTCGCGGCGCTGAACGCTGTTTCGAAATCTTACGGCGGGGTCAAGGTTTATGACGGGCTTTGTCTGGATATGACCAAGGGGCAGAAGATCTGTCTGGTGGGTCCCAACGGCGCCGGGAAGTCCACCCTGCTTAAGATGCTGGCCGGTGTTTTGAAGCCGACGAAAGGGGAGATCAAATTTGGGCATAAGGTCAAGTGCGGGTATTTTTCCCAGACGCGTCTGGATGTCCTGAGCCCGAACCGGTCCGTGCTGGATGAGCTGGCCTCTGCGGTCACCGCGTCGGTTGCGGCCGCGCAGATGCGCAGTCTGCTGGGGCTGTTCAATTTTCACGGGGATGACGTGTTCAAGCTCGTCAAGGTCTTGTCCGGCGGAGAAAAGAGCCGCCTGATTCTGGCGAAGCTCTTGATCGACCCGCCGAATTTTATTCTGCTGGATGAGCCTACCACGCACCTCGACCTTGACGGGGTTCAGGCGCTCACCAGGGCCTTCCAAAAATATCAGGGGACGCTGTGTTTTATCAGCCATGATCTGTTTTTTGTGAAGGAGGTCGCCAACCATATCATTGAGGTGGAGGGCGGCCGGATCAGGTCCTATCCCGGGGGTCTGGAGTATTATTTGGAAAAAAAGCGCGGGGGGTTTGCCGCGCCGTCAAAGGCCCAGGAATCCCAGAAATCCGACAAACGGATCCGGCGGGAAAAACCCCGCGCGGAGAATACCAGGGCGCAGCGAGAGCGGGAACAGCACAAGGCGGCGTTGCGGCGTCTGTCGCAGATCAAGAATGAGACCGCCCAATTGCAGAAACAGATCAAGGACCTGGATACGGAGAGTTATGTGAAGGCGCGCGTGCTGTCCAACGCCTACGGGAAAGACAAACAGCTTTTAAAGGAGTACGGGGCCCGGCTGAAGGAGATCCCCGGGCTTCAGCGCCGGCTGGCCGAGCAGATCAGCGCGCTGAATGAAGAGAGAGATTCGATTCAGGGATAAATTGAAATCCGGCAGGGATTTCGTTACAATAAGGACGCTATGAACGCACCTGATATTTTACGCATGTTTTTTGTCTGTTGTCTTGTGTCCGTTGTCTGTGTTTTTTCCGGCTGTTCCACCGTCAAAAAGATTCAGCATATGCCCCGGCTGTTGACGTTGAAGCGTTATTCGGACAGCCAGGACAGGATCGCCGAAGAGGCCCGGGAGCAGAACCGCTTGTTCGACGAGATGGCGGCGGAGATCGAACGGGGGGAGTTTTCCTGCCGGACGGCCCGGCAGGTCCGGCGGCGCTTTAAAGAACCGGTCTTTGCGCGCGAGGTGACGCGGAACGGGCGGACGCTGGAACAGTGGCTGTACCGGCACGTGAAGGATTTCAGCGGGGACAGGGTCTACATGTATTTTGACGAAAAAGGCAGTTTAGTAGATTTGAATTTTGAAGAAGGGCGAAAGACCGGCGACCAATGACAGATTTTTTCGGTCGTTGGTCATGTGTCGTTGGTCGGAAGATATGTCAAAGAAACCGCGCAAAAATAAAATGGATACGCGCAGGGTTGATGCCCCGGGTCAGAAGCCCAAGAAGGAGCGGGACTGGGGTTTCGAGGACATCCTGCGCTCGAAGCGGCGGGGAAGGTAATTTTAGAAAATCCTCTCTGCTCATGGTTGATGGCTGATGGCGGACGATTAAGCCATGAGCTATGAGCCATCAGCTTTTATTGTTATTTTCATGAACAAACGCATCCACACAAAATTAATGGCGATCTACGACGCCATGTTTGCGGCCTTCGGCCCCCAGCACTGGTGGCCGGGGGACACAAAGACCGAGATCATCGTGGGCGCGATCCTGACGCAGAACACCAACTGGGGGAACGTCGAGCGCGCGATTCTCAACCTGAAGCGCGAAGGGATGCTGAATTTCCGCGCTCTGCGCGGCGCAGGGCTCGCTAAGGTCGCCCGCCTGATCCAGCCGTCGGGGTACTTTAACGTGAAGGCCAGGCGTCTGAAGAATTTTGTCGAGTTCTTTTTTCAGGAGTACAACGGCTCCTACAGGAGACTGCAGTCCGAACCGCTGGCGGTCCTGCGGGAGCGCGTCCTGGGCGTGAACGGGGTCGGTCCGGAGACCGCGGACTCGATTTTGCTCTACGCCCTTGGCCGGCCGGTCTTTGTGGTGGACGCCTACACCAAGCGGATCTTCAGCCGTTTTTTCGGTCGCTTCGACCTGGACGAAGACTACCACACCGTGCAAAGGCTGTTTTCGGACAACCTCCCGGCCGACGTCGCGCTGTTCAACGAGTACCACGCCCTGGTCGTGCGTCTGGCCAAGGAACACTGCCGGACCAGGGCGCAGTGTGTCGGCTGTCCGCTGGCCGGGCT